>ENA-OYXI01001042-OYXI01001042.1-human-gut-metagenome-genome-assembly--contig:-NODE-1042-length-11263-cov-4.978854_pt1 | contig 11263 bp, 7 predicted proteins | sample MGYA00244217_ERZ653421 | MGnify/ENA primary metagenome ERZ653421 (study PRJEB26926, sample SAMN06165148) | human gut metagenome | biome: ENVO:00009003; feature: ENVO:2100002; material: ENVO:00002003... | reverse complement strand
TACGAGATACTGATCGGTCTCGTGGGCTCGGAGATGTGTATAAGAGACAGCCCGTGTACGGTTCAGTTTCAATTCGGTCCTTATCCCCTCGTCCTCCGCGTGTTTTGCCGCCCGAAGGATAAAATTTTCTTTTTCGATACGCCACGCGCCGCGCCATACCGAAAATTCCCTTTTATCCGCATACGCAGTCGCGCGCACGCTTTTTCCCGCGGGCACGTACACTTTCGCGAACCCGACAAGTTCCCGCGCCACGCCCTCCTGCTTTTCGGCGTAAAACTGAACGACCTCCCTGCCGTCCGCATTTCCCGTATTCGTTACCTCTACGGAAAGCCGCACGCGGCCGCCTTCCTCCGCCGCCGTGAAATCGGAATAGGTAAATTCCGTATAACTCAGTCCCCAGCCGAACGGATAGGCCGCGCGCACCCGTTCGGTCGTGTAATACCTGTACCCCGTGAGGAGGCCTTCGCCGTAACGCACGGTATCTTCACACCCGTAAAACGCGGCGGCGGGATTGTCTTCGCAGCGTTCGGGATAAGTTTCCGCCAGCCTGCCCGAGGGATTGACCTCTCCCGTGAGTATTTCGGCGGCGGCTTCGCCCCCGCCCGAACCCGCAAGAAAGGTTTCGAGCACGGCGGAAAGTTTTTCCCTGCACGGAACGATCACCGGCGCGCCCGACTGCAGCACGAGCACGACGGGCTTTTTTTCAGCCGTGAGCCGGAGAAGCAGCTCCTCCGCCCCCTTTTCCAGCGCCATGCCCGCGCGGTCTTTATCTTCCGCGTCGTCCGACGGCGGCGAGGACAACACCGCCACGACGACGTCCGCGTCTCTCGCCGCCTCCGCGGCTTCGGCGAGCAGTTCCTCCTTTGCCTCGCCCTCGGTGAAGCCTTCGGCATAGCGCACGGTCTTCACTCGTTTTTTCAGTTCTTCGTACAAGTTGGTAACGTGCAGCGCGTTGAGCCGCGCGCTTCCGCTGCCCTGAAATTTCGGCGATACGCTCCGTCCGCCGACGAGGGCGATTTTCTTATCCGCGGAAATGGGCAGAACGCCGTCGTTTTTCAAAAGCACGGCGCTCTCTTCCGCCATTTCCTTCGCCGTTATATAATTTTGCGTGAAATTGTTTTTGCCGCCGCGCTCCGAAGTAAGTATCGACAGCCTTTTCAGCCGCCACACCGATTTTTCCAGCTTGCGCGCAGGCAGATCGTTCCGCCGCACCGCGCGGACGACGTCCGCCGCGGACTTTTTCGTCATAAACGGCATTTCCAGATCGCAGCCGGCGTTGAGCGCCGCCGCCCTGTCGTGCACGGCGCGCCAGTCGGAAACCACCACGCCGTCGAACCCCCATTCTCTGCGGAGTATGCCGTCGATCAGCCGTTCGTTTTCGCAGCAGTACCTGCCGCCTATCTTGTTATACGCACCCATCACGCAATAGGGAGCGCCTTCCTTGACCGCGATCTCGAACCCCTTCAGGTAAATTTCCCTGAGTACTTTTTCCTCTACTTCGATATTGACGGTGAGCCTGTTAAGTTCGGTATTGTTCGCGCAGTAATGTTTCACGCAGGCGGCCACGCCCTCCTTCTGCATGCCCCGCACGTAGGCCGCGGCAAGCTTGCCCGTAAGGAGCGGATCTTCCGAAAAATATTCGAAATTTCTGCCGCCGATCGGCGTTCTCTTGTGATTCATCGCGGGGCCGAGTATCACGTCCACGCCGTAATTCTTCGCCTCCCTGCCGATGGCCGAGGCTACGCGCTCCGTCAGCGCCTCGTTCCAGCTCGCCCCGATCGCCGCGCCGCAAGGCATGCACGTGGAGGGATAACTGTTTTTCTTGTTAAAATCGTCGGGCGATTCCGTTTCCGGATCTTCGCACCGCACGCCGAACGGGCCGTCGCACAGCGTCATGCTGCGTATTCCCGCCCGCGGCAGCGGCGCGGTATGCCAGTCGTCCGCGCCCACGGTCAGTCTGGCTTTCGTCAGAAGCCCTAATTCCGCAATCGTATTATTTTTCATAAATTCACCGCACAGTTTGCTTACAATCAAAGTATAACATCGTAAAATCCGCCTATCAACTCAAAACTCTACCGTATTTTTTCAAAACTTCACCGTTTCTGTTTTTAAAATATAAAAAAAGCGGCCGCCGAAACGGTAGCCGCCGCATTATTCTTTAGGTTCTTTTTTCTCCCCGTGCAGGGAACTGTAACGAAAATTTCTGTTATACGACCGATAGAACGTCGCCACGCTGTTGAACCCGCAGCGCGAGGCGATCTCCATCAGGGAAAGGTCTTTGTATTTTTCATCGTTGCGCATAAGCATGACTTTTTGCGCGCGCACGTCGTTGATGAAAACGCGCAGGTCCACGTCTATGCAGGAGGATATCTTGCGGGAAAGCACCTGCGGCGCGTACCCGAATTTTTTCGCAAGGATGCCGAGGTTCAGATCGGCGTCCGAATTGTCGTAAATATACTGGATAATATCGGTGATTTTACCCCCCCCCGTGTTTTTTTCACAGTTTTTGTTAAAACCGTACTTGTTCACGATACGCGCCAGGGCAAGGTTCCCGTAGCATACGCATTCGAGTTCGGTCATGCCGTCCCCGTCCCGCATGACTTTTTCCACCACGGGATAAATATTTTTTTCGTTGTATTCCGCGTCGAGCAGCCAGCGGGCGGGCACTTTTTTGCCGTACAGTTTTTTGAAAGGGGCCATATATTTCGTGCCGATATGAAAATACGCTATATCCGCATTTTCGTCCACTTCGTAAGAATGGCTTTCCAGCCCGCTGATCAGCGCCATCTGCCCGTCGGTCAGCACCTTGCTTTCGCCGTTGACCGTTACGATCACTTCGCCCCTGCATACGCAGTATAATTCCACGTTGCGGTGAAAATGCATGTAAAATCCGTCGCTGACGTAACGTTCCGCGATAAAGCGTTCGGCGGCGTCGCGCATCTTTTCGTATTGCAGGTCGTTTTCCCTTTTATCTTTCAAATGTTCTTTCATACGCGTACCATTATAAGGCGGAACGAACGAAAAGTCAATACCGCACCCGAATTTCCGCAGGCGCTTTGACAAAAACCTCCGTCTTTCCGCCCGCCTTCCGGCAGCTGACTTCCAGTTTTCCGCAGGCGGTGGGATAAGTTCCCTCCGCATAGGCAAGCGGGCCGAGATGCGGCCGTATTTCCAGTTCCTTTCCGCCCGCCGAAAGGAACCTTATGCCGAGAATCTTTTCAAACAGAAAGGGTACCGGCCCCGCAGACCAGCCGTGGCACAGGCTCTTTCTGTATCCTTTATAACAATGCATGCCGAAATCGCCGTGAATATCCGTTTTCCCCCTGCGCGGGAAAGCGGTAACGGGCGCGCTGTTTTTCATCCATTCGAGGTCGAATTCCTCCCAAAAAGCCGTTGCGCCCATGTCGAGCATGCCGCCGAAATATTCCTTCATTGCGTCCAAAGCCGCCTCCGCTCCCGCGGTTTCTTCCAGCGCCGCGAGGATCTGCCCGCTCAAAAAACAGGAAAAACCTTTGCCTCCGCCTGCCGCAAGCAGCGTTTTTTCCCGCCCGCTTAATTCCGCGCCCGAAAGATATTTGAGCGCGGCCACCTGTTTAGCCTCGTTAACGGGAAGGCATTTTCGGGAAATTTTGCGGCAGATCGATCCCGCGAGCTCGCCGCCGCCTAAAACTCCCGCAAGCGCCTCGGCCTTTCTCGCCGCCATTCTGCAAAGCGACCGCACGCCCTCTTCCTCGTCCGCACGGCCGTGCGTAGGCCAATCCACAAAGGAAAAACCGAAATCGAAACGGCCGTTTTCGTCTATGCGCCCGTCTATCGCTTCCAAAAGCCCGATAAAATAATCCTTTTGCGCGGCTAAATAGGCCGCGTCCCCCGTCTTTTCGTACAGTTCGTGCAGAATGATTATCCACCACAGGCTGTAGGTCGGGAACCCGTTCATCCAGTCCGGGACGGGGCGGCGCGCCTTTTCGAATTCGAGCGATCGTTTGATCACGGGGTCGCCGCCGTACAGCGCGAGCACCGCCGCCGTTTCGGGATACATGTCGCCGATCCATACCAGCCGATCGCGCTTTATGCCGTCCCATAAATACGTTTGCATGCACAGCTCCGCGGTATACGCCGCGGTTTGAAATATCTCGTTCACTCGTTCGTCAGAACAGGAGAACGAACCTATGCGTTCAGAGGGCGTATGGACGAACACGGCTTTAACCGATTTTAATTTCAGCACGCAGTTTTCGGGCACGTCAAGCCGAAAAAAGCGGAAACCGCTCTGCATGAATTCCATATCAGAATAATCGGATAACCTGACGGAAACGTCCCGCAGGCTGTGATCGTTCGCCGCGTGTTTTTCGCCGAGTTCCGCAGACGCCTCGCCTACGGATTCGCCGAGGCGCAGACGGACGCTTTCCCCCGCGAACGTATACACGGAAAGCCTTATGCCGCCGTGCAGTTCCCTGCCGAAATCCAAAAGAACGTGTCCGCCCCCGCCGACTACGGCGAGAAATTCTTCCTTCAAACTGATCTGCGGTTCGCTTTCGGAAAACAGCGCATCTATATTTTGCGCGTTCGCATACGAAACCGCGCGCACGGGCGGCAGAAAATCGCGCAGTCTGTCGTCGCGCACAGCGCGGCCGCTCATTCGTCCGCCTCCGTGCAGTTTCCGTTCAGAAATACGAGAGGAATATAGTATTTCGCCATACGTCCCTCGCTTTTTATTTCCATGGTAAACTCGTTCGGCACAGGACGGGAGGCGGACTGCGTATAAAAACCGACGTCGAAAACGCCGCGATAGCACTCGAAGGGCGCGCCCAGCGTGCCGCCGATCGTCTTGCCGTACATACAGCCGAGAACTTTTTCCCTGTAATCGCAAAATGCAAGTTTCATATACTTCCCCTTTCCGCGGCGTTCGCCGCTTTCTTCGAGTATAATTCCCGCCCGCGGCTTTTTCAACTTAAAAATCGACCGTTAATTCTCAAATTTTAACCGTTTGCGTTTCCGCACCGAAAAAGGCGGCTTTAAGCCGCCTTTTTTATTTTTTGCAATGAAAATCGCCGTACTCAAATTTCTTTCTTTCCGCCGAGCACGTTGAAACGGTTGAGCCAGACAAGATCCTTTTCGATAAAGGAATACACCGCGCCGCAATCCTCGCACCTGTAAAAATATTTTTTGTCCTCTACCATGGGACTGCCGCAGACGAGGCAGATGCGGTCGTATACGCCCGCCTCCGCCGCAAAGACGAACACCGTACAGCGCACGATCGATTCGAGGTCCTTAAGCGAGTTTTTGTTGTCGGGGACCACGCAGGCCGTACGGTCGCTGTAATCGGTGCGGTGCAGGCTGACGGCAAACTGCCCTTCGGCGGAGGGCGGCTGTGCGGCGTCGGTGTGAAAATATATTTCCGTAACCTGCTGCGTTCTGGTTTTTTTGCACTGAACCGCGATTTCCGCTTTTTCCGCAGACGCGGAAAACAGCACCTTGAAAAGTTCGTTTTCCAGCCCGAAGCCTTTAAGAGAAAACCCCTCGTCTATGCGGCCGATCTCCGCGTCCTTTACGATTTTAAATCCCATGCGGACGTATGCCCCGATCGCGGCGAGGGAAACGAACGCCGCGTAGACCGAGCCGATCTGTTCCTGCGAAAGCACGCTCCCCGCGCAGAATTCGTCCAGAAAGCGCCAGAGGAGGAAACAGGCGTTGTAATTTTTGTTGTGCAGGAAGAGGTTGGTCGCCTCTATCGCGCCCGCAAACGCGGGACAGTTGGACATGATCTTATAAAACGCGCTGTTTTTCAGCTGGGAAAATTTCGCCCGCAGATAGTAGAGCTTTTTATAATTTTCGAAAGCGCGGCCGTCGCTCGTTTTGAAAAGATCCATGTCCATCAGTTTCACGAGGTCGAGCTTGCTCAGCGAAGAACTTTGGAAATACGCTTCGTAAAGGTTTTTTACCCCGCCCTTGGCCTGTTCCGTCGGTATATCGAGCAGGCGGATCACACGGTCGATAAGCGCCTTTACCGCCCTGTTTTCGTAAATATTGTATTCGTCCTCGTTGGTCTTTTCATACACGTATTCGGGACGGGGCCTGCCGTCCTTCATCTTCCAGAGCCTGGGGTCTTTCACAGTGGACCGTATGCCCTGCGGCGTAAGCCCCGCCGCCAGCTCGGTGCGCGTCTGCCTGTATTCGCTTTTCAGCACCACGTAGGGCGAAGTTACGATCTCGCGGAGCCTCGGCAGGCATTTTTCCGCCCTGTCCGTGAGCGCGCCGACGTCAAGTCCCTCCGCGGCGGGGATATAAAAACTGAACTCCCCCTTTTCCGCCAGATGCAGTATCTCGCTTACCTTCCGCGTTCCCTCTCCGAATTGTTTATTGAATTTTTCAAGCGCCGCGACCGACATCAGATCAGCTTCCTTTTCAGACGTGCGACGGCTTCGAGCGTGGAGGAAAATTCCGTTTTGCCGTATTCCGCGAGCACGAGTTTTTCCAGCCTGACGAGGTTGGCCTTGATGCCGTCGTCAAACTTGCCTTCCAGTTTTCTCAAAACCTTTCTCGAAAACATGAGATCGAGCGCCTTTGCCGAAGTGCCGCCGCACGCCACGTACACGGGCACGAAACGGACGATCTGATTGAGTATGCGGTTGCCGAAATTGACGTCGAAAGCGTCCAGCACGAAATCGGTCAGCTTGGAAAACTTCTCGTATTCCTCGCGCTTTAAGTTGTAGTTAGGGTTGGCGAAAGCCTCCGCGAAGAGCGACTGCAGTTTTTCCGCGCCGAGGTGGATCTGCGGAATGCGGCGGTTGAGCACGCTCGCTTCGTTCCTCTGCGAAAAGTCGATGATGACCGCGCGGTCGTACACCTTGTCGGTAACGGTAAAGGTGGAGTCGTCCTTGTTGGCCGTCCCCACGAACCACACGTTTTTCGGAATGGCCACCGAACAGCCGTCCACCAGCTTTTTAGGCAGCGTGCCGCCCGTGGAAACGGGCATGAGTTCTATCTTCCACTGGCTTTCGTCGAGTTCGAGCACGGACAAAAAATCAGCGAAATAATATTCTATGCGCGAGAGGTTCATTTCGTCGAGCACCATCAGGTTGATCTCGTCCGTTTCGTAATTCGCCTCGTAGAGCGCGCGGAGAAAGGGCGTTTCCTTGAATTTGCCCACGAAGTCGTTATAATACCCGAATACGTCGCTGCGGTCTTTCCAGGAGGCCTGCACCGAAGTGAAACACACGTTGGTGCCGCAGTATTCCGCAAAGTATTTCGGGAGCGAGGTCTTGCCCGTCCCCGAAAGCCCTTCGAGGATCATAAAGCGCGAGCACGCCAGCCCGCTTACGAAAGCGCGCAGCGTTTCCATGGTGTAGAACATGCCCTTGCTTTCGAGGTATGCGTTGAAACCCGAACAGAGTTCGTGCAGTTTTACCTCCGCCGAAGGCGCGGGCGAATACGGTTCAAGCAGGAATTTTTTGTCTATGGCCACGAGATCGGGAAAAACCGCCGTTTCGGGATCGAGTTTTTTCGCTTCCTTCTCGTCTTCTTTGCCAGCCTGTTTTGCGCGCTTTTCCGCCTTTTCCTTTTTGACGATCTTCACCGTGGTCGTCTGCACGGTATGTTTTTTCGTAGCCGTTATGTAAGCGTAATCGAAGAGATAGCAAAGCCCCGTGCCGCCGAGCAGAACGAGCAGCGACAGGAGTACGTTTTTGCCCTCTATCGCGAAAAACGGCACTTTTCCCAGCGCCGCATAGAGCACGACGAGCACCGCCGCGCCCGCCATGGCGGGAATAAAGGTCAGCGCCCAGTCCTTTTTCCGCATGTCCGTGTTTTCGCCCGTTTCGTCCGAACGGACGTTCAGCGCGAGGACGGCCGCCGTCCACTGCGCGGCCGCGAGCACGGCGAGCAGCAGAATGAGATACCAGGTGGCGCTCTGCACTTTAAGCACTTCGAACACGCTCAGTAAAAAGAGCACGAAACAGGAAACCGCGATGAAAATCATCGATTTAAGTCCCTGTTCGCAAGTGGTTTTGGTGATTTTTTTCATAGTTGTTTCTCCTTGCTGAATTTACCAAAATCTATCGAACCCGGCTTTTAAGCCGTTTCAATCGTCATATAAGCCCATCAGTTCGGCTATATCCGTTACGCCCTTGAGCACCAGCTTTTTACAGCTGTCCCAAAGGCTGACCATTCCCTCTTCTTCGGAGATTTTTCTCAGCTCTTCGAGCGGTCTGCCGGAGGTTACCGCCGATTTGAGCCGTTCGCTCATGTACATGATCTCGTGCACGGCCACGCGCCCTTTATAGCCCGTGCCCGCGCAGAACTGGCACCCCTGCGGACGGAATACGGAAACGGGTTCCTCTATCCCCAATATCTTCATTTCCGCCTCGTTGGTCTTGCCGCGCTTTTTGCACGCGGGGCAAAGCCGTTTGACGAGCCGCTGGGCGATCACGCCCACGAGGGCGTCCGCCACGAGATAGTCGGTAACTTTCATGTCTTCCAGTCGGATAATGGCGCCCGGCGCGTCGTTGGTGTGCAGGGTGGAAAAAACGAGGTGTCCCGTAATCGCGGCGCGGACGGCGATCTCCGCCGTGTCCTCGTCGCGGATTTCCCCGACCATGATGACGTCGGGGTCCTGACGCAGAATACTGCGCAGCGTGGAGGCGAACGTCAGGTTCGCCTTGGCGTTTACCTGCACCTGGTTTACCCCGTGCATGGTGTACTCCACGGGATCCTCTATTGTGATGACGTTGACCGTAGGCTTGTTGATTTCCTTTAAAAAGGAATACAGCGTGGTCGATTTTCCGCATCCCGTAGGCCCCGTGAGCAGCACGATACCGTAGGAATGCGCTAAAATTTTATCGATTACGAGATTTTCCTCGTTGGTAAAACCAAGCTCGGTGCGCGTGAAGTTGAACGACGTTTTGTCGAGGATACGGATAACGAACTTTTCGCCGTACACGGTGGGAAGGGTGGACACGCGGAAATCGTATTCCGTGCCGTTGATGTTCATGCCGATGCGCCCGTCCTGCGGGATACGCCGCTCGGCAATGTTAATGCCCGACATGATTTTAAGCCGCGCGCAGATGGCCGAGTAGGACTCTATCGGGAACTCGACCCGCAGCTGCAGATCGCCGTCTATGCGGTAGCGCACCTTGACCGTGCGCTCGAACGGCTCTATGTGAATATCCGAGGCTTTGAAGGGTATGGCCTCCCGTATGATGGAATCGACCAGGCGGACGGACGGGTTGTTGATGACGTCGTCCACGCTGTCGATAACGGTGATGCCGTTAGTCATCACGCGGCTGATCACGTCGCGGTCGCCGGCGTCCTGCAGATCGCCCAGCGCCTTGGTGGTGGAAATGACCGCCACGATAGAATCTATATAAATATCGATCTGCGTGGGCGGCACCAGGATAAAGTCCATTTCGCAGGTGAATTCCACCGCGATGACCGATCTCGCGTGCGTATCCAGCGGGCGGCCGATCGCCATCAGCAGCACGCCGTTCCGGTTGAGCGAAACGGGCAGGAACTTATGCTTTTTCATGAAGGAATATTCGAATTTTTCGATCAGCGACTTGTCGATGTCGAGCATGTCCACTTCCGTATAGGGCAGACAGTAAAACTCGCCGAGAACGGGCAGCGCCTCCACCTCGGTGCAATACGCTTTCGCCTGCATATAGCTTTCGATGGGCACGCCCAAGCGGGTGCATTCGTCGTAAATGGCCTTGATCTGCTTGCGCTTGATGATCTTTTTATAAGCGTAATACTGTAAAAGTTCGTAATTGATGTCCATTTTTTATACTCCGAAACCCTGCATTACCTGCAATAAAGGCGAATATATGGCGTAGAACAGCACGCCGACCGCCCCGCCTATGACGATGAGAATGATCGGCTGCAATATGGTCGTAATGGACGAAAGCGCCGTTTCCGCCTGATTGTCGAAAAACGGACAGGAACGGATGAGCACTTCCGCGAGCGACCCCGTGCGCTCGCCCACGGCGATCATCTGTATGATGAGCGGAGGAAAGAGCTTGTACGAATCGAGCGCCACCGTCAGGCTCATGCCCTGGCGCACGTCCTCTATGGCCGCCTTGAACCGCTTTTCCACATACCTGTTGCCGAGTACGATCTGCACCGTTTCCATCGATTCGACCACGTCCATGCCGCCGTCGATCAGCAGGCCGAATGCCCGCGCGAACCGCGCCGTAACGAGATCGGTCGTGATCCTGCCGATCACGGGCGCTTTCAGCTTGAACGCGTCGAAAGCGTATTTTCCCTTTTTGGTGCGCAGCAGCAAAAACACCGCGAACGCCGCGCCCAGCGCGATAAGCACGATCTTTTTCCAGTTTTCCTTGAACGAAACGCTCATATTGTAAAGCGCCATGGTGAGCGCGGGCATTTCGATATCGAGCGAAGAAAGCGCGTCCATAAAGGTCGGTATGATGAACGCGACCATGAGCACGATGATGCCGACCGCCATGAATATGAGTATGACGGGATAGATCATGGCGCTCTTGGTTTTCTTTTTGATGCGGGCGTCCGTTTCGAAGTAGTCCGCCAGCGTTACGAGTATTTTATCGAGCGCGCCCGAAATTTCGCCCACGTATATCATGGAACGCAGAAACTGCGGAAAGATCTTTTTGTGTTTTTCGAGCGACTGCGAAAGGAGCAGCCCGCTCTTTACGTCCTCAAAGATAAATTCCAGCGTTTTTTTCAACAACCCCGTATAGGACTGCGCTTTCAGTATGCCGAGCGCGTCCACGATGGGAATGCCCGTCGTAACCATGATGGCGAACTGGCGGCAGAACGTGGCCAGCTCGTTTGCGCTGACCTTGCCGCTCGCGGAAAAAAAAGTGCTGGCGGTCGTCTTTTTGATCGGGGTCGCCTTGACGAGATACAGGCTCTGCTCCGCCAGCCTGCGGGCGAGCTGCTGTTCGTCCTCCGCCAGAAACACTCCCGTGAATTTTTTCTTATCGAGATTGATTGCCGTATACTTGTACTTTTTCAAAACGACCTCCCTTTTCAGGCAAAGAGCGACAGATACCCGTTCACGACGGCCCCGCCAGCAAAGAGGGCGAAGATCACGCCCGTTACGAGATAGGGCGCAAAGGCGAATTCCTCCGCGCCGCCGTAGAGAGAACGCGCGCCGCGGAAAAACGCCTTTTTCGCGCCGACCGCGGCGAGCGCGTACAGCACGCCGAACAAAACGGCGACGATCGCCTTCTTCCAGCCGAGCAGCAGCCCCGCGCACGCCATCAGTTTCACGTCGCCGAAGCCCAGCCCTTCC
>ENA-OYXI01001036-OYXI01001036.1-human-gut-metagenome-genome-assembly--contig:-NODE-1036-length-11304-cov-16.277625_pt1 | contig 11304 bp, 9 predicted proteins | sample MGYA00244217_ERZ653421 | MGnify/ENA primary metagenome ERZ653421 (study PRJEB26926, sample SAMN06165148) | human gut metagenome | biome: ENVO:00009003; feature: ENVO:2100002; material: ENVO:00002003... | reverse complement strand
CCTTGAAAGAGATCGGGATGTATCACATGATGAAGGAGTCCGCCGTGGAGAAGGCGAAGAGCCGCGCGGTCGAGAAGCTGAGAAAAGCCTATCCCGGCAGCAGACTTCAAGTGTGGAGGACTGTTCATCGTATGATGCGATGGCCGGTCCCGCCGCCGGAGAATAATGTTGGACTGGCAAGACACAATAGCACAGAAAAAGAGGAACAGCTACTGTTCATTCGGAGAAATTTCCCGATAAGACCAAAAAATAAAAACGAAAATTTGACTTGGTTAATGTCCAGAAAAGAGTTACAATAGGATAAAAGAAAAAATACATATAATACAAGGAGCTTATAAAGAGTGCTTGAATATGTTTTTGACAAAACAATATGTTTTCTTGAGAATATGCCAAAAAGTGTAAGAAAGAAAAAAGGCCAATTCTTCACTTCGGTAGAAACAGCAACATATATGGCAGAGATGTTTGATTTAAATGGTTTGCCAGCTTCTGTTGACATCCTGGATCCTGGATGTGGAACAGGCATTCTCTCTGCTGCTCTAATCGATCGTCTACAGCGGGAGACCAATATTAAAAAGATCTTTTTAACATGTTACGAAACTGATCCTGATGTTATTCCGGTTCTTCGCTCCAATTTGATTTATATCAAGAAAAATGCCAGCATCAGCTTTGATTTCGAGATAAAAAAGGATGACTATATTCTCTCACAAGGAGATTCTTTTTCGGGAACCTTGCATGCAGAACCATATCCCCCAAAATATGATTTGGTAATTGCTAACCCTCCTTATTTAAGGATCATGCGAGATGATCCAGCAGCGATAGCTATGCCAGAAGTTGTACATGGCGCTCCAAATCTTTATTTTCTATTTGCGGCGATGTCTCTATTCAATCTGAAAAAAGGGCGCGAGATGGTATACATTATCCCACGCAGTTGGACTTCTGGAGCATATTTCAGAGCATTCCGAAACTACTTTTTACAGGAGGGGAAAATTCAGCAAATTCATCTCTTTATAAGTAGGGATAAAGTGTTTACTGAGGAGCAAGTACTCCAAGAAACAATTATCATCAAAATGAAAAAAACCAAAACTGCTCCAGATAATGTGATTATTACCTCCAGTCAATCAAACCGAGACTTTAATGATGTTTCTGTGTTAAAGGTACCATATGATTCTGTAGTAGCCGGCGAAGAGTTATATGTATTCTTGCCAATATCTTCCGAAGAAGTTGCAGCCGTAAATAAAATCAATACATTTTCCTCAACTTTTCCGGACATTGGCTTGAGAATGAAGACTGGCATTGTTGTTGATTTTCGGCAATGGGAAGACTTACGTTCAGAACCGGAAGACCACACTGTTCCTCTCTTTTATAGCCAACATATTCGTAACGGAAGAGTAGGTCATCAACCCTCTGGCAAAAATTGTGATTGGATTGTCGATACTAAGCCAGGATTGATTCAAAGAAACAAAAGCTATGTGTTTTGCAAAAGGTTTACTGCCAAAGAGGAACGAAGAAGACTTCAATGCGGGATTTATCTTGCTGAAGATTTCCCTCAATACCACTCAATAAGCACGCAGAATAAAATAAATTATGTGGACAGCACCATCGGAGAGGATTTGTCCAAAGAAGTGGTATATGGTGTTTATGCGTTGTTAAACTCTACGCTCTTTGATACATACTATCGTGTTCTCGATGGCAGCACGCAAGTAAACTCCACAGAAATAAATAACATTCCTGTTCCTCCACTGTGTGTAATTGCTGATATCGGAAAACGCTTAATGCAAAAAAGGAGTCTTTCTACTGCAACGTGCGATGAACTATTAAACGAAGTATACACATAATTGGAAGCCCCAGAATCCGACGACGATTCTGGGGCCTTTGGTTAGCATACCTTGAAATGTTTATTAGGGCACTCTCTAATCCAGATGTATGTTCCTGGTGCTAAATTATTTTCACTCTGCTGCCGAGACGCAAGACATTTCCAGGTTTCATATGTAGTAGTTGTTCCTCCATAGATTTTTCCGGAGTTATTACATATTGTTTGTAAACCCTCTACTTTGTGGAGATCCGCTTCACCATCTGATGTTACGGCTTCAATGAACCACAGTTTTTCTTCTGCTGGGTTATAGAGTATCGCATCCGGCCACATATCATCTATTGTACCAAATACAATCCCATATTGATCAAGTGCAGCTCGCTCTTCTTCAGTCACCCGGTCTCCATCGGCAAAATCTGTAAACAACGGAATATATCCGGGCAAGAATGTTTGGGCATATACATTGATGGAATCTTGAATGAGTCGCTTATGACCGGATATACCAATGTTCTCTCTTGATGCTCTTTCGAGTTCAGCAAATACCGCTAACCTCTGATCAACATTTCTAATGTATTCTTCCAAGCTTTCAGCAAAATGATCTGTCTCCACACTGACTAAGAGTCGTTTGAACGCATCTGTGAGCCTATATGCGGAGTTTGGTGACTTTGCCTTTAAATGACCAGATACAAATACACCATCCGAAAAGGTCACTCGCTCAATTGCTGCAATTTCATCAATAAGTGGTTTTACCCAATAGTCACGTCCCTCACGATCAAGCTTGCCACCATGTCGCATCAGTATACCTACATAGCACCCGATCTGAGCGATTGATGCGCCATCTGCGATAGAATAGCCTGTTGCATTAGCGAAGGGAGAAGGAAAATCCGAATTAAGCAAGCACCAAATAACATCGCGCTTATCATTGGAAAATTGGTTGAGTCTACGGAGCACACTTTCGATATCCGCAAGCGTTATGTTCTGGTAAGAAGCATCAAATTCAAACCCCTCCGCAACTAATCGGGAAAAGTAGTCTTCTAATTTTTCTCCTGTATGCTTTTGAATTTCCATGGATTATCCTCCTTTGTATATTCTGAGTACGAAAAAGAGATAATAGCCTGCATGCCCTTTGATTTATAAATGGAACAGTTAAAACTAAATTACAAAAATCTTACGTGTAGAGATCTGATACAAGTCTCTTTAGCACAGCCCACATGGTAATCACATTTTCGTGATTTACCTCTTCCGACATCCGGATTTCCTTGGCTGGATGAACTACATTTCGGTAATCACGAATATAGTGTCCCAAGTGGTATCCATTTTTGTCAAGTATGTTCTCGATATCTGCAATATAAAGTAATTCATTCAGACTCATTTCAGAAACTGGATGATTCGTTTTCCCCTTACTTACTGCACTAACATCATATTTGGAAATGCCGCGCTCCTTTATTTTCAGCATGAGAAGTGCTTCGATGATGCTGCCACACATAATGGTTGCTGCCTTATCTTGCCCGGCCACCACTGCTATGGCGCATTCCCGCAGATCCCGTTGGAGAATATCTCTCATTTCGTTATCATGAATTAAAAAGAGCTTCCGACAAAACTCGTCGGTATACCCGATGTTCTCCAACGATTCTACAGATATGGCGTCACTAATGGCACAAACTTCTTCTTCCGTTTTCTCATAAATTAAATTCTTTATACGCGTCAAATTATTTTGATGGATTTTATCGTTAGGGGCAAGAGTTACTGCCCTTTCATAACAATCCAGGGCTTTGTACAGATCTCCTGCGTGTTCATAGCGCACACCTAAATTGTTTATCGCAGAGGAATTATTAGGCTCTCTCTTTACAATCGCTTCATAGATATCCATCGCTCGCGGTTGCTCTTTTTCAGCATAAGCATATGCACATTCAAATGCATGTCCACTTTTAAGAATGTCGGCAAGAGGCAAATATTCAGCAAGCCCCCTATTTAGATCATATTGTTTGATATCGTGCAATCGTTCAACAAGAGTACCAAAAACAGAAGGGACAAATTGCTTCGGAGCCCATTCGTCATTTTCCAAGTACTCAATTGTTTTTCTTGCAATTCGGCATACTTCATCATCGGACATATTTTCTAATGTCTCGGAGAAATAGATTTCACTCTCTTCGGGATCTTGGTGCCGTACTAAGAACTCCCAAAGAATGTCGTACGCATCTTCGAATTGTTTGAAATGGCACCGCATGCGATAAACCGCTACTGCAATTTTTTTATTAAAATCCGTTTTCAGGTAGCGTGTTAATGTAGCAACATCAGATTTTTTGTAGCGATGGATATCATATGATTCAGAGGGCGAGTACAAATAAAGGCAATATAGAACATTTGCCTTTACCTTTCTGGAGCTATCTTGCGCAAATGTAGATAAGATGCTTTTGAAAATAATGGGATATAGTGTTTCAAAGGATATGGAAATCCAAAGCGGTTGTGCCCACTCATCAAGATCAGTAACAGCGTTACTGACAGGTATTCTATCAAAAAACTCGGTTGCCTCGAGTACTCTCCCCAATTTCAGATTAGCGTAGATTATTCCCAAGTAATGTGAATAAGCAAGGTTGTTGTCTGTATCAGTCCTTATAACCTTTTCCAACAGGCGTTGTGCCTCGCTGTAGTCAGGGGAATCCGAAAACAAATCAGCATAAGCCTTAATTAAATCCAGATAGTTTTGCTCCGATTCACAAAGATTATTCCCATTTTCAAGCTGAACCGCAAAGTGACAAACATCATTCCATTGATTAACAGATACAAGGTAATCAATCACTGCACTCAACAGCCGAGCATCGTTAACATTGCGTTCCTTTACAATTTGAATAACGGCATTTTTATTAGGCGCCAACCGAAAATATTCTAATAGTATTCTGGCATCTTGAGGGAAACGAGCAACTCCCTTTTCCAAATAATTGAGCGCAACGTTAGAATCTTCTTCAACTTGAGAATACAGTACATACCCATATGGATGGGGATAATTGCTGTTTAAGTTAAATCGCAGATGTCTCTTAGCTTGGTAGTCACTCTTTTCAGTGTAATCATGGCGAGTGTTAATGTAACCTAATATGTGGTGTGCCTTGGCGACTATTTTTTCATCTTCATTCTTTAAGAGAGGGGTTAGGGCATCTACGGCAAGCTGATATTCCTTTTCTTCTACATATTTAATAATGTCGGCAAACATCATCATCTACAGCCCCTCTCTCCAACAGTCTTCTTGCTTTTACAATAACATATAACCCTCTTTTTTACAAGAAACGCTTAAAGTTTCTTATCTGGACGCGCCGAAAGATGCCATTCTCACTTTAATTGGCGCATAGCTGTTGTTTATTATGTTTTTCAGACCGAGCAGAATTTAAGCAGTGTCTGCTTCCGAGCAAAAAAAGTGCTAAAATACAAGCAATTTTGGCCTGCTTGTAATATAATTAGTACAGAAAAAGTTGCGATTCATCGCAAAAACTTTGTACTTGAGTTGAAGGTCGGACATGTACAAGCGCCACAGTGGTCAGATTTCGTTATTTGATGAGCCGGAATTCTTCGGAACAATTCCTCTGAATCCAAAGAATGAATTGATGCGCTTAATTATGAGATTGTTCCATTCCTCCGGAGATTCAACAATGAGAGTTTTGTTCATTACTGCCCGATCACGTTCGGGATAATTCAAAAAATAAGCAGCGGCAAAAAACGACTCGATTGAGGACTCGGAGATCAGGGTGAGAGATCCCGACTTTTTTCAATCCATTTTGACAACTGATTAATTTGAGAATCCCTGCAGAGCAAAAATAGTCTTTCGTAATAAAGATGAAAACTTCTCCAACGCCCGGCTGATCCGCAAAGTCTTTGAGCGCACTCGTATGAAGCAAGCCATGCGTACAAGCGATAATATGATCAGCGCAGAAGATATTCAGGCGGTTTTCGCAGAAAGCGATATGCGCGCACTCTTGGACTCTGTGCAAGTACAAAGGCGTATCGGATTTGCAGGATAAGAAAACAACCACTTAGCGCCAAGAAATGAGTTCCCCGGAAGAAAACAAATAGACAGCGTCCCTTCCCCTCTGCTTTATGCCGGGGCAGCAGAAATTTCCTCCCGTAAAGCTATAATCATGCTATACTTTTCCGGCAGAATGTGCTATGATTTAGCAGGTGTTCGGCCGGTCACGGCCGAATATCTTTTGAAGCGTTGGAAAAGATGCCCTTCCCTTATGATATGGAGGGCTCTGAAAATCTTTCACTAAGGTGACATACCCCTTAGGTTCTCGTGCTCACGCGTTGGGGTTCGAGTCCCCATGCCCGCACCAAAAATGTCCGCCCCTGCGGGCCGTCCCTTTTTGGTGCGCGCTTTTGCGCTGCAAAAGCGGTCGCCTGCGGGCGGATAACCGAACGCGCAAGGGAAACCCGACCAAGGTTTCCCTTGCAAACATTCCCTTCCTTGCGGTATACGCGGGTTCCGTGCGCCCTGCCATGACCGCAGGATGCCCACGAAATGTCCGCCCCTGCAAGCGGACAACTGCACGCGCAAGGGAAACCCGATCAGGGTTTCCCTTGCATATCTTGAACAGAGGACGCCATGGCGCACACGCTGGATGACCGGCTGATCTGCGAGATCTTGTCGGTGTCGGAGGAAATACCCGCCGACCGCGTGGACATGAAGCGTTTTCAGCGGCCGGAGGGCTGTCGGACGAAACAGGAGGAGCTGCCATGAAACGTATCGCATCCATACAGGATATCTCCTGCCTGGGCCGCTGTTCCCTGACCGTGGCGCTGCCGGTGATCTCCGCTCTGGGCGTGGAGTGCGCCATCGTGCCCACCGCTGTCCTCAGCGCCCACACCGCCTTCCCCGGCTTTGTCAGCCGCGACCTGACGGACCAGCTTGACGCCATCGCCGCCCACTGGCAGGCCCAGCACGTCCACTTCGATGCGCTGTATACCGGCTACATCGCCTCCGTGCCCCAGGTGCAGCAGGTGCTGGACTTCTTTGACGCGGTAAAAAGCCCCGATACCATGATCTTCGTGGACCCCGCCATGGCGGACCACGGCAAGCTCTATTCCGGCTTTGGCCCCGACTTCCCCGCCGCCATGGCGCGGGTGGTGGCCCGGGCCGACGTGGCCATGCCCAACCTGACAGAGGCATGTCTCCTCACCGGTACGCCCTACCGCGAGGACATGGACGAGCCCATGACCCGTGAGCTGCTGCAAAAAGTAGCGGCGCTGGGTGCCAAAAAAGTGGTGCTCACCGGCGTGTCCTTCACGCCGGACAGGCTGGGCGCCATGGGCTACGACAGCGCCGACGGCCGGTTCTTCACGTGTCTGGACCGGCGGCAGACCGGCTCCTACCACGGCACCGGCGACATCTTCGCCGCCACGGTGGTGGGCGGCATGATGCGGGGCCTGCCGCTGGAAGGTGCCGTCTCTCTGGCGGTGCGCTTCACCCTCTCCTGCATTGATGTCACGGCTCAGGACCCCTGCGCCGCCTGGTACGGCGTGGAGTTCGAGAAGGCCCTGCCCCTGCTGTGCGACGCCGCCCGCGCCCTGCCTGAGAATTAAAAAGGATAAAAAAGCACCCGCGGTATAGCCGCGGGTGCTCTTTTATCATCGTCACCTGCTGCGGGGATAGGGCTTCTTCTCGTCGGTGAGCCCCGCGAGATAGTCCATGCTGGTGTTCAGTGCCAGCGCCACGCGGCGGCACTGCTCAAAGCTGAGATAGCGCTCGCCCCGCTCAATCTTGGAGTACGCGCTCTGGTCGATGCCGGTCAGCATCTGCATCTTGACCTGCGTAAATCCCCGCTCTTTTCTGAGTTCCCGTAATCTGCTCATCAAAAATCACCATAAATATTATGTCAAATTGTCCTATTTCATTTAGGGCTAAATTGTCCTATAATTTTCCGCAGGGGGTGATGTTATGACGGAAGTTGAAACCTATCACGAGACGTATCTGACCATGGCTCGCGCCGCCGAACAGGCCATCCGCCTGTTGGTGGAGGCGCAGCAAGCCTGTGAAACGCTTTACATGGAGAGCACGGAACAGGCGCCGGCGAAATCCTGACTATAAAAAAAAGCACCCGCGGCATGCCCGCGGGTGCTTTTTTTATTCTCCTTCGCCCTCCGGCTTCCCCTCTCCGGGAGCCTCCTCCGGCGCAGGGGGCTCCGACGCCTTCGCCGGTTCCTCCTCGGGTGCGTCGAAGTCCGGCATGGGTACCGGCTCGGACACCATGTTGATGTGCTTGGCGGGCGCCTCGATGGTCTCCGGCACGCTGGGGCGGAACAGCTTCCGCTCCTGCTCTCTGGTGGCGCCGTAGTTGTCCACTGTCTCGGGGTCGCGGCCCTCGATAATGGCCATCATCTCCTGTCCGGTGATGGTCTCTTTCTTCAGCAGGTACGCGGCGATCTTGTCCAGCAGCTCCCGGTTGTCCTGCAAAATTCTCTTGGCCTCCTGATGGCACTGCCGGATAATCTTGATGGTCTCGCGGTCCGCCGCGGCGTAGGTCTCCTGAGCGCAGGTCATGGAGTAACTGCCGTCCAGATACTGGCTCTGGATGGTGCCCAGCGCCATCATATCGAACTCGTCGCACATGCCGAACCGCGCCACCAGATTCCGCGCCAGCTCCGTGGCCCGCTCGATGTCGTTGGCCGCGCCGGAGGTCATGGTGTTGCACACGATCTCCTCGCTGGAGCGGCCCGCCAGCAGCGTGCGGATCTCCGCCAGAATGTCCTCTCTGGACATGAGGAACTTCTCCTCCTCCGGCAGGTGCAGCGTATAGCCCAGCGCCCCTTGAGTGTGGGGCACGATGGTGATCTTACTCACCGGCTGGGCGTTCTTCTGCTTGGCCGCCACCAGCGCATGGCCCACCTCGTGATAGGCGATGATGCGCTTTTCCTCCTCGGTGATGACGGTGCCCTTCTTCTCCGAGCCGGCGATGACCAGCTCAAAGGACACCAGCAGATCGTTCTGGTTCACAGCCTTGCGGCCCTTGCGGACGGCCCGCAGCGCCGCCTCGTTCACCAGATTGGCCAGATCCGCGCCCACGCATCCGGCGGTAGCCTGGGCGATCTTGTTCAGGTCCACATCCTCGGCCAGACGGATGTTGCGGGTGTGTACCTGCAGCGTGGCCAGGCGGCCCGCCAGATTGGGCCGATCCACGGTGATGCGCCGGTCGAAGCGTCCCGGGCGCAGCAGCGCCTTGTCCAGCACCTCGGGGCGGTTGGTAGCGCCCAGCACGATAACGCCCTTGCTGGGATCAAAGCCGTCCAGCTCCGCCAGCAGCTGGTTCAGCGTCTGCTCGCGCTCGTCGTTGCCGCCGAACTTACCGCCGTCGCGGGACTTGCCGATGGTGTCGATCTCGTCGATGAAAATGATGCACGGGGCCACCTTGGCAGCCTCCTTGAACAGGTCGCGGACACGGCTGGCGCCCACGCCCACGAACATTTCCACGAAGTCGGAACCGGAAATGGAGAAGAACGGCACCCCCGCCTCACCGGCCACAGCCTTGGCCAGCAGGGTCTTGCCGGTACCGGGTGAGCCCACCAGCAGAGCGCCCTTGGGCAGCTTGGCGCCGATGGCGGTGTACTTGCCGGGGTTGTGGAGGAAATCAATGATCTCCTCCAGCGACTCCTTGGCCTCGTCCTGACCGGCCACATCCTTGAACGTGACGCCGGTGGACTTCTCCATATACACCTTGGCGTTGGACTTGCCCACGCTGCCGATGCCGCCGAAGCCGCTGCCGCCGCTCTTGGCCAGCATCCGCAGCAGCAGCATGAGCAGTCCCACAAAAATGAGCGTGGGCAGGATGTAGCTGACCATGAACGCCAGCACCGGATTCATCTGCGCCTCGTAATAGCCGGTGTAGGCCACCTTGTGCTCCTTCAGCAGAGGCAGCAGGGACGTATCGTTGAGATACGCGGTATACAGCGTCAGCTTCGTGTCCTTGGACTGGGTGTAGGACTTGGCGGGCACGTTGCTGTCCTCGTCCTGTTCCTCGGTGTAGGTGTAGCCCTCCACCGGCGTGATGTAGATGGCGTCGTCCTTGAACAGAACCTCCTCCGCCTTGTCGTTTTCGATAAGGTCCAGCATCTCGCTGTACTTGATCTCATGGCTGGTGGACTTGTTGGTGGCGTTGCGGTTGTAGGCGTTGAGGTAGTTGAATCCCACCGTCAGCACCAGTGCCCACGCCACCAGCGTCAGGATGCCCCGCAGGTTATTGCGTCCCTTTCCGTTTTTATTGTTGTTCTGATCGTTGTTGGCCATGTGTATCCTCCGTAAAAAACCGTCAGCCGGAGTGCCTCCGCTCTCGGCGGCGCGGCCCTCCCGCGGTATACCTTCGCGGTATCGCACAGTATACCACACTTGTCCAAATGTCACAAGCGGCACATCGTCGGATTTTCTGTAAAATTTCTATGAATGGCGCTTTATCTCGCCGAAAAATTGTGTTATACTGGTCAGTAATTCAAGAAAAATGAGGTCATACCCATGAAAGATATGAAGGATACCGAGCGCCGCCGTCCCCTGCCGGATGCGGAGGCCGACGGCGTCATCGAGGGCCGCAACGCGGTGATCGAAGCCCTGCGGGTGGGCACCGCCATCGACAAGATCTATATCGCCAAGGGCGAGACGGACAAGACCCTGGGCCACATCGCCTCCAAGGCCCGCGATGCGGGCATCGTGGTGGTGGAGGCCGACCGCCGCAAGCTGGACGGCATTTCCCGCACCCACGCCCATCAGGGCGTCATTGCCCTGGCCGCCGTGCGGGAGTACGTCACGGTGGAGAGCATCCTCTCCGCCGCGGCGGAGAAGGGGGAGCCGCCCCTGCTGGTGGTGTGCGACGAGATCTCCGACCCCCACAATCTGGGCGCCATCCTCCGCACCGCCGAGTGCGCCGGAGCCCACGGCGTCGTCATCCCCAAGCGCCGCTCCGCCGGTCTGACCGCCGTGGTGGCCAAGACCTCCGCCGGCGCGGTGAGCTATATCCCCGTGGCGCGGGTGGCCAACATCCCCTCCCTGCTGAAGGACCTGAAAAAGCAGGGCGTCTGGGTGTTCGGCACCGCCGCCGACGGCACTACCGATCTCTATACCGCGGACCTGAAGGGCCCCGCCGCCATCGTCATCGGCTCCGAGGGCAGCGGCATGACCCGCCTTGTCTCCGAGAACTGTGATTTTCTGGTAAGCATCCCCATGAAAGGCCGCATCTCCTCTCTGAACGCCTCCGCCGCCGCAGCCATTTTGCTGTACGAGGCGGTGCGCCAGCGGAGCTGACGGCGTTGCATCGTACTATGAACAGGCGTGACGACCCACAACTGGATACGCCCGTCCCCCGGGACGAGCTCTCGCTGGATGCCATCCTTGCCGAATACGGCAGGGGTGGGCGTCAGCCTGCCCCTGCGCCGGAGACTCCCCCTGCACCGCTGTCTCTTATACACATCTCCGAGCCAACGAGACCGATCAGTATCTCGTATGCCGTCTTCTGCTTGAAAAAAAA
>ENA-OYXI01001013-OYXI01001013.1-human-gut-metagenome-genome-assembly--contig:-NODE-1013-length-11536-cov-5.696629_pt1 | contig 11536 bp, 10 predicted proteins | sample MGYA00244217_ERZ653421 | MGnify/ENA primary metagenome ERZ653421 (study PRJEB26926, sample SAMN06165148) | human gut metagenome | biome: ENVO:00009003; feature: ENVO:2100002; material: ENVO:00002003... | reverse complement strand
CTACACCTATTAAGTCGTCGGCAGCGTCAGATGTGTATAAGAGACAGTATTACAATACCGGATATTATCAGTAACAGAGGCAGTACGATAACGAAGCCTATAACAAGGCCGTTCTTCTGTGCGTCTGTTATCTCAAAGGTTGAGGTGTTGTAGGACTTGGGAGTGAGCGTAATGCCCTCCTCCTTGTTACAGCTTACGTTGAAGATATTCATAATAAGCTGTGAGTTGTTTACGGACGCTGTCTGCAGGAACGATGTGTTGAGGAATTCCATACCGCCGATTGCTACTATACGGCTGGAGAAAGGATTTGTACCCTCATATCTTGTCTTTACCGCCTGCATTATAACAGAATACTGCTTTCTTTCCGCATCGCTCTCGGGCGACCAGTTATCACCGCTGTCCTGCGGCTTTATAACAGCACCTGCATAGGTGTTCAGTATAGACTGTACGGTAATGTTGCCGTTGCCGTTCTGATCCGCCCACTTTGATGTCACAGGGCTCATATTGTAGCCGTGAACGGGCGAGCTGTTTGTGAACTTGCTGAAGTCTGTATCGGGTACTGAAAGCACCTGATATGTGTTCATACCGCTGTAGGTGTAGTTTTCGTCTGTCTGGTAGGTGATACCCTTTTCGACCTTCAGACCCCACTGGTCAAGCAGACCGTCAATGTTCGGTGAATCACCGAGCTTGGGATTGCCTACATATACAAGGTTCTTGCCGAATTTACCGCTGTTGTCAAGCCATGTGTCGAGCTTGTTTATATCGGCAACAGAATAATCCTTATCGGGTCCGAACATAAATACAAAATCGTAGTCCTCGCTTATCTTGTCGGTAAGCGTAATGTTCACCGATTCGATAACGTAGCTGTTTGTCTTGAGCAGATTCTGTAAAACAGTATTCTCCTTTTCTCCGTAGCCCGTTAAAACCGCAACCTTTACAGGATCTGTATCGGTAACGTTCATAATAGCGGATACTACAGCCTGCTCTGCATTGGCTTCAACCTTTTCGGGCCGCTTCACGCCGTAATAGTTGAGGTACTGTTCATTATAGGTTATGCTGAGGAAGTCCTCGTAGGTCAGCACCTTTACACGCTTTGTAGCCTTGCTCTCGACCATAATTTCATTCGAGGTTATGGTTTCGGTGTAATTTGCTATAAAGCCGGGGTTTGAAACTACATCAATATACTGTAATTTTATGTTGGAATTCGCCGCTGCGATCTTCTTCAGTATCTCGTTTGTCTGATAGTAATAAGAGCTGCCTCCGGTAAAAGCCGCTTCCTCGCTTGTTACCGTTATCGTAACCTCATCGGTCACGGTTTTGAGATAATCTACCGTTGACTGCTCAATGCTGTAAAGTCCGGAATCGGTAAGATCCGCCGTCGGCATGAATCTGTCACCGAGCAGTGTGATTATTACGTTTACCAGAACCACTGCCACTATAAATATGACCGTGAACAGTACCGACAGACCGCCGTACTTGAACTTCTTGTTTCTGAACGGATTCTTGCGGGGTTTGCCGTTCCTGCTGTTGCTCTTTTCTGCAGGAGCGGTATCTGTTTTATTCTCAGCCGCTGTTTCTTTTACTTCAGCCGCTTCGTTTATTTTACTCATGCGTTTTCTCCTTTATCCCTTTATCATAGTCATCGCTTATGCCCAGCGGCGTTTTTCAAGTACCCTTACCGTAAGGAACAGGAAAATAAAGATAACGCTCACAAAGAATATCAGGCTTGACAGGCTGAATATTCCGCTTGTTATCTCGGAGTATCTCGAATATACCGAGATGCTTGAAAGCACGTCCTGTAAAAATCCGTTGGGGAGTGCGCTTTTCAGCGTATTCATAAGCAGTATCATAAGATTGATAAAGAAACCGCCTATTGCCGCTATCATCTGGTTTTCCGTAAGTGATGATATGAAAAGACCTATAGAAACAAATATACCGCCGAGAAGTAAAAGACCTACGGTGTTGCCCCATATCGGAAGCCACGAAACCGTCGCAAAGGTCGACATTACAAAGCCGTATACAGGCATAACCGCAACGCCTATCGCAAATATTGCATAAGCCGCAAGGAACTTGCCCATTACTATAGACAAAAGGCTTACGGGAGCGGTCAGAATAAGCTGATCCGTCTTCTGCTTCTTGTCTTCAGACAGCAGTCGCATAGTAAGCAGAGGCACGAAAACCATAAGCACTATGAACATCATCAGGAATACGCTTGATATATCGGTCGAGCCTACAGACAGGGAGAAGATATAAAAGAACAATCCCGAAAATGCGTAAAAAATAGCAAGGAACACATAGCCGAGCGGCGATGTGAAATATGCCTTCAGTTCTCTTTTAAATATTGCAAACATTTTTATTCCGCCTTTCCGCTTACTTTGACAGCTTCAGCTTATCAACGCTGTCGCCGACATTACCGTATATATCGCCCGTTGTGATCTTGAGGAACACTTCTTCAAGAGTAAGCTCACTGGACTTCATCATAAGCAGAGTGTAATTTCTTGACGCAAGACGCTTTGAAACTTCACGGCGAATGTCCGTACCGGGCTTTGCGTTTAAGAAGTATTCGCTGACGCCCTCCTCGACATTCTCCCTGTTGACGAACACCTCGTCCATACCGGGAATAGCCGAAAGTAGCTTCTTCACGTCTGCGGGGTTTCCCTCACAGCGTATCACAAGCTTGTGATCTGCGGACATATTCTTTGCAAGATTGTCTGCGCTGTCGTTTGCTACTACCTTGCCTCTGTTGATGATAACTATCTTGTCGCATACCGCCTGTATCTCCGGGAGTATGTGGCTTGAAAGTATTACGGTATGGTTCTTGCCAAGCTTCTTTATAAGCGCTCTTATCTCGATTATCTGCTTGGGGTCAAGTCCGACCGTAGGCTCGTCAAGAATAAGCACCGGCGGATTTCCCACAAGCGCCTGTGCAAGACCCACACGCTGTTTGTAACCCTTTGAAAGATTCTTGATAACACGATCCTTGACATCGGTTATCTTTACAAGGTTGCATATCTCCTTTAAATGCGAGTTGATCGGCAGCTTGCACTTTTTCAGCCCGTATACGAACTTAAGGTATTCCATTACCGTCATATCAAGATATAACGGAGGCTGTTCGGGAAGATAACCTATCATTTGCTTAGCTTTTACAGGCTCTTCAAGAATATCTATACCGTTTATCTTTGCTTCGCCCTCCGTTGAGGAAAGATAACCCGTAAGGATATTCATTGTAGTTGATTTTCCTGCACCGTTGGGACCGAGAAAACCAAGTATCTCGCTTTCTTCTGCGGTAAAGGAAACATTGCTGACTGCTGTTTTAGAGCCGTAACGCTTAGTCAGATTCTTTACTTCTATCATTTTTTGCTCCTTAAAACGAAGTATCCGGCAGAACATTGGTACATAGCCGTACCTGCCCTGCGCACATCTGTTATATTCTATCCTGCACAGGTGAAACCTGTGTGATAAAACAGTGTATTTATTGCTTGGCGGCGATTTTATCTTTGTCAAGCTGAGCTTTAAGCTCGCCTACGCTGTCAAAACGTCTTTCGGGACGTATAAAATCAAGCAGTGAAACACGCAGTGTCCTGCCGTAAAGATCACCGTCAAAATCCATTATATGCGTTTCCGCAAGAGGACTGTCCTTATAGTCAACAGTAGGCTTTACGCCTATGTTTGTAACAGACGGCATGACCCTGCCGTCAAGATATGTCACGCTCTTATATACTCCAAAGCGTGGCATAACTATGCTTTCGGGGAAACGCTGGTTTATAGTCGGGCTTCCTATGGTTCTGCCTATGCGGTTGCCCTCTATCACTCTGCCCTCTATCGAAAAATCATATCCGAGCAGTTTGTTCGCCTTTGCTATTTCACCCGATTTTATCAGATTTTTGATGGCCGTTGAATGTACCACACATCCGTCCAGACTAAACGGCGGTATTATAACGACCTTTATGCCGTACTCACGGCATATACATTTAAGCTCTTCGGCGTCGCTTCCTCCGCCTGCTCCGAGCCTGAAATCAAATCCGCACACAACGACCTTTGCGTTCATTATCTTCACGAGAACCTTTTCGATGAAATCCCTTGCCGTGTAGTCGCACACCGAATTGAAATCCGGAGAATAAATATATTGTACTCCGGCTTCTGCGAGCTTCTCCAGCTTCATATCGTTTGTGAGCAGGTTCTCTATCTTTTCCCTTTTAGGCAATGCCGTATTGCTGTGAAACGTGAACATTGCAGGGCAAAGCCCGCCGTGTCTGAAGCATTCCTCCACGACCTTCATATGACCTAAATGCAAGCCGTCAAAAAAGCCGAGTGCCGTTGCTGTCGGCGGGATGGGTATTATATTTTCGGTAATGTCAATCAAGAATAAACCTCCGTGTCCCGCATTAAATGGGAAAATCAAGATAATATATTAAGGTATACGCTTTTAAGCCCGTTCTCCCCATTCACCCTTGCCACGCCTAAAAAATCACCATCGTGCTTAAGACGCAGGCAGGTGCCTTCCGGGTATGAAATATCCATTCTTCCGCAGTCAAGTATCATGCCGTTCATGAACAGCTTCTTTTGTGTACCGTCCAGAGTTATCTCGTCATAGCACGAGAAAACACGCTCTGTCGGCAGTACCAGCCTTGCGGTATCCTCAGGCGGCATATTACGAAGCGTTTCAATATCGTGGCAGTCCGACAGCGTAAAGCCTGCCGCCATCGTGCGGCAAAGCGAGGTCATTATCGCTCCTGTGCCGAGCTTTTTTCCTATATCGCTTATGATAGTGCGGATATAGGTTCCTTTTGAGCAATAAATATCAAGCGTACCTGTACGCTTTTTCTCGTCATAGTCGGACAGCTCTATCGAATATACCGTGACCGGACGAGCGGCACGTTCAACCTCAACGCCCTGCCTTGCAAGGTCATAAAGCCGTTTGCCGTTTATCTTCACCGCAGAATACATCGGCGGTGTCTGCATTATATCGCCCTGCATAGTCTTTACCGCATCGGTAATTTCCGCAAGCGTTACGGGCTTTTCGCTCTCTGTCAGCACCTTGCCCCATACGTCCTCGGTATCGGTAGTCACACCGAGTCTGAAGGTCGCACGGTATCTCTTGTCGCTGACAGGATTCAGATCGGCTGTCTTTGCCGCTCTGCCGATATATATCGGCAAAACGCCTGTCGCCATAGGGTCGAGCGTACCGCCGTGACCGATTTTTCTCGTTCCTGCCGCCCTTCGCATTATCGCCACAACGTCAAACGAAGTGAAATCCTGCGGCTTATTGATACAGATTACGCCGTTTATTTCATTCATTTGCTTTCAGCGCCTTTTCAAATACAGGCAGCAGCTTTGCTTTCACAAACTCTATACTGCCCTCTATGGTACAGCCTGCGGCTCTGGCGTGACCGCCGCCGCCGAACAGGGCGCACACGCTTCCTGCGTTTATAGGCTCTGCCGTTCTGACAGAGATCTTGAACGTAGCAGGACCCTTCTGCTTTACGGTAGCGCCGATAATTACGCCCTCTACCTGACGGGGAAGGCTTGCAAGACCGTTGAAGTCCTCGCTGTCAACTCTGCCCATAAAGCGATCCATAAGCTCCGTTGTCAGCCATACTACCGCTACCCTGTCGTCACAGAAGAATTCCATTCCCTGCGTTATCGCCTGTTCAAGCTCCAGCCTGCCCTTTGACTTCATATCAAACAGCTTGTAATTGATGCCGGAAACATCAAACTCATAAGCCATCAGCTTAGCGGCTATTATGTGCGTTCTGCTTGTCGTGTTGGAATACTTGAAGCAGCCCGTGTCAGTTGCAAGTCCTGTGTAAAGGCAGGACGCAATCTCACCGTCAAGCTGTGCATTCATTTCCTCCGCTATCTGAAAAATAAGCTCGCAAGCCGCAGCCGCCTCGGGATCGACAAGAGTATATTTTGCAAACTCCTGTCTGCTCTCGTGGTGGTCTATCGCAAGGAATATCCTGCCGCCGTATACTGCGTCAAGGTCGCCGAGCAGTTTTCTGTCGGCAACGTCAACGCTTACTATGGTCTTTTCCTCAAAGCTCTGCTGTATCACCGTATCACGCAGAAACTCCATACGGGGCGCTATCTCGTCCGCACACATAACCTTTGCCCGTTTGCCCATCTTCTGAAGCATACCGCAAAGGCCGTAAGCACAGCCCAGTGTATCTCCGTCGGGGTTGGCGTGTGACAGTATCAGAAAATCATCGTTGCTTTTCAGTAGCTCTGCCGCTTTTTTAACGTCTGTTATCATTATTGTTTACCTTTCGTCTTCGCCGTTATCATCGGGTTCGGCAGGTTTCGGCAGTTTGCTTATCACCTCGCTGATATGCTCGTAATAATCCATCGAATTATCCGGCACGAATATCAGCTGAGGCAGCTTGCGCATCTTCACACGCTCGTTGATTCTTCTTTTAAAGAAACCCTCTGCCTTCTTGAGATGCTCGGCGACATTTTTTGTGGTGTCGCCGCCCTCAAGCGTTGTGATATAAACCTTGCAGTAGGACAGATCGCTTGTCAGCTCACAGCGTGACACACCGACCATCGCCTTTACTACAGCGCCGTCCTTTATATCACGCATAGCTGTGGAGATTTCACGTTTTATATCCTCCGCAAGTCTTGCTGTATTGAAATTTGCCATTAATCTCTGTACTCCTCGGTAACAAACGCCTCGAATATATCGCCGTCCTTTATGTCGGTGAACTTTTCAAGCGTGATACCGCACTCGTAGCCTGCGGCTACTTCCTTCACATCGTCCTTGAAACGACGTAAGCCTGCTATCTTGTCAACAGCAACGATTATGCCGTCACGGACAACTCTTACCTCGCCGTTTCTCTGTACCTTACCGTCAAGTACATAAGAGCCTGCTACCACGCCGACGCTCGACAGCTTCATTACCTGTCTTACCTCAACACGTCCTGTATCAACTTCTCTGTACTTGGGTGCAAGCATACCCTTCATGGCTGTTTCGATTTCTTCTATTGCGTCATATATTACTCTGTAGAGTCTTATATCAACGCCGTCACGCTTTGCGTTGTCTGCAGCCGCAGGGTTAGGTCTTACGTTAAAGCCTACTATGATAGCGCCCGATGCCTTTGCAAGCATAACATCGCTTTCTGTTACGGCACCTACAGCACCGTGAATTACTTCTACCTTTACTTCATCGTTTGACAGCTTTGACAGCGACTGTGAAACAGCTTCGACAGAACCCTGTACATCCGCCTTTACGATGATAGGCAGCTTCTTCATCGAGCCTTCCTCAATCTGTGAGAACAGATTATCAAGGCTGACCTTCTTGTAGAGCTTGAACTGTTCTTCCTTAGCGTCGAACTTTCTCTTTTCAACAAGCTCTCTTGCGAGCTTTTCATCTTCAACAGCCGCAAAATCATCACCGGCGCTCGGTACTTCCGCAAGACCCATTATCTCAACGGGAACAGAAGGACCTGCTTCCTTTACCGCTTTGCCCTTGTCGTCACGCATTACACGCACACGGCCTACAGCAGTACCTGCGATTATGGTATCGCCTGTGTGGAGAGTACCCGACTGTACAAGAACGGTTGCGATAGGACCTCTGCCCTTGTCGATTCTTGCCTCGATAACAACGCCCTTTGCAAGTCTGTCGGGGTTAGCCTTAAGTTCAAGGACATCTGCCGTGAGGTTTACCATTTCGAGAAGCTCGTCTATACCCTCACCTGTCTTTGCCGATACGGGAACGCAGATTACATCGCCGCCCCATTCTTCGCATACAAGGCCATGCTCTGTAAGCTCCTGCTTTACCTTGTCGGGATTTGCCGTAGGCTTATCCATCTTGTTTATCGCAACTATTATCGAAAGGTTTGCAGCCTTTGCGTGATTTATCGCTTCTACCGTCTGAGGCATAATGCCGTCGTCTGCGGCAACAACGAGTATCGCTATATCCGTAGCCAGCGCACCTCTTGCACGCATAGCGGTGAACGCCTCGTGTCCGGGAGTGTCAAGGAATGTAATATCCCTGCCGCCCGCCTTTACCCTGTAAGCGCCGATATGCTGTGTGATACCGCCTGCTTCGCCGGACGTAACGTTAGCGTGTCTGATTCTGTCGAGGAGCGATGTCTTACCGTGGTCAACGTGTCCCATAACAACAACAACGGGTGAACGGGGCTGTAAGTTCTCCTCTGTATCCTCTACTTCTTCAAACAGACGTTCTTCGATGGAAACTACAACTTCCTTGGTAACCTTTGCACCGAATTCTTCCGCTACGATACAAGCCGTATCATAATCGACCGACTGGTTGATAGTAACCATTACGCCCAGGCTGAACAGCTTCTTTATAACATCTGCGGCTGTAACCTTAAGACGTGACGCAAGCTCCGATACGACTATCTCATCGGGAACCTGTATCTCGAGCTGTTTCTTTCTTGCCTTTTCAAGCTCAAGACGCTTCAGCTTCTGAGCCTCTGTTTCCTTCTTCTTGCTGAACTGCTGCTTACCCTTCTGCGACTTCTGGCTTATCTTCTGCTTCTTTGTATAAGCGTCATTCTGACGTCTGTTGCCGCTCTCGGTCGAAGCTATAGTTTCATACTTCTCGTTGTACTTATCAAGGTTTACATAACTGCCCCTTGTGTCAACGTGCTTTGTGACCTGCTCGCCTCTCTGTACAGCCTCGCCCTTGACGTGCTTTGTGGGAGGTGCGTTTGTCTTGATATTTGCAAGGTCGATAACAGGCTGTGCCGGAGCTGTCTGCTGTGCAGGCTTAGTATCCCTGCGGTCATTTCTGGTATCGTTTCTTCTGTCGCCGTAGGGCTTTCTGTCACCCTGCTGTCTGTCGCCGTAAGGCTTTCTGTCACCCTGCTGTTTGTCGCCGTAGGGCTTTCTGTCGCCCTGCTGTCTGTCGCCGTAGGGCTTTCTGTCACCCTGCTGTCTGTCACCGTAGGGCTTTCTGTCGCCCTGCTGTCTGTCGCCGTAGGGCTTTCTGTCGCCCTGCTGTTTGTCACCGTAGGGCTTTCTGTCGTTACGGTCACCCATAGGCTTTTTGTCTGCAGGCTTATCGCTCTTAGCTTCGGACTTAGCTTCTGTCTTTATTTCGTGCTTTGCTTCAGACTTTGTTTCTGTCTTTATTTCAGGCTTTGCTTCGGGCTTAGCCTCTGTTTTTGTTTCGGGCTTTGCCTGTACCTTTTCAGCCTTGTCGGCTTCCTTATTGGATTCGGGCTTCTTCTCAGCCTTCTTTGCGGGCTTTTCTGCGGGCTTTTCTGCAGGCTTTTCTTCCTTCTTCTCCGTCTTGGGCTTGCTTGCCGAAGCGAAATATGAATTGAAATTCTTCACCTGGTTGCTCTGAGAATACTTTTCGAGAACAACAGACATCTCATCCTCAGAAAGCGAAGCCTGCGATTTCTTCTGTACTCCGAAATACTCCTGTACCACATCCGTAATTTCACTTACAGGAATATTAAGATCCTTTGCCAACTCGTTTACACGATATTTTTTATCCATTCACTGATCCCCTTTTTTATGTCAGATTTAGTATTGTATATATAAATCGGGTGTACCGCTTATTTCCCTTTATGCTCGCCCGTAAGGCTTGCGTATAAGCCTTCATCGAGAACGGCAAGCACTCCCGTGCGTTTTCCGAGGACCGACTTGATTTCGTCCATCGTACAATCGCACTGCGACAGCAGGGCACTGTATTTATCGCAGAAAAAACGCATTTCCTTCTGTGTTTTCTCCGATACGTCGCTTGCGAGAATAACTCCCGCAATTTTCGATTTCGGGTTTTTAAGCTCCTCACAAACAGGATCGAACCCGTGTATCAGACGTCCGGACTTTCTGCAAAGACCGAGCGTACTTAAAAAATTCATTGCCGTTACTCACCGTCGCTTTCTCCGATGCTTTTCAACAGTTCAAGATATATCTCCTCCGGTACCGCACATTTCAGAGAGCGTTCAAGCCCGCGTTTTTTCTGTGCCGCCTCAAGACAGCTGCGGCTCTTGCAGACATACACTCCCCGTCCGGATTTCTTACCCGTGAAGTCGAGTACAAACTCTCCCTCGGGAGTACGGACAACTCTTACAAGCTGTTTTTTCTCTTTCATTTCCTCACAGCCCGCACATTTTCTCATCGGTATCTTTTTTACTGCCAAAGCGATCCATCCTTTCGTAAAGGGTTTTTATTCCTCAGCCTGAGCTTCTTCCTCAGCCTTTTCCTGCTTGCTCTCTATTCCTTCATAGAAGCCGCTTTCGGGGCGTATGTCTATCTTGAAGCCTGTGAGCTTTGCGGCGAGCTTCGCATTCTGACCCTTGTTGCCTATAGCAAGTGAAAGCTGGTTGTCGGGAACGATAGCCGTACAAGCCTTTACCTCGGGGTCGGGTATCTCTACTCTGATTACATCACTGGGCTTGAGTGCCTGTGCGATGAATTCCTCAGGCTTTTCGCTGTAGAATACAACGTCCATCTTCTCTCCGCCAAGCTCGGCACATACCTTGCTGATACGCTGTCTGCCGGGGCCTATGCACGCACCGAGTGCGTCAACATCGGGGTTGTTGCTTATAACCGCAACCTTTGAGCGTGAGCCTGCCTCACGGCTGATAGCCTTTATCTCAACGGTACCGTCATATATTTCGGGTACTTCGCTCTCAAACAGACGCTTTACAAGCTCCTTGTTCACTCTTGAGATCTTGAGCATAGGTCTGTGGTCTGTTGCGGAAACGCCGGAAACATAAACCTTGACCATATCGCCGGGCTTTAGTACCTCGCCGGGTATCTGCTCGCTTCTGAACAGCGGTACTTCGTTTCCGTTGAGGTTTACGGTAGCGTTGCCTGTTCTCGGCTCTGTCTTGAGTACGGTAACAGTTACCGCCTCGTCCTGAAGACCGCCCCACTGTGCAACGAGCTGTTCACGCTCTATCTCCTTAAGGCCCTGCTTGATGACCTGCTTTGCCGTCTGTGCGGCAATTCTGCCGAAATGCTGTGTATCCAGCTTTATCGCTACAATATCGCCGTATTCCAGCTTTCTGCGGGTGTGGGTCTTTGCCTCCTCCATCGAGATCTGGTTTGCATCATCCTCGACCTCTGCGGCAACTTCCTTCTGGATAGCCACATCAAACTTGCCCTTTGCAATATCAATATCAAACTTGATATTCTCGCTTCTGGGATATTCCTTCTTGATAGCAATAACAAGTGCTGTCTGTATCTTCTCTATCAGCACAGCGGGGTCAATCCCCTTCTCCTTTGCAAGCAATGTCAGAGCCTCAAAAAGCTCCGTTGTGTTGCTGTTAGCCATTTTTAATAATTCCTCCGTTAATTATTTTTTATGCGTCAAGGGCAATTCTTCTGCACTTTGCGGCATTGAACTTCATTTCGCCGTCTTCTGTCTGTACAGTGAATTCGCCCGAATTTTCATCGTAATCTCCGAGAACGCCCGAATAATACGCCGTCTTTCCGTTTTCGTCACGCACGGTCACCTTTATCTTTTCGCCCTTCATCTTCACAAAGTGGAAAGGCTTTCTGAGCTGTCTGTCAAGCCCCGGCGAGCCTACCTCGAAAACGTCCACAAGGTCAATGC
>ENA-OYXI01000996-OYXI01000996.1-human-gut-metagenome-genome-assembly--contig:-NODE-996-length-11716-cov-3.925564_pt1 | contig 11716 bp, 9 predicted proteins | sample MGYA00244217_ERZ653421 | MGnify/ENA primary metagenome ERZ653421 (study PRJEB26926, sample SAMN06165148) | human gut metagenome | biome: ENVO:00009003; feature: ENVO:2100002; material: ENVO:00002003... | reverse complement strand
TACGAGATACTGATCGGTCTCGTGGGCTCGGAGATGTGTATAAGAGACAGGGTTCATTTATGGCAAAAGAAAACTATTTTGAAAATCGTTCGATAAAATGCATTGAAAAACTGCAGAATATAATTGAGACGCTTCCCTATTATGTGGAAGAATTTTTTGTGGGAATCGAAAGCCGTACGACTCCTCTGACAAGGCTTAACTATGCATACGACCTGAGAGTGTTTTTTGATTTTTTAAGCAAAAAGACTTTCCGAGGAAAGAAAGATATTCCGGATATAACGATAGATGATTTAAATCAGCTTTCGTCCAGCGATATAGAACTTTTTATCAGTTATTTATCTAATTATACGATCAACGGAAAAAGGGAAAATTGCAACGAACGCGGAAAATCGAGAAAACTCGCCACGGTCCGTTCTTTTTATAAGTTCTTTTTCAATAAAGGCACCTTTACCGCAAACACTGCTGCAAAGGTCGCCATGCCGAAACTGCACGAAAAAGAGATAATAAGATTGGAAAGCGACGGTAAAGTCGATGAGGTCGCCGGAATCATAAACGTTGCGGACTCCGGCAACGGACTTTCGAAACATCAGCAGCAGTTTCATAATCAGACGCGCATGAGAGACGTTGCCATCATCACGTTGTTTTTAGGAACGGGGATCCGCATCAGCGAACTTGTCGGACTGAATACGGACGATATAGACTTTAATACGAACAGTTTTATAGTTACCCGCAAGGGCGGCAATCGGACGATCCTCTATTTCAACGACGAAGTAAAAGCCGCGCTTGAAGATTATATAGTGGAGCGAAGTTCAAAACCAAAATCGAACGACGAACCTGCTTTGTTTTTGTCGATGCGGGAAACGCGTATATCCGCTCGCGCCGTTCAGAACCTGGTAAAAAAATATGCGCAGATCGTGTCTCCTTTGAAAAAAATCACGCCGCATAAACTGAGGAGCACTTTCGGTACAAATCTGTATCGGGAAACGGGCGATATTTACGTTGTAGCGGACGTTCTCGGACACAAAGACGTAAATACTACTAAAAAACATTACGCGGCGCTTTCGGAAGACATCAAAAAACGCGCCGCCGCTACCGTAAAATTAAGAGATAAAACATGATTGAAAAAATTGAAGAAAAAGTTTACATTATCAAACCTATACTCAATAAATGCGACGACAACTCTTTGGACGAGATTATCGCTTTGGCGGAAAGCGCCGGAGCCGTTGTTGTCGGCAGCAAAACTCAGGTTTTAAGAGAAATAACGCCCGCAACCTTTATCGGCTGCGGAAAATTGCAGGAAATTAAAGAAGAGATCGAAGATGCGGGCTTGGAAATCGATCTGATCGTTTTCGACGGAGAACTATCCCCCTCTCAGACGCTCAATATACAGGAAATTCTGTCGATCAAGGTGATTGACAGAACGACTTTGATCTTAGATATTTTCGCGTTGAACGCAAAGAGCACGGAAGGCAAACTGCAAGTGGAACTGGCGCAGCTCAAATATATTTATCCCCGTCTGCGCGGCAAAGGACAGGCGCTTTCTCAGCAGGGCGGCGGCATAGGCACGCGCGGGCCCGGCGAAACGAAACTGGAAACAGACAGAAGGCATATCCGCCGCCGCATCGATTTTCTGGAAAGCGGACTGAGAGAACTGGAAACCCGCCGCGGCTTGCAGGCGGAACGCCGCGAAAAAAACAATATAAAGACGGTCGCTTTGGTGGGCTATACGAATACGGGAAAAAGTACGCTTTTGAACCGTTTGACCGGCGCTGATGTACTTGTGAAAAATCAGCTTTTCGCCACGTTGGATCCCACGATGCGGAAATTAAAGCTGGAAGACGCCAACGCGGTGTTGATCGATACTGTAGGCTTCGTCAGAAATATTCCTCATCATCTTATCGAAGCGTTCAAATCTACATTGGAAACCGCCGCGCGTGCCGATTTGGTTCTGATTGTCTGCGACGCGACGGGCGATTTTGAAAATCAGCTGAAAACGACGGAAGAAACATTGTCCGATATAAAATGCGAGGCGGAAAAAATTTTCGTATTCAACAAGTGCGACGGCGTGCAGGACTTCACCCCTTACCCCAAAGACGCAGTGTTTATTTCCGCGCTGACAGGACAAGGCGTTGACGGGCTTCTTGCAAAAATCAACGATTTTTTTAAAAATGCCTATATTGCGGTCGATAAGAAATTCGATTATAAGACTTACGGCGCATTGGCTAAACTTGAAAAATTCTGGGTTTTGAAAAAGACGGAGTTTTTGGATGACGGCGTATATATTGCCGCAAGTATTCCTAAGGAAAATTATTATAAATTCAAACAATATCTATAAAACATAAGACGCTCCGTTCGAATTCGAACGGGGCGTCTTATGTCAGTTTTTACGGTCGGTTATGATTTTATCGATTTTGATTATCTTATAATTTTTTCCCTCTTCCAGACACTTTCCGCAGCTGTTGCAACGTTTGTTCGGATCGAGGTCGCAAGCTTCGCATTCCCAGCATTCCGTACATTCCCTGTCGTATAAAATACACTTTTCTCCTTTCATAAGACACCTCGGTTACATAATTTATCATAAAAATTTCCTTTTGTCAATCGCAAATCGCAAACAAATGTTTGACAACGTTTTTTTTTTGTGATAGAATAACGATATGAGAAATACCGATGTAAAAGTAACGGAAGTTTATAACTACGTAAAAAACTATTTGGAGCAGAATTCTTTTCCGCCCAGCGTGCGGGAAATCTGTGCCGAAGTCGGCATCAAATCCACCGCGACGGCCTACGCGTATCTCGAAAAACTGCAAAAGCAGGGACTTATCACCAAAACTCCCGATAAAAAACGCGCGTTTTCTCTTACGCAGAAAACGAATACTTTTGAAAGCATACCGCTTGTCGGCGTAGTTACCGCGGGCACGCCGATCCTTGCCGTGGAAAATTTTGAAAATTATTATCCCCTGCCGCCCGAATTCAGCAATTCGGAAAACGATTTGTTCATGCTTCGCGTTCAGGGCGACAGTATGATCGAGGCGGGAATATACGACGGAGATAAAATTATCGTAAAGCGGCAGAATACTGCCGACAACGGGGATATCGTAGTTGCCCTTATCGAGGACAGCAGTACGGTCAAAAGATTTTTCAAGCGGGATAACAAGATCGTTCTTCATCCGGAAAATCAGGCGTTGTCGGATATCGTGCTCGACGACGTAGTCATACTCGGTATCGTCCAGGGGCTTTACAGGAAATTTTAATATAAAAGCAGGCTCGGCCTGCTTTTTTTATTTGCCGCCGAGCATAACATACTGTGCGACGATTACGTAGTTTTTTAAATCCCGTTCGTCCAGGCCTCGGAAAAGAAAAAGTTCATTCCATAATCTTTCGCTCCCTTCTACCGTGAAATATCCCGTTGCCAAATCGAGGCCGACGAAAATTTTATTTTTTTTGTTTCGCCCCTTATATAAGGCTCTGCCTTTCCCCTCGTTTTCAACGTAGAAAGATATCGGCTCAGGCTCTACGTTTTCGGGAAGTTTTTCGCGGAAGTGCGCATTGTTCATGATATTGTATGCGATAATTTCGCCTGCCGCACTTCCCTCGATCGGCGTAAGCCGATAATTTTTACGGAGATATTCCGCAATCTCTTGCCCCGTTTTTCTGTTCGGGCTGAGTTTGCCTATATACCTTTCCGAAAGCCGCTTCCACTCCGCTAAGTTTTTTTTATTTACCGCTTTTGTGATCATATTAAAAAGTCAGATTTTTTAAAGCGATCTTTACGTGTTCGTACGTTAGTCCGCCCTGCATGTAAGCGATATAGGGTTCTTTTATCGGCGCGTCGGCGGATAGCTCGATCGAAGCGCCCTGCACAAAACACCCCGCCGCCATGATGACCTGATCTTCGTATCCGGGCATATCCCATGGCAGAACCTCCACATAAGAATCGACAGGCGAATTTTGCTGTATATTGTTTATGAAAGCGATAAGTTCTTTTTCCGTGTGGAATTTTATCGCGCGGATGATGTCCCCCGCCTCTTCGTCGAGCGCGGGCGAAGTTTCATATCCCAACTCCTCCAGAACGGCGCCCGCCAGCAGCGAGCCTTTGAGCGATTCTTTTACGGTATGCGGCGCGACAAACAGACCTTGGTAAAAATATTGATAGGTAAAGGCGTAGGAGCCGACTTCGCCGCCTATTGACGGCGCGGTCAATCTGTTCTGCACGAGTTTTACGTAATTTTCTTTTCCCGCAATATATCCGCCCGTAGGCGCTATGCCTCCGCCGATATTCTTTATAGCCGATCCGGCGATGAGATCTACGCCGACTTCGGTGGGTTCTTTTATGTTTATGAATTCTCCGTAACAGTTATCCATGAAGATGCATCCCAGAAAGCCGCAGCTACGGATAAAAGAAACGGCGTCCTCTATTTCGGCGATGGTTAGTGCGTTGCGCCATTCGTATCCGCGGCTTCTCTGCATGAAGACTATTTTCGGTTTATTGTGCGACAGATAATTTTTGACCGCAGTCTTGTCTATCGCGTTGTTTTTCAGCGGTATGATGTCGAATTTGACTCCGAAATCCTTCAACGAACCGTCTCCTTCGCCGTTGATGACGTCGGCAAGCGTATCGTAGGGCGCGCCCGTAACTGATACGAAAGTATCGTTCGGCCGCAGGATCCCGTATAAAGAGAGTGATATCGCATGCGTTCCGCTGACGATATTCGGCGAATAAACGGCCGTTTCCGCGCCGAAAATATCGGCGAGCACGGCGTTTAGCGTATCCCGCCCCTCGTCGCCGTAGCCGTAGCCGGTTGTGGGATTGAAATGTCTCAGCGCCAGCTTATGTTTTTTGAACGCGCGGAGCACTTTTTCCGTATTGTAAAGAGAGTTTTTTTCTAATCTTTCAAATTGTTTTTGCAGTTTTTTTTCGCATTTTTCTATCAGTTTGTCGTCTATCATAATAAAGATAATACCTTTTGCGTGTCCGCTCGTATATTTTCCGCCTGCAGATATTGCAAACCCGCAAGCCTTTTAAAAAAAGTTATTTGTCTTTTTGCGTAGCGGCGGGAATTTTGTTTGATGAGTTCTTTCGTTTCTTCGAGCGTCGCGGTTCCGTCGAGCAGACTGAGCGTTTCCTTATAGCCGATCCCTTGCATTGCCTGACAGTTTCGCCCGACGAGACCGCAAAGTTTTTGCACCTCGTCTTTTAACCCGTTCAGAAACATCAAATCTACCCGCTCGTTGATCCTGCGGTACAGCTCTTCGCGCGGGCGGTCATAGCAGACCGCAACGTAATCGTACCGCGGCGTTTTCCCGTCGTTATACTGAGATTTCGCTTTACCGCTCGTTTCGTATATTTCCAGCGCGCGGATAACCCGTCTGACGTCGTTTTTATGAAGTTTTTCCGCCGTTTCGGGATCGGCCGCCGCCAACAGAGCGTAAAGTCTGTCGTTTCCGTATTCCGCCAGGATTTTCTCGTACTTCGCGCGTACCGCCTCGTTTTTCGCGGCATTGCCGTAAGAATAGTCGTAAAGCAGGGCGTTGATATAGAACCCCGTTCCCCCGCAGACGACGGGAATTTTACCTTTTGAAAGGATTTCGTCTACTTTGGGGCGCGCGAGCGCTTTATAGTCGGAAACGCTGAATTCTCCGCCGCTTTCGACAACATCTATCATATGATGTTTTACTCCCTCCATTTCTTTTTCGGAGGGTTTTGCGGTACCGACGTCGAACCCCTTATAAATATACATGGAATCTGCTGAAACGACTTCGGAGGCCAAAGCCTTTGCCAGACTTACCGCAAGCGCGGTCTTGCCCGAAGCGGTCGGACCGCAGACGATCAGTATTTTATTGTTTACACGATCCGTTTGAACCATTTATCGATTTCCGTTCTGCTGATTTTTACGGCGACGGGCCTGCCGTGCGGGCACTTTAAGCCGAGGTTGCCTTTCATGAGCCGCATGAGTTCGGCTATGTCCTTTTCATCTAGCCTGTCGCCCGATTTTATCGCGGATTTGCAGGCTTTGCCTGCGAGTTTTTCCCTGAGGATATTGGGTACGGTTTCTTTTTTGAAAAAGTTAAGATCGGACATGCAGTCGTCGAGAAATTCCTTGATATTCATTTCGGCAATATCCGAAGGCAGGGCCGATATCTTATATGTGTTATACCCGAATTCGGATATTTCGATGCCCAGTTCTTCGAGATAATTCATTTTCGATTTCAAAAACGAATCTTCATCGTTATTTACTTTGAATACGTAGGGCACGAGCAGCGTCTGAACGGCCAACTCCTTGTTCAGCGCCTTTTCGTAAAAGCGGTCGAAGAGCACGCGCTCGTGCGCCGCGTGCTGATCGATCAGAAACATATCCTGTCCGTCTTCGAAGATCAAATAAGTATTGAGAGCCTGGCCGATCAGTACGAGCGGCCTTTCGACGGGGATTTCCTCCTGCTTTTTCTTTACGGGCGGTGCCTGCTCCTCCCGTTTGCTTTGATAGAGTTCTTCTATGAATTTTTTGTTTTCTTCAAAGATATCCCGCGCCTTTTCGCTGGGTTCCGCGGCTTTTGCTATATCCTCTCCGGACGGAGAATCCGCATGCGTGTGATCGTGAAATACGAGCATATCGCGTTTCGGCGGCTCGTATTTAGGATAGGGTCTTGCGATATCGTGTTCGGCAAATTCTTTTTTAATCGGCTTTTCAGCTTTTTCCGTCGGTTCCTCGCGAAAGAAAATTTCCGTCCTTTCCTCGGTGTTCCCTTTGACGATATCGACCGCTTCGCTGCTCCCGTCCAAAACTTTGGATACGACGGAATAAACGCTTCCGTATATGATCTGGTTATTCTGGAAACGCACGTCCGTTTTATTCGGATGAACGTTTACGTCCACAATTTCGGAAGGTACGGTCAGATCGAGCACATAAAACGGATACTGTCGTTTCATGAGATAGGCGCCGTAAGCGTTGGTTATGGCGGAAGACAAAGTCGTGTTGGAAACGTATCTTCCGTTGACGAACATCGACTGGTACGTTCTGTTCGGCTTGGTGAAATGATGTTTTCCGATATAGCCTTTGAGGCGTATCCCGTATTTCTCTGAATCGATATAAAAACAGTTGTCTATCGTCGCCTTTCCGTAAACGCTGAGCATGGCGCTCTCAAGCCCGTCGCCGTAAGACTGATAAACGAGTTTTCCGTTTGCGGTATATTTGAAGGAAATATGCGGATTGCCTAAAATAAAGCGCGATACTATATTGGAAATATCGCTTTCTTCGGATTTCGCCGTCTTGAGAAATTTATGCCGCGCGGGCGTATTGAAAAATAATTCGCGGACGGTGATTTCCGTCCCGCCGCCAAGACCGCAGTCGGAAATCGTTTCGTTTTTTCCGCCCTCGCAGGAAATGAACGCGCCGAATTCCTGCCCTTGCGGTTTAGACGCGATTTTTATTTTGGCTACCGAGGCGATGCTTGCAAGCGCTTCTCCGCGAAAGCCGAGCGTCAGTATGGCGTCGAGATCTCCGACTTCGCGGATTTTACTCGTGGCGTGCGGCATGAGCGCCTTTTTCAGTTCGTCTTTTTCGATGCCGCAGCCGTCATCCGTAATCCTTATCGAAGAAATTCCGCCGTCGAGGATTTCGACCGCGATATTTTTTGCTCCCGCGTCTATGGAGTTTTCTACCAGTTCTTTCACTACGGAAAACGGCCTTTCCACCACTTCGCCCGCGGCGATACGGTTATAAACCGAACTGTCGAGCACATTGATTTTTGCCATAAGTTATTCTACCTTTTCCTTTAAGTCCTGCAAGACGTTGAACGCCTGCATCGGGGTAAGATTGTTCATGTCCATTTCCTTGATAATGCGCTCGACTTCGCTTATCGCTCTGGGCGGCGCTTCCTCTTCGCTGTCGCTGCGAACGGTCAGATCGTTTTTTTCCAGGCGTTTCAATACCGTTTTCGCTTTATCCGTAATTTCCCTGGGAACGCCCGCAAGCGCCGCAACTTCGATGCCGAAACTCTTGTTTGCGCCGCCGCGCATGATCTTGCGCATGAATACGATGCTGTTGTTCAGTTCCCGAACGGTAACCTTATAGTTTTTTACGCCGTCAAGCGTGCCTTCGAGCTCCGTCAGTTCGTGATAATGCGTGGCGAAAAGCGTCTTTGCCTTGACGTTTTTCGTGAGATATTCCACGACCGCCCAAGCTATGCTCAGTCCGTCGAAAGTGCTTGTACCCCGTCCGATTTCGTCGAGAATGAGCAGGCTGTCCTTCGTGGCGTTGCGGATAATGCTCGCGACTTCGTTCATCTCCACCATAAAGGTGCTTTGGTCGGAGATAAGGTTATCGCTCGCTCCTATCCTGGTAAAGATTTTATCGGTAATGGGGATCATGGCGGATTTTGCGGGCACGAAACTGCCGATATGCGCCATCAGCGTAATGAGCGCTACCTGCCGCATATACGTGCTTTTTCCCGCCATATTCGGCCCGGTAATGATGATCGTCCTGTTGTCGGCCGAATCCATATAGCAGTCGTTCGGGACAAATTGTTCGTCCGATACCGCCTCGACCACGGGATGCCGTCCGCCCGTGATGTCGAGCGTGCCCCCTCTTTTCACCATTTCGGGGCGGGCGTAATTTCTCTGCTTGGCCACCTGCGCAAGCGAACACAGAGCGTCGAGCGAACCCAAGGCAAACGCCGCGTCTTTTAATTTTTCTATATAGCCCGTCAGTTTGTCTTTCAGTTCCGAATACAGGCGCTGTTCCAGCCTGACGGATTGTTCTTCTGCGGAAAGCAGTTTCGATTCCAGCTCTTTGAGTTCGTCCGTAACGTACCGTTCGCAGTTCGCGAGAGTCTGTTTTCTCTGATAATGATACGGCACGGATTCTTTGAAAGAGTTTGTAACTTCGATGTAATAGCCGAAAATCCTGTTGTAGTTGATGCGCAGGGTTTTGATGCCTGTGGCCTGTCTCTCGCGCGATTCCATTTCGCTGATCAGCTGTTTTCCGTTTTCTGCGAAGTTACGGTATTCGTCGAGTTCCGGGTTGTACCCCGCACGGATATAACCGCCGTCCTTCATGTTTGCCGGCGGATCTTCTGCGACGGCCGAAGCAAGAAGCGCCGCGAGGTCGGAAAAATCGGCTATTTTCTCATTGAGTTCGTTGAGTACGGGACAGCATATTCCCGAAAGGGAAAATTTAAGGCTGGGCAGAACGCTGAGCGATTCCGCAAGCAGGCAGCAATCTTTCGGAAGCAGGTTTCCGTTTGAAATTTTTCCGGTCAGCCGTCCGATGTCGCGGATGCTTTTGAATACCTCGCTCACGCCCTCGCGAAGTAAATTATTGCGGCAGAGCTCCTCCACACCGTCCAGCCTGCGGTCGATTGCCGCCGCGTCCTGTAATGGAGATAAAACCCAGCTTTGAAGCATTCTCGCCCCCATGCTGGTTTTCGTTTTGTCGAGCACCCATAAAAGAGAACCGTATTTTTTACCGTCGCGGAGCGTTCTCGTCAGTTCGAGGTTGCGCACCGCGTTGATATCCAATCCCATGAACTCTTCGGATTGCTCAAAGACGATCTGCGTGATGTTTTTGAGCGAATGCATCTGCGTTTCTTTCAGATAAGACAAAAGCGCTCCGGCGGCGGCAATCGCGGCGGATTGCCCGTCGAGCCTGAAAGGCGAAAGATTTTTCACGCCGAACTGCTCTTTCAGCGTCTTTTCCGCTATTTCCGCATTGAATTCGCTTTCGCGGTAACTTCCGAAATCGGGCAGAACTTTATGCCTTACCAAAGAGTTTTCCCCGTAAAATTTGCGTGCCTCGGCATTGCTTATGATTTCGGCGGGAGATAATTTGGAGATCTCGTCGATCACCTTCGCCCGATCTTCGGCGACTTTTATGAAAAATTCGCCCGTCGTGATGTCCACCCAGGCGAAAGCGACGGTATCCCCGTCTTTATATACGGAAACGAGAAAGTTATTACTTTTTTCGTCTATCAGGGAATCCTCCGTGAGCGTGCCCGCGGTGATTACCTTGATCACGTCCCTTTCCACGAGATTTCTGCCGTTCGGTTCAGTTAGCTGTTCGCAGATAGCGACTTTTTCTCCGTGCGAAACGAGTTTCGAGATGTAAAAATCTGCCGCGTGAAAAGGTACGCCGCACATCGGCGCGCGTTCTTCGAGGCCGCAGTCTCTTCCCGTAAGTTTCAGATCGAGTATGGCGGACGCCTTTATCGCATCGTCAAAAAACATTTCGTAAAAATCGCCCAGGCGGTAAAATACGAAACAATCCTTATACTTGTCCTTTACGGTGAGGTAATGCTGCATCATTTGCGAAAGTGCCATAATGTCAATTCTCCGTTTTTCCTGTCAGCGAAATGCCGTTCGCCTTCGTGATTCTGACCTGAACAAATTCGCCGACCGCGTTATTTGCCGAGGTGAAATATATCATTTTACCGAATTCGTCTCTCCCGAAATACATATCTTTTTTTTCGTCGTAGCCTTCTGCAAGCACTTCTGCGAGCCCGTTCAAATAACCGTCGGATATCTCTTTGTTTATCGACGATTGCAATTCTATAAGTTTTGCTATTCGTTGTTTCGATATCTTTTCGGGTACCTGTTCGGGCATGTCCGCCGCCTTGGTGCCCGCGCGGGGCGAATATATAAAGGTGAAAGCGCCGTGAAAACGCGCTTGCTTCATAAGTTCGTAAGTATCCGTAAAATCTTCATCCGTTTCCGAGGGGAAACCCACCATCACGTCGGTTGTAACGGCGCAGCCTGGCACGGTCTTTTTAAGAAAAGCGAGTTTTCCGAGGTATTCCTCCCGCGTATAATGCCTGTTCATCGCTTTGAGGATTCTGTTTGAACCCGACTGCACGGGCAGATGCACCGCGCGGCATATCTTGCCGTTATCCCTGATCGCATACGCGACGTCTTCCGATAGATCTTTCGGATGATTGGTCATGAAACGCAAACGGAATTTTCCCCCGATCGCGGCTATTTTTCTCAATAAATCTGCAAAATTTACGCCGTCCGCGCGGTCTTTTCCGTAGGAATTTACGTTCTGGCCCAAAAGTGTGATTTCTTTATAGCCTTCTTTGACGAGCGCCGCACATTCCGCCACTATGTCGTCGGCGCGGCGGCTGCGTTCTCTCCCGCGCACATACGGCACAATACAGTAAGTGCAGAAATTGTTGCAACCGTACATGATGTTGACCCAGGCGTTCGGATAACTCGTGCGCTTTTTCGGCGTACCCTCCACGATGCAGCCTTCCTTTTCCTCGACTTCCACCACTGATTTTTTCCTGCCGAGCTTTTTTTCAAAAAGTCTTTTGAAATCCTCGAGATTATGAGTGCCGAAAACTATATCCACAAAAGGAAATGTGTTTTTAAGTTTCTCCGCGGCGCCGCTCTGCTGGGTCATACAGCCGCCTACGGCGATTATAAGGTCTTTTCTCTCTTGTTTCAGCCCCTTCAACGCGCCTATGTTTCCGTATGCGCGCTCCTCCGCGTTTTCCCGGATGCAGCAGGTGTTGAAAATAATGGCGTCGGCTTCTCTTTCCTCGGCCGTTTCCTCGTAGCCCAGACCGCACATGATGCCCGCGAGTTTTTCCGATTCGTGAACGTTCATCTGGCAGCCGTAAGTAACTATGTGATATTTCTTTTTTTCCATGTCGTCCCGCTTTGATTTAATGTATATATCTGTCTCTTATACACATCTCCGAGCCCACGAGACCGATCAGTATCTCG
>ENA-OYXI01000984-OYXI01000984.1-human-gut-metagenome-genome-assembly--contig:-NODE-984-length-11892-cov-9.954887_pt1 | contig 11892 bp, 10 predicted proteins | sample MGYA00244217_ERZ653421 | MGnify/ENA primary metagenome ERZ653421 (study PRJEB26926, sample SAMN06165148) | human gut metagenome | biome: ENVO:00009003; feature: ENVO:2100002; material: ENVO:00002003... | reverse complement strand
TACACCTATTAAGTCGTCGGCAGCGTCAGATGTGTATAAGAGACAGGTCCAGATCATGTACACATGTTAGTAGAAATTCCGCCAAGCATAAGTGTATCGTATTTTGTAGGGTACTTAAAAGGAAAGAGTACATTAATGATATTCGAAAGACATGCAAATCTGAAGTACAAATATGGAAACAGACATTTCTGGTGTCGCGGATATTATGTAGATACGGTAGGGAAAAATGCAAAGAAAATACAGGAATATATAGCAAATCAGTTACAGGATGATCTGGAATATGATCAAATGACACTGAAAGAGTATATTGACCCGTTTACGGGTGAGCCAGTAAAACGTAACAAATAAAGATAAGCCCGAAAGGGCTTTGTAGGTAAATGATGTTGCGCTTGGCGAACCTATTTCGATGAGTCTTTAGACTCCAGTGCCGGTAATAGACCCTTATAGGGTCAAAGCAAACCACCGGCTAAGCCGGTGGTCGTGATTTTGCGTTACTATGTCAAAGGCAGAAGGCAGATACCGTTGTGTATCTTTGCTTTCTGCCTTTTTCTTTTTTCAGAATACATAAGAAAGGGTTTTTGAAAATGAGTTTATTAGAAATTACAGGATTAACACATTCTTTTGGTGAAAACTTGCTTTACAAAAATGCAGGATTCACACTGAATAAAGGGGAACACATCGGGATTGTGGGACAAAACGGAACCGGCAAAAGTACCCTGATTAAAATTTGTACAGAGCAGATCATACCTGATAGCGGACGGGTTATCTGGCGGCCAAATATTACGATTGGCTATTTGGATCAGTATGCAGAAATCGACCATACGTTTACCATGAAAGAGTTTTTGAAATCAGCCTTTGCAAAGCTGTTTGAAATAGAAACACAAGTTATGCAGCTATATGAAAAGGCCGCCGATGGAGATATGAAAAATCTGGAACTTGCTGCCTACTATCAAGAGCAACTTGAAACACATGACTTCTATTCCATTGATACTGCGATCGAGCGCGTTGCAAATGGGCTGGGGCTGCTTGCGATTGGTCTTGACCGCCCTATCATTGAAATGAGTGGCGGCCAGCGAGCAAAAGTGATTTTGGCAAAGCTACTGCTTGAAAAACCAGATGTATTGCTATTAGATGAGCCGACAAATTTTCTTGATAAAGATCATGTTTCTTCACTCAAAGATAGCTTTACAAAATACACCTCTAAGGCTACTACAATAGGTAGGGCGCAAGGTCTTATGCAGAAGCACTTTGAGACCTTGCGCCCTCTGTTATTCTACCCTAAAAATACTTTGCCAGCTGCTTCAGACCACGCCGGATGCTGTCACGGACACGGCTTGGGTCTACACCTTCTACTTCGGCAATTTCATTTACCGTCATTCCCAGATAGTATCGGGCATAAATTCGCTTTGCCTGTTTCTCCGGCAGCTTCATCACAGCGGCATAGACCTGCTCCCGAAACTGTTTTTCCTCCAGAACCATCTCCGAAAAAATGGCAACAAAAAACGCCAGATTTCCGTGAGGGAAAACTGGCGCGCCAAGAACAGCCATTATTATACTGAATTACATGGAACGATAATGCCGATGCAATGTTATACTTGCCCGGAGGAGGAGCAATGCTTTTTTTAACTGATGTAGATCATGTGAGCTTTGAAAAAGCAAACGGGACACGGTAAATTAACCTCCAATCGGCTACCGTGTCCCTGCAAGTCGTCATTGGTTTGTGCAAACGCAAAGAAACGGCGGCTCTGAAAATCAAAGCCGCCGTTTCAAATGGGCGTGTCAAATTGTCTGCTCTACGACGGCTTTTTTTCTTTTGCCGTCGTGCGGCAGATTAAAATATTGAATTACAATTCATTGATGGTTGCAGTAATCGGCATGTTACAGATGCGTTTTGCCGGAGCGAAAGGTGCAAGAAGAGAAGTGAACACAAGCAACACCAGTATTTCTCCAATAGATGTTAAAGGGATTTGCCATGCCGTTCCCCAATAATTTGTAATCATCTGCGAATAGAGAAAATGATGCAGCGGTAATCCCAGACCACAACCTGCGAGGAGTCCAAGCGTAGTGTACGTGGCGGTTTCCATGAGAATCATCTTCTTGATTTGTAAACTATCCATCCCCACTGCACGCATGGCTCCGTATTGATTTGTTCTTGCAGACACGCTCATAGAAATACTGTTTACCGTATGAATAATAGTAATCAATGTGATCACGGCGAGAAATCCATAAACAAACAGGCAGAACATAAAATAGGTATTTTGTGTGTCTTTGTTTTGCGCCAGTCGATCATAAAAGCGATAATGTCCATTTGCCAATACGTGAAGCTCATTTACATTCTGCTCTGTTGCTTTTTTGGACAGCTGTACGTCAAGAACAGCATAGGCATCTTTGCCTGTAATTTCCTTGAACGTTTTCTCTGAGCAAATCACAGTTGGCTGATCCGATGTATCAAAGGGACTATCTTTCAAGACTCCAGCCACGGTAAGCTCTGTCTGCTCCAGCTGAATCGTATCTCCAACCTTTAAAGAATTGCTTTTATCAAAAACCGTCAGTACACCGTTGCCTTCAGAGACAGCCGATATATCACCTGCAATCAAATCTTCAGCTGCCCACTGAAACTGCTGATTCTCATAAGAAATCAAATCAATTTGCCCCAATTTTCCTTCATATTCTGCAGGAAGGCTTTGATACATCCGCCCAAATACCCGCTTTACATACGGCCGGCTTTCCACCTCTTTGGCAAAACTTTGTTTAATGTCGCACAGATTATCAGGACTACTATAAAAGACATCTGGTGCCCATGGCTTTAAGGGATTGAGTGCCATATTCACCCATTGTATAAGAACAGAAAAGCTCAAAATCATAATGATGCTGAGTGCAAAGGAGCCAGTCATGAGAAGTAGATTTTTGGGAGAGGATACAGCATGATGAATCCCCAAGGCCATCTCAATTTTCAAAAAGTTCTGCTTGATTGGCCGGGATGTGTTCCAATTTTCGGAAAGATTTCCGGTAACAGCCGCAACCGGAGAAACACCTGCCGCCCGCCTTGCGGGAGAGATGGAAGATAACAGCACGGTCAAAACACCAACAACAATTCCGCTGATGATACCGACACTACTAATCCCAAATAGCGGAATCTGTACAAATTCAGCGCCCGCACCAAACCGGAGCAGTGCACAAAGCATCCATGTGCCCACAATCCCAACTATCACGCCAATCGGAACCGCTGTTTTGCACCAATAGAGTGCTTCCAACTTGACTATGTGCATAACTTGTGCCCGGCTTGCTCCAATACAACGAAGCATTCCAAAAAATTGTGTTCTCTCTGCGGTTCTGCTGTTCAAGCTTCCCGCAATCATAAAGACTCCCGCAGCCAAAACCAGAACAAACAAGATTGCAGCTACAAGGTACATTCCCATGACATAAGAATCACTGCTGAAGCCCGTCAATCCCAGCAAAGCCGTGTTTTCGGATAATGTTTCGTCGGTAAAGCCATATGTTTTCCGCAACTCTGCAATCACCTTACGAATATGGATATTCTCGTAAAAGCGCACAAAACAAACGGGAGCAAGCTTACTTCCTTCTGCTTTTGCAAGACTTTGGAAGGAGTCCCAATTTAGAAAAGCCCCCACAATGTCGGCATCTGTGGTAATGGTAACATCTCCTCCAAAACCGGAAATCGTATAGCCAAAATCTCCAGCTGGTGTATGTACGGTAATCGTCTCTCCAATCTTCAGAGAAAGCAGTTCTTTTGAACGATTCGAAAGTAAAATTTCATCCTCTTTTGTAGGATATCGGCCTTCAGTCAAATTGTCATAGATCTCCGTTAGAATCGCATTATCACCACCTACGATGACGCAGCTTTTTCCATTGATCGTATAGTCTTCGGATAAATCAAAGTTCAGTCCGTCATAACGGGAGGACGTCATCACATCTGTTCGCTGTGCGATTTGCTCAATCTGTTGCTCGGATGGCTCCTTCAACATGATATGCCAGTTCCCATGTTCTTTGATCACTCGTGTCTTTTCCATTCGGATCGCCATATCTGCCATGCTGAAAATCATCGTAACCAACAGCACTGAGATAATGATGCACAGCATCGTCATCCTATTCTGTCTCTTCCGCACCTTTGCAGAAATCGGAATAAGGCTAAGATAGCTTTTCATTCGCGGCACCTCCCGAAGTCGGTCAGTACACCGTCCGATACCTGCAAAACCCGGTCAGCCGTTTGCGCGATACTGCGATTGTGGGTAATCATAATGATGGTTTGTTCGTATTTTTTCGACGCCTCTTTTAGCAAGGCAATGACCTCGCTGCTATTCTGCGTGTCCAGATTGCCGGTCGGCTCGTCAGCTAAAATCAGGGCTGGCCGGGTAATCAGTGCCCGCCCAATTGCCACACGTTGCTGCTGACCACCGGAAAGCTGGCTCGGCAGGTGATTTCGGCGCTCTTTCAGATTCAGCACCGCCAGTAGTTCTTCCAGATACTTTTTGTCCGGCTTCTGGTAGTCCAGCAACACAGGGAATATGATATTCTGCTCCACTGTCAGCTCCGGCACAAGGTTGAACGCCTGAAAGATAAAGCCGATATTCCTACGCCGAAACACGGTCAACTTCTTGTCGTTCATGGAAAAAATGTCCTTGCCGTCGATCAGCACCTTGCCTGACGTAGGCGTGTCCAATGCGCCGATCATGTTCAGCAGTGTACTTTTGCCGGAACCGGATTCTCCAACGATTGCCACATACTCTCCTTTGGGAACAGAAAAGCTAACATCTTTCAAAGCCTTGACCGCGGTTTCCCCGTTGCCATAGGTTTTACAAATATTTTTGACTTCTAACAAGTTCATAGTGCAAACACCTCTTTCTCAATAATTTTGCTGTCGTAAACGGGTGGACTTTCGTTCCCTGTCTACGATGGAAAGAATAGCACCCTAATATTACTGTAGCCCTACAACCAGCCTACAATTTTGTAGGAATTGGGAAGTTCATTATAAAACTCGTTCCAATTCCTAATTCACTTTCCACTTCTATTAGGCCCCCATGAGCTTCGATAATCGCTTTTGCCAACGGCAGGCCAAGCCCGATCCCCTGTGTATCCTTTGAAAAACGGCTGCGATAAAACCTTTTGAAGATATGGTGTAAATCTTCTGGATGAATTCCGCACCCGTTATCCTTTATTGTGATTTGAACAGCGGATGGTAGTGCCGTCCATTTGATGTAAATGGTATCGCCCTTTCCCGTATGGTCAAGTGCATTTTTTACAATATTGCCAATCGCTTCGCCCAACCAATCACGGTCACAGAAAAGAGAAATATCATCTGCACCAGATAATACGATCTCTTTCTGTTCCTGCTTGGCACGATATGCAAAGTGTAGCTCCAAATCCTGCATCATATCCGCTACATTTTCTATTTCCTTTTCAAATGCAATAGAACCAGCGTCCAACTTTGTGATTTTGAGAAGGTTTTGCACCAGCACTTCAATACGGTCCAACTCCTGCTCGGACAGATTAGCAAATTCTTTCACAGATGACACTTCTATATCCTCGTCCTGAAGCAGTCCGTTATAAATGTTCAGAGCCGCCAGCGGTGTTTTCAGTTGGTGTGAAATGTCGGAGATTGTATTTTTCAAAAACTCTTTCTCTCGTAACTCGTTATCTGCATGGGCATTTAACACTGCCGCTAAAGAATTGATGGAATGAAACAGTCGGTACAATTCGCCCTCATTGTCACATTCAATACGGGCATTGCGATCACCATCAAGATACGCATTGATTTGTAATATCGCCTGCTCCATGATCTGATTTTGCCGATTAAAATATACAAAGCAGACTGCCCATACAGCACCGCCAGCCAATAGAAAAAGGATTAGCAATAACAGAGAAAGCCGGCGATATGACAGCCATAGAAAAACCTCGGCTAAGAGAAATGTAACCCCCAAAACCAGTGAAAGCGAAAGAAATAGATTTTTGATTTCTTTATTTGCCAGTATCTTCATTCTGCACCTCACCCGATAATATTCCATTTATATCCCATACCTCGAACAGTCAGGAGCATTTGTGGTTCACTTGGATTATCCTCGATCTTCATACGAAGCCGACGCATATAGACCGTAAGGGTACTACTGTCGATATAATTCCCGTCGCAATCCCATAGCTTATCTAAAATCTGTCCCTTTGTCAGCACCATGCTTGGGTTTCTCATAAACAAGCACAGTAGCTTGTATTCCGCGGCAGTCAAATCCAACAGCTCCCCATTTTTGAAAACCTGTCCTTGCAGCAAAAGAACCTTGATGCCATTCGACTGCAATTCTGTGTCTGCTGCTTGAAAAGAATTTGCACGTCGAAGTAAGGCGTTAATCCTTGAAACGAGAACCCCCAGTTTGAACGGTTTTGTGATATAGTCATCACCTCCAATATCCAGCCCCATAATAATACTTGTTTCCTCATCCGAAGCCGTCAGAAAAATAATTGGCACCTTTGATGTAAGTCGAACTCTTTTGCAAAATTCAAAGCCAGACCCATCTGGCAGAGATACGTCCAACACCAACAAATCATATTTTCCGTCTGTCCACAATTCCTCCGCTTCTTTGAGCGTTCTGGCGATATTTAATTCAAATCCTTGCTTTTTGAAAGCAAAAGAAAGCCCGTTAATCAGGCTTAGATCATCTTCAAGAAGTAATATATTACTCATACTTTTCTGCCTTTCCTTGTTTTGTTCTTCCGTCAATCGGCTTTTCTGCGTTCTTTGGGATCAGCCAAACACCCGCCATCTTTACAGCGCCGGGGATACGCCCAGCAGCACAATAGTAATTTACTCTACGAGGTGTCACGCCCCATTTTTCGGCGGCCTCTTTTAGTGTCATATAATCCATTATGCACCTCCACAGAGTACATTATAGTTCTTTGTCTCGAACAATACAAGTTTATCACCAATCGCAGCTTTATATAATCGGCATAATCGTACAGCTTGTCCGAGAAATTTGAAACAAATTGAGCCAGTGAGAGAATCGTTAAAATTCACTCACTGGCTCTTTTCATTTTAAGAGAGCTAGTTCGTCTAACACTATATGTATCATCAAATGAAAATTTATCTGTTTTATAATTTCTTCACGAAACATTATTTCCAACTGAATAAGAAATATTTTTTACTTATTTCCATATTACGCTTTGCCTTCGTTCAAATAACCCAGGCTTGTTCAAAAAACCTGATGGATATGCACTGACAAAATCATTATCTTTTTTTCCTAACCACATGAACAATTATAGCAATCACAACGATTGCGGCAACCATGCCAATTAGGGGGAGCCATGTGTCTACGATACTTTGAAACACAGCCTCCCATTTTACATTTTCAGGTAACATGATTTACACCTCCAATTTCTTTTGCTCTGTAACAATGCGTTTACAAGATAGATAGGTTGCAAGGAAATAACTCCCGTAAACAATGAGGAAAAGAATAATAGTCAATCCGATATTTGTTGAAATATGGATATTCATAAATTCCTCAACGACAGTCATTGCTTTGCCGATTAAGAAAGCCGAGTATATTCCGGCAACAGTCAACGGAATTGCAAAAAACACAACCGTCTGCGTAAAAAGTGTTCGGTTAATTTGCTTGCGCTTGGCTCCCAACTTTTGCAGCAATCCATATCGGTAAATATTGTCCGTCGTTTCTGTGAGCTGTTTTAGTGCCAAAAGAGCAGCACAGATCAGCAAAAAGATTAAGCCGATATAACAACAAAGGAAACTCACCAAAGCATTGAGTCCGTAGAACATTTCATACATCATGTTCTTTTCTGCGTACCGATAACCATGCGCTTCGTCCAATCCAATAGGGATCATCTTTTGCAGGATTTCATTAGAATCCGCATCCGGCTTATATTGTACCAAAAGCACATTAATGTCTTTTTCGAGGCCAGCCACTACATGATCTGGGACAATGATTGTTCCGCGATCATTGTTTCCAACAGAAGTCATAAAATATGTTTCTTGCAAAACTTCATCGGATGCACGCAGTAAGGTTGTTCCGCCTATTGTGATTTCCAAATGATTTTGTAAGGCCAGAGAAACATATTGATATGTCCCAGTGTAATTACAATTTAACAAGTATTGGTCATCGTTCAGCGTGATTGGCTCTTTGCCCTGCATAGCCAAAGCACGATTGAAGTCCGAAACGGGAATTATGGCAACTTTGCTATTGGAAACTTCCTCATCAATAGGCCACAGCTCGACATTCTGACCTTCAAATAGCTCTGAATAGGTCATATCTGCCTCATAAATGCTGATTTGCTCCATGTTTTCGGCGTAATCACGCATTGCAACATCATGTGTGGCAAGATACTCGGAAATGTTGCTGTCTCCATCAGTGGAAACATTGGAAAGTACATTCAAATCATAGGGGGTTGCAGCTTTTGATAATTCATTCATTGCAAGAGCTGTGCTTGCCCCAATAGATACAGCACAGATGGTAATGGTCAGCAGGCCACAAACAATCGTCACCACAAGATAATTCGTGCGAATTTTACTTCCGATTTGGCGTACAAGGAATGTGTTCAAACCTTTCAGATAAAACCCTTTACCAGCTCTTACCACTTGGATGAAAACAGTGGATAATGAGTTGAACAACAGAAAGGTTCCAACAACCAAAGCTGCTCCCGCAATTTGAAAAGACATATTTTCACGAGATGGCAGTATTCCGTTTTTGTTGAACAGCACAGCGGAAATCCCTATGCAGATCAGGGAAAGCACAAACAGACAGAGCGGCAAAACACGATTTTCTGCTTTTATGCTTTCGTTTTTTCTGCTGGCCGTCAATAAGTCAATCAATTTGACATTGGTTACAGACCACACATTGAAAAGCATTACGATAAAGAAGATGATCGCAAAACAAAGCACTGTCTGTCGAAATGCTCCAGCAGAAAATACGATTTGAAATTTATCCAATTCAATCGCAAAAAGTTTTAATGCAACCAAAGAAAGTCCTTGCGAAAAGAGCAACCCAAGAACCAAACCTGAAACCAAAGCAATGACACCAACACAAAGAGTTTCACCGGCAAACAGCCGGGAAATGCGTCTTTTTTTCATGCCGAGCACCATATATACGCCCAATTCTTTTTTGCGACGTTTCAAAAGAAACTGGTTGGCATAGATAATCAGAAAAGCCAATACTACCGCAATGACAACAGAAAGCGCCGACAACAGTATGCCGAGTTGGTCGTATAAAAGCGAACCGGTTATTCCCATATCGGAAAAAGCTGGCTGATCGGAAATTGAGTTGAAGGCATAAAACAGACTGACCGAAAGCGTCAGTGTAAGGAAATAAATCAGATAGTCCCGGATATTCTTATGAACATTTCGGAAGATCAGCTTAAATGAGGTCATTTTGCTCACCTCCCAAGACGGAAACCACTTCCAGAATCTTTGCAAAAAAGTCTTTGCGTGTGTCCGTCCCTCGGTGCAGCTCATTGAACACCTGCCCGTCTTTGATAAACAAAATGCGATGGCAATAGCTGGCGGAAAAAGCATCATGCGTTACCATTAGGATTGTTGCCGCAAGCTGTTCGTTCAATTCCGTCAGCATCGTCAACAGCATCCGCGAGGAATTGGAATCAAGAGCGCCGGTAGGTTCATCAGCCAGTACGATTGCTGGATTTGTTACCATTGCTCTTGCAGCGGCTACCCGCTGCTGTTGGCCGCCGGACATCTGATAGGGATATTTGTTCAATACTTCCTGAATGTTCAGCGCCTTTGCAATCTGCGGGACACATTTTTGAATCTCGCTGGGTTTGGTTCCTGCGATAGATAAGGCCAGAGAGATATTTTCGTAGGCTGTCAGAGTATCCAGTAGATTGAAGTCCTGAAAGATAAAGCCCAGCTTTTTTCCGCGAAAGTCTGCAAGCTGTGATCCGTGAAGCGTCGTAATGTCCTTTCCCTCCACATAAATATGGCCGCTGGTAACGGTATCAATCGTAGAAATGCAGTTCAGCAAAGTGGTTTTCCCGGAGCCGGAAGAACCCATAATACCGAGAAACTCACCTTTACGCACAGAGAAAGAAATATGATCGACGGCTTTTGTCAGGTTGCCCTTGTTACCGTAAAATTTTTGGATGTCATCCACCCGTAAAATTGTGTCGTCCATTGATTATGAGACTCCTTTCTCAAAAGCATTTTGCTTTTATATTCTTACTCTACCATAGGGGCTTATCCTGTGCCATTAAGTTAGATTACATTTACCTTACCAGAATGTAAGGTTGAAAAAAGCGAGGTTTTACAGCCCCGCCTCTTTCAAATAGCTCTCCGTAGGAAATACCATAGTTACGGTAGTCCCTTGTCCGGGATCACTGGAAACGGAAAGCACAATATTCATTTTTTTACACAGCTTTTGGCTCAAATACAGCCCAATCCCGGTTGACTTGGAATAGCGGCGTCCGTTTTCTCCAGTGAAGCCTTTGTCAAACACGCGTGGTAAATCCGCAGCAGAAATTCCAATTCCATTATCTGAAATAAAAAGGGATATATTATTTTTATCTGTTTTGGTAGAAAACTCAATTTGTAAATTGTCTTTACGATATTTGATCGCGTTGGATATGATTTGTCCGATTACAAATGTGCAACTCTTGCTATCGGCAACAATAGGAATGTCCAGATCATTCAGCACTGGTTTTCCGCCTGCTTGGATCAGAGGTTTGGAATATGTCTTTAACGCAGCATGAACTAAAGATTGCAGTGTGGTTTTTTCCACCTTGAAATCCTTTTCCACATCCGTACTGCGGGCATAGTATAGCACCTGTTCCACATAGGTATCAATTTTGCGGAGTTCATCGTCGATGCGTAGCGTAGTGGGATTTTTTTCGTTTTCTATCATCAGGCGTGCAGAGGTAATAGGGGTCTTGATCTCGTGTATCCATGAATCAATGTACTCCCGGTATTCCCGACTTGCTTGTTTTGCATTGGAAATCTGATCGTTCTGGTATTTATTGCAGCGCCGCAAAATATCCACTAAAATCTGACCTTCCAAAAAATGAGGCTGTGTCAATAGTTCACCCAAAAGCGACTTTTCTTCCATCTGTTCCATCATTTTCAGAAGTAGATTATAATAACTTCGTTTGCGGAAAAAATCATATACCAAAGCGGAAATATACGCTGCCATAAGGATCGTTTCGGCAAACAGAATAAAAGTAGCAGGGGTTTCAATTAGCCAAAGCAGGCCAAACAGTAGGAGTGCCGACACCAGCATACATATCAATGAAAAAATTCGATCTAAAAGATACTCGGATAATCTCATACGCAATACCCCAATCCACGCTTCGTTTCCAAATAGTCAGGCAAACCGATCTCTGCCAGCGTTTTCCGCAAACGAACGATATTCACATTCAAGGTGTTTTCGTCTATAAATTGCTCACTCTGCCAGAGTTCATCAATAATGGCATCACGAGGAATGATATTTCCCTTGTTTACCATGAGCAGACGCAAAATCCCCATTTCATTTTTAGTAAGAGATTTTCTCTGTCCTTGGTAACTGATTTCTGCTTTGAGCAGGTTTAGAGTTAAGCCTTTGTGTGTCAAAACCACATTGTCCTGTATTTCATAAGTTCGTGCCAGAAGTTTTTGTATGCGTGCCAAAAGAACCTGTGCATTGTAGGGCTTTGAAATATAATCATCGGCACCGATGTTCAAACTCATTAGTTCGTCAAAATCGCTGTTTCTGCTGGTAAGCACAATGATTGGAAGATTGGATTTCTGCCGGATTTCTCTGCACACCTGAAAGCCGTCCTGATACGGCAAATTGATGTCCAAAAGAATCAAGTCAGCCCCAGACGAAAGGGCGGTTTCTGCGATATGCTGAAACTGTCTCTTATACACATCTGACGCTGCCGACGACTTAATAGGTG
>ENA-OYXI01000973-OYXI01000973.1-human-gut-metagenome-genome-assembly--contig:-NODE-973-length-12042-cov-13.132727_pt1 | contig 12042 bp, 4 predicted proteins | sample MGYA00244217_ERZ653421 | MGnify/ENA primary metagenome ERZ653421 (study PRJEB26926, sample SAMN06165148) | human gut metagenome | biome: ENVO:00009003; feature: ENVO:2100002; material: ENVO:00002003... | reverse complement strand
GTATGACACCTAACGGAAATCATATGCTTCGGCTTTTAACTCACAGCTAACGGCTAACAGCTCACAGCTTGTAGCTGACAGCTCACAGCTGATAGCTTTTATCTTCTTACCGCTTTCCTCACCACGATAACAGATCCCTCACATTCGCTTCGGATGACACCTTAACGTCAACTTATCCCCCCCGCCCACATAAAAATACGGTACCCATCATACCTGACGGATACCGTACTTTCTGTTTCTTATACTATTTCCTTGTCTTTGCTTTCCGGGTTACGCTTCCGGTGAAATATGGGAACCGTACACATCACGGTAGTCACCCTTTTCTTTATTGCTTTCATTATTGACACGGACGCGTTCCACCTTATGCCGGTCATTATCCTTGCCGGAAATACGGTCGACACGGGTGCGGTCCAGATCCTTTATCCGATTGATTTCGGGATCGAATTCACCGATGGCTTTTGCCATATCGCTGTCAATAGGTGCGCCGTTCTGCAGTGCGCGGTAAATAATGGCCGCAAATTCATAGCGGGTCATGGAACGGTCACCCTTGAACTCTCCATCCGGATACCCTTCCAAAAGACCTCTGTCTGCCAATGATTTCACATAAGAATATGCCCAGTGGTCTTTAGGCACATCGGGGAAATTAACATCCTTCATTACCGATGTCCCAGACTGCATGGCTCCGCGCATAGCTTTAATCTCAGCACTCTGCGCCTTGACAATCGCTTTCAGGTCTTCTACTTCCTTGGCCAAAGCTACCCGTGAGGTAGATACATGGTTGCCCTGTCCCAGCTTCACGCTGACTCCGGCATTCACCATGTTTTCTCCTCCGCCGAAGGAGCCTCCTACGCTGAACATGGTATCTTCATTGGGACGGTAGAATGCGCCTACCGATACGGCATGGGCGTCTTTGTAGTTGCCGTAGCCCGCTGCCACATCCCACTTGTCATCCGGGTCGAAATCCAGCGGGTGGAGGGCTGCCAGTGCTGCCGCTCCCGCTCCTACACGGTTCACACGGGTTCCCAGTTCATTAACGGCTCCTCCTATGTTGTTGATTGTCTGGTTTGTTTTCCACAACTGCCCCCCGTTGACGGCGTCAGTGCTGTTTGCGCTGATATCTCCGGCTGCTACGTTGGTGATTTTCTTGTTTCCTGCGTTGATGCCGCTGTTGTCGATTTTCACGTCTCCCACGGTCAGGGTGTTGGTGGTCACACTGTTCAATCCTTTCAGGTCTTTGGCCATGCGGACTTTCAGGTTGTTATTGCCGTCGGATACGACGCCGAGGTTGTCTTCTGTGGTGAGTTTGTTGGTGTCTGTAATCCCTCCGACTACGTTCACCTGTTCGTTCAGTTTCTTCTTGATGACGTTTCCTGTATCGCCGCCGTATTTCATGCCGTCGTCTAAGGTGGCGATATCATGCTGCGTCCCGTTCTTCTCTTCTATAACAAGGCGGGTAATATTTGTGCCATCCACGCCAGCTTTTCCGGTACCGCCTTTGATGGCTGCGCCGTCTTGTCCATTCTGTCCGTTAATAGCAAGGCTGTCTGCTTTCAGGTTTTTGTCCATTTTAACAACAACATTTCCATTCGCGTCGGCAAAGGTTCTGATGTTTTCACCGGAGTATTCGGAGGCAGCTTTTGTCCCTTCTCCCTTGATGGTGACTTTTTCTCCCAGGTTACGGTGGAATTCTCCTTCGTTGCCGGCAAAATCCATGCCTTTATTTGTCAGTTCCGTGGATGTGTTGGTAATCTTATTGTCCACTTCTTTAAGCTGGTCTTCTGTGGCTGCCTGTCCGCTGGTGATGTTGTTCGGATCCCAGGTTTTATTGGTCAGTCCGTTGACGGTTCCGTCTTTCCCGTTGATTTTCACTTTTCCGGCATCGATGTTTCCTGTCGTGCCGTCAATGGTGACTTTGTCTCCGGCTTTGATGATGCCTGTTGTTCCGTCGATTGATACCTGTTTGGTCGGATCGGTTCCCAGTGTAACTTTGTCGCCGAGTCCGATAGTATATTCCGTGCCGCCGGATGCATTGGGACCCGTCGTAACAGTTACATTGGCATCCTTGGCTTTGACGGTCGTATGTTTGGCAGCTTCTCCGGCAACGGTATTCAGCTGGTTTACATTGACCGCGTCTGTACCGTTGACACCGGCCGCCACGTTGGTGATTGTGTTGCCGCCGTTATCAAGACCGTTCTTGGTCAGGGATACAGGATTTCCGGCCGCGCCATTATTAATCGTAACGCCACTATTATTCATAACTGTATCGCCGGTTGTCACGCTTTCGAGGCCTTTCAGGGCTTTGGCAAGGCGGACTTTCAGGTTGTTACTACCATCAGATACGACACCGAGGTTGTCTTCTGTGGTGAGTTTGTTGGTGTCTGTAATCCCTCCGATGACGTTGACCTGTTCATTCAGTTTCTTCTGAATAACGTTTCCTGTGTCACCGCCGTATTTCATGCCGTCATCCAATGTGGCCACATCATGTTTCGTGCCGTCTTTTTCTTCAATAACGAGGCGGGTGATGTTGGTGCCGTCCACACCAGGTTTGCCGTCGCCGCCTTTGATGGTAAGTCCGTTCGCGCCATTGGCACCGTTCAGTCCGATGGAACCGTCTTTACCATTAATAGCGACGGCAGATCCGTCTTTACCCTTGACACCGATCGAGCCGTCTTTACCAGCCGCTCCATCCTTGCCGACAGTGATTTCGTCATTCAGTTTCAAGTCATAAGTAGCCTGTCCGTTATTGTCTGTCTTGGTGATGAGCAAGTTGCCGTCGGTGCGGTTTTCCTGTCCATCCACTTTGACAATGGTATGCTTTCCTGCCAAATTTTTTACATCATTTAACTGGTTCAGATTGACAGCATCCGTTCCGTCTGTCCCGGCCGCTACATTGGTGATTTTCTGGCTGTTCGCATTGATACCGTTATTTGTCACATAGGTATTTCCGCCTACGGTCAGTCCGTTGTTATTGATGACCGTATTGCCCGCTGTGACGCTGTCCACTTTCAAATCTTTGGCCAGTTTGATATTCAGCGTATCTGTCCCATTGGATACCACGCCGATATTTCCATCCGTCAGCTTAGATGTATCTGTCACACCGCCGATGATATTCGTCTGTTCGCCTAATTTTCGGGTAAACTTATTAGCCGCGGCTGCCGCATCTTTCACATCGCCTGCATAGGCCACGCCTTTATCTACTTCTGAGGTTACCGCATAGAGCTGGCTGCCATTGATGGCATCGGTAGAAGTGGCGGAAATACGGCCGGCCGCCACATTGGTAATTGTCCGTTCTGCGCCTGCCTTACCTACACTTACTGTGGAAGCCGGATTTACTCCTGCGAAATTATGTGCTACACCATTGATTGTTGCGGAGGGTGTCGCTACAGCAGCTGCTGTTTCTGAACCATTGCCGATAGCCACGGCATTTTCATTGGCCACTTTTGTATTATTGCCAAGAGCAACGCCATTCTTCCCTGTCACGGATGCACTGCTCCCCAGGACCATAGCCCCATCAGCAGAAGCTGTGGAATTATTCCCTACCACATAGGCATTATCCGTTGTGATGGTATTCTTATAACCGAAAGCACCTGCCGTACTTCCTTTGACCGTACCGGCAGTAACCTTCTTAATTTTATCGCCGTTGGCTTCTGTCGTTTCCGTAATGGTGGCGGAACCGATCGTATTGCCGCCACCGATAACATAGGAATTATTCCCATAGACTTTGTTATCCGTACCGACAGCTGAAGAAGCCGCACCGGACGTGGTGCCGTCCGTCATATCGAAACCGACCGTATTCGTATCGCCCAAAGATGTGGACTTATCTCCATAAGCACCCGCCTGGCTGCCGACGGCAAGAGAATTCTTCCCCCAGCTCCGTGCTATGACACCGATGCTGGTGCTTGCAACTCCTTTTGACATCGAATTGACACCAATCGCCGTGGAACCGATACCGAAGGACTGGGTCATCGCGCCCATGGCTATACTAGCTGCCCCAATAGATGCGGTGTTCGACCGATACTGGCTGGTGCTGAGGGCGGCGCTCCCCAATGTCGTCCCGGGATATAACGCTGCCGTTTCCCGCTCAAATTTATTCTGCGCCCCGGCAGCCCAAAAACCGGGAACTGCCGCTTGCAGATCGGATTTTACCAGGTCAACGTCATTGCCCCCAATGGCAATGGAGGAATGTCCAATAGATTTCACATCTCCACCGATAGCCATGGCCTGCGTACCATAAACTTTTGCCATACTGCCGATGGCTATCGACTGTGAATATCCAGCGGCATCTGCCGGGTTGGTAGTGCCCTTTCTGATGATGTTTGCTTCCGCCCCGGAACCAAGAACCACATCGCCCCGGGAGCCGTAAGAATGAGCTTCCGATCCCATGACAACGGCGCCGGAGCCATCCTCACCATGGTACTTGGATACCGTACTCGTCGCCTGGCGGCCGATGACGATATCCCCGTTTTCCGTCGCTGTTGCATTATTCCCGATGGCGATGGTGCTCGCAGTAAACTGATCACTGGCCCGCTTCTGACCTAAAGCCTGGGCCCCCCGTCCTATGGCAACACTGTTTTCAGCAGTCGCTCCTGACTTTGCCTGCAACCCTGCCACAAAAGAATTCACCCCATCAGCCTCTGTCAAGGTTCCGACAGCGGTAGCATGGCCTGCGGTCGCCTTAGCACTGTCACCTACCGCCACGCTGTCACCGCCGGTAGCGGAAGCACCCGGACCATACTGTGTATTCGCTTCCGCCACCCCCGGCATCAGGCATCCGGTAAGGGCAAGGGCGCACAGAAATGCATGGAAAGGCAGGCTCTTTTTTTCAGAAGCCACCCCCCCCATTTTTTCCATTGCTGCCGGCAATTTCTGAAACCACTACATAGCAGCGCTTCACCCGGCTCCAAATGACTTTGTAAATCTGATTCATAATTTTCCTCCCTCATAAATTTCATCCTTAAAAACAGATGATGGGATATACTCCAAAAACAGGAGTTACCATTCATCAATCAAAATCATTATAGTTCAAAACTCCCATAAATCAAAGACCAATCACTTTTATCAAAACAACCGGCTTCTATTTTATATGTAATGAATTATTTACCGGCTGCGATATGCGAACCGTATATGTCGCGGCAATCACCCTTTTCTTTATTGCCTTCATTGTTGACACGGACGCGTTCTACTTTATTCCTGTCATTATCTTCGCCGGAAATGCGGTCTACCCGGAAACGATAAGCTTCTCTTACCTTTTCCATCTCAGGACCAAATTCTTCCATAGCTTTACCCATATTTCCATCAACAGGCGCCCCATTCTGCAGTGCGCGGTAAATAATGGCCGCAAATTCATAGCGGGTCATAGAACGATCCCCTTTGAACTCTCCATCCGGATAGCCTTCCAAAAGACCTCTGTCCGCCAGTGATTTTACATAAGAATATGCCCAGTGGTCTTTCGGCACATCGGGGAACGCTACATTCCTTACAGGCTGTCCCGCCATCTGCCCAATGATCTGCCGGAACTGTTCATTTTGCGCTTCCAGACGGGTAACCGCATCTTTCAGGTCGACGATTTCTTTTGCCATAGCTATTTTGGATGTAGACACATGGTTGCCCTGTCCCAGCTTCACGCTGACTCCAGCATTCACCATGTTTTCTCCTCCTCCGAAGGAGCCTCCCACGCTGAACATGGTGTCTTCATTGGGGCGATAAAATGCGCCTACCGATACAGCATGGGCGTCTTTATAGTTACCGTAGCCGGCTGCCACATCCCACTTGTCATCCGGGTCGAAGTCCAGCGGGTGGAGGGCTGCCAATGCTGCCGCTCCCGCTCCTGCACGATTCACACGGGTTCCCAATTCGCCTACTTTATTGGTTACATTTTTGATATCCTGCGTGGAAGCGATGCCGGAAACGGAATAAGTGCTGCCGTCATTACGGGTGAAGTTCAAGGTATCCCCGCTGAGTGAAGCAGATGATGTATAGCGGTCCTGCAATCCGGTGATGGTCGCTGTCGTTCCGTCATTATTTCTCAAGGTGGCACTGCCTGTACCGTTCGAGGCATAGGTCGCCGTGCCGCCGGTTACTACCGTGTCTTTGGCATTGACGGTATATGTCGTCGTATTCCCGGTTTTCTTGGAAGTTACGGTTACATTGTCCCCCGCTTCTACTTTTGTCTTTTCGATTCCCAGACTGCTTGTATCGACGGACAGGTTATATCCGACTTTCTTGCCGTTTTCCATCTTATCCGTAATCCGTACCGACCCGTCCGTAGATTCCATCTTGGGTCCGCTGACAGTGTATTCTTTCCCGCCGTCGGCATTGGTGCCTTCCGTTACGGTTGCGTAATCTCCCGCTTTCACGGTGGTATGTTTCTTTTCCGCCGCTTCTGCCTTGGCTTCCACTTTCTTCAGCTGTGCCACATTGACGGCATCGGTATCTGCCGCACCTGCCGCTACACCGGTGATCTGACGGGTCACATGGTTGGCCACGTCGCCTACGGAAATGGCGTTTGCCGTCGATTTCCATACGCCTGTCGTATCGTTAGAATGATCGGCACCGGAAATATCATAACCGATTTTACCTTTTTCCGTGGACGCCACAGAACCGCTTCCCAGCGCTACCGCATCGGATACAGACGCTTTCGCACCCTCACCCATAGCTATAGAATTTTTCGCAGCGGCTTCTACAATGCCGCCGGAAACAGCAAAACTGTTCCGTGCATTTGCCTTACTATTATATCCCATGGCGGTAGAATAGTCACCTTTCGCCTCTGACAATCCGCCGCTCGCCAAAGACCAGTTGCCTGCCGCTGTCGTACTACCACCCATGGCTGTAGAACCGACACCGGTAGCCTGTGTCTTACTCCCCATCGCCGTGGAAGCGATTCCGGAAGCAGTGGTATCTGTTCCCAGGGCGGTAGATGACTGTCCTTCCGCTTTTGTATCACTTCCCAAGGCTACCGACCAAGTCCCGGACGCTTTCGTATCCTTTCCTAATGCCACGGAGTCCTGCCCGGTCGCCTTCGCCTTATCACCGCCCGCTATAGCATGTGCGCCGCTGGCTACGGATTCAAAGCCGAATGCGGTAGCAGCCCCGCCGGTAGCAATCGTACCGCTGCCCATGGCGGTCTGCGCATGGTTCCCCGCCCCCGGCTGTCCGGAGGGGGGCACCGGCCTGTGTATTGTAACCTAATGCGACAGACTCAAGACTGTAGGCCTTCGCGCCGTGACCGATCGCCACGGTTCCTTGATTTTCAGCCAAAGTACCTGCACCGATAGCAACAGACCCCCATCCCTTCGCCTGCGCATTATTGCCTACGGCGAAAGAGAAGTCGCCCGACGCATTCCCGCCGGTCAGCGCCGTTGCTTTCAGACCGCCTGCCTTGGCAGCCACACCGACTGCCAGCGCACGATCACCGGTGGCACCGTCATTATTATAGTTTTCATCACTGCTGTTGCCCTTCACGGAGAAGAAATGAACTTTCGCAGCATCAGCGGCAGCTTTTACCGCTTTCAACTGTGCCACATTGACGGCGTCGGTATCTTCTTTCCCTGCCGCCACGTTGGTGATCTGGCGGGTCACTTTCGTATTTCCTGCCGCATCACCGACAGACACAGCGGCAGCCGTTGATTTCCATACGCCTGTCGTATCGGAGTTATGATTTGTGCCGGAAGCGTCATACCCTACAGCTCCTTTGTCCACAGAAGCCACGGAGCTACTACCGAGTGCCACGCCGCCTGCCACGGTCACATTGGTTTCACTGCCGATGGCTATAGCATTCTTCACGCTGGTGGCTGTGCCGTTTGCTGAAGAACCGATGACGATACTGCCATCGGCACCTGTCAGTGTTCTCTTATCCCCAAAGACAACAGCGCCATTGGTATTGGTCACATTATTTTCGGAACCGATGACGGAAACATGCTGTACATTGGAAGCTTTGTTTTTGTAACCGTCCAGCATATTATACTTGCTGACATTTCCGCTTTTTCCGGTTAATGTATTGCCGACACCGATAAGCTGGGACGCCTGTGTATATTCCGCCGCATTTGCACCACCAATGGCTAATGTAGAACCGCCTGCGCTCCGTGCCACACCATCCATCAGTGCCTTTTGCATAGCAGCAACAGATGCATAATTCGTACTGTATGCAGATGTATTAATTGAAGCACTGGAGTTTTTTATACTGTTTCCGGCGCCCATGACAATCGCACCATTACTATTAGTAACTTTATTAGCAGTACCATTGATCACATTCGTCACACCGCTACTGGAGGAACCGGTCATAGACTCATTGGAATTCAACGTACCGACTACCGTAGAAAACGCATTTTTAGTTGAGTTGTCTAGTGTATCCCAAAAATCTTTCGCTTCATACTGGCTGGACTGTACATTGTAGCTGCCAATGGTCGTGGCAAAACCGCCGCCGGTATAGGAATTCGTGCCCAATGTGGTGGACGCCACACCAAACTGGCGCAGTTTATCCGCCGTCGTATCGCCAATAGCAATCTGATTCTTTTCTAATGTATGGTCTCCCATCTGAATGGAACCGGTACGGGCATATGTGTTTGTTCCCACAGCCATCCCTGCCGGAAGGTTCTGTTTGGCAGCATTATTACTATGAATGTGCATACCTGTCAGCGTATGTTCTATCGTTTCCCCAAAAGAGAGCATAGATTCCTGTGTACCGCCGCCGATGAAGACTTTCGCATTTTTACCTACAGCGATATTCGTGCCTTCATTTGCGGGAGAAATATCATAGGCAATAAGATTCCCTCCCTTGTCCACGATATCCTTGGCAGCCGCATCAGCCGCATAACCGCCCATGAGGACTCCCATCCCCACAGCTACTGTCAGCGCTGCTTTCACCGCTTTTCCTGAAGCGCTTCTCGTGTGGTTTTTCGCCAGTTCCGATGTCACCACATAAGCATTTTTCGCCTTACTCCATACGATTTTGTAAACCCTGTTCATATTTTCCTCCCAATTTTAAAAAAAATAAAAATATAAAAGAGCTGTTATGTTTTGCCCTTCGCGTTCCGTCTCCCCTCTCCCTGTCATACAACCGGCTTCAGATTTTAACAGATAAATCCCACAGGTTACACCAAACTATTCTTCTGATATTTTTCTATAAACATATTTTTACATTAAGATGATATTATATATCTAAAACAATTATAAATCAACTAAATTGCAATATCAAATCAGACTGTCCTGTGGATTGAAATATCAAATCAAATGGTCACACAAATAGTTGTTTTGTGTCACTCGATTTTATAGTCAGCCCCTAAATGCCACTTTACCAGCTTCTTCACCACAGGTGCAGATCCTTCACATTCGTTCAGGATGACGCTTAACGTTTCCCTCACTATGACGCCTTGCCATCCCCGATTATTCTGAACGGGGATAAGAACGCTGTGCGGAAAAAAACGGAAAACGGAACAGTGACACAGAGTGAAGAATCTATTATGCTGGTGACATCTTACCGTCTTCCTCACCGCGGGTATAGATCCTTCACATTCGTTCAGGATGACGTTTACCGATAGCTCCGTTATGACGCCTTGCCGTCCGTCATCATTTAGAACAGGGGCAGAAAAAGAATCTTCATTCTATTCTTTTGCATCATTCCCCCAAGCCAGTATCCCCTGTCCGGCTTCGCCGGCAAGCCTCCTTATAAACAAGGAGGCTTGCCCAATCCCTATTCTTCCCGTTAGAATCCCTTTCCTTAACACTGTAGCAAATCCTTTGTTGGCGCTTTGAATGACGCCTTACCGTCTGCCGTCATTCAGAACGGTGGTAAGAATGCTTTTCGGGAAAGACGGAAAACGGAATGATGGCACAGAGTGAAGATTCTATTGCACTGATGACATCTTACCGGCTTTCCTCACCACGGGTATAGATTCTTCGCTATCGCTCAGAATGACGCTTTGCGGAAAAGCAGCACTTCTCTTGATAAACGGCTGCCGGATAAAAGGGAACATCCCGCGAATTATACAGCATTCATCAATACACCATTTTAAGCCTAATGCAAAAAATCTGCCGCTCTTTTCCTGCGGCAGATTTTTTCTGCGTTTACCTCTTAATTTCCACACGATACTTTTTCAGCTTGCCTCCATAGACAGGAAAGAAACTGAATTCGCCGTAATCCTTTACAGGCTCCGCATTCTTCAGCAGCTCCATATCGGCATCAGAAATCACAAAATCAATATCCCCATTTGCTTTCATATGCTCCGGATCCGCCGTTTTTGGCAGCACCACCGTACCCAGCTGCCAATCATAACGGATGCAGAGCTGAGGAATCGTGACCCCGTATTTCTCCGCCATTTCCGCAAGGTGTCCGTCTTTCAGCGCTTCGCCATGGGCCACGGGAGAGTAGGCTTCCACTATGATATCCCTCTTCCGGCAGTAATCAATCAAATCCAATGGACTGTTTCCTACATGGCAGAGAATCTGGTTCACCATGGGTTTCACACGGCAGCCGGCAAAAATATTTTCAAGATCTCCCTCCAGGAAATTGGAAACGCCGATTGCCCGCAGTTTCCCGGCTTCCAAAGCATCTTCAAGTGCACGCCATACTTCCCTGTTCTCTTTATAGTATCGGTCCTCCGACTGATTCACCTCCACCCAGGGCTGGGGCGAATGAATAATCATCATATCCAGATAAGCAAGTCCCATCGTTTCCAGTGTCTTGTCGATGGATTCCATGGCGGACGCATAGCTTTTATTTTCAGCCGCCACTTTGGATGTGACAAAGATATCTTTCCTGTCAATGCCGCAGGTGCGGATTCCTTCTCCGACACCACGTTCATTGCCGTACGCCTGTGCCGTATCAATATGGCGGTATCCGATATCCACCGCCGCCCGCACAGCCTCCGCCGCCTTGTCGTCATCAATAAACCAGGTACCCAGTGCCAGTTTCGGAATGGCTACGCCGTTATGCAACGTATAACTTTCCTCAAAAATCATAATTGCCTCCTCTATAAACCATTGCCCCTACAAAACGACAAATATTCAGAGTAAATCACTGTGTGATTAATCAGCTAATTTGATTAAATATATCATACCCTCATATTTTTATACCCTTTGGCGGTTCAGAAACATCATCAAAAGGCCCCTGCAGGTCTTCCTCTTTTTCTGCCGCTTCCATGGCCGCATAGGAATCGGATTCGGTTCACTGTGCCATATTTCCTTTCGCCATGACAATTCTTTTTTCCATGCTTACGTTTCAGAATCATTATATCCAAGCGCCAATCAAGCTACAAGTACATTGCACATATTTTTCTCCTAAAAACGGTTCCCCAAGAAAACTTCATCGGCGTACTTCATCGTCTCATCTTTGCATATTTCCCTATATAAAGATAAAATATAAAATCATAACGCAAAGAAAGGACGGACTCGTGAAAAGGATTTTATTTCTGGTTCCCCGCATGAACATCGGCGGTGCGGAAACCTATGTATATACCGCAGCAAAAGAACTCCGTGCCCGGGGCTATGAAGTTTTTCTCGCTTCCGGCGGCGGACGTCTGGCAGATAAACTGAAAGCGGCAGGCGTCAGGACCTTTTTCGTCCCGGTCCGGCAGAGCAAGTTCTTATCCGCCTGGCGCGTTTCATCCATCGTGAAGAAACACCATATAGACGTCATTCATGCCAACTCAGGAGCCGCGGGCATCATCGCGGCAAGAGTAAAAAGGAATACGTCTGTCCCCGTGGTATACACGGCACACGGCATTCTGGGAAATATGGAAAAAGAATATGTTATTGACCAATTGGATCAAATCATCTGCGTCAGTGAATACGTCAGGCAGGATTCCATAGCACGCGGATTCCATGAGGATCATCTCCTTGTCCGTTACAGCGGCATCGACACGGAACGTTTCACCGCAAATGAAGAGGAGCGGATCCGGCTGCGAAAAGAATTCGGTTTCGATAAAGACACCCTCGTTCTTGCCATCGTATCCCGCATAAAAAATCTGGAACATAAAGGCCACGGACATCTTCTCTCCATACCTGTCTCTTATACACATCTCCGAGCCCACGAGACCGATCAGTATC
>ENA-OYXI01000963-OYXI01000963.1-human-gut-metagenome-genome-assembly--contig:-NODE-963-length-12159-cov-7.045605_pt1 | contig 12159 bp, 16 predicted proteins | sample MGYA00244217_ERZ653421 | MGnify/ENA primary metagenome ERZ653421 (study PRJEB26926, sample SAMN06165148) | human gut metagenome | biome: ENVO:00009003; feature: ENVO:2100002; material: ENVO:00002003... | reverse complement strand
TAAGTCGTCGGCAGCGTCAGATGTGTATAAGAGACAGACGGTAAATGGTGACACATTCACTACTTCTAGTAATATAGGAATTGTCGAAACTACCTATACTTTAGGCGTTACGGATGAATATTCTAATATTATAATGAGTTGCCAGAAAATAAAAGATTTTAAAAAAATCGAAAAAAATAGTTGACATTCTGATAAAGCTATGCTATTATAATTACAGAAACAAGGAAACGACATAACAGAAAAGAGAGGTAAGAAAATGGAACGCAAATTATTAATGAAGAACTTAACAGTTATCTTAGGACAAAGATTTCTGTCTATTAAACCGTCACATGAGTTATTAGAATCGTATGTAAATATTGCCGTTAACAACGGTATTTATAATGATTTGTTCAAGTATTTAATGGATAACGGTGCTAGTAAAGAACTTTTAAAAGAGTATTTGTCTTTCTAGAAAGGGAGTTTAAATGCAGGCAACAATAATAAAGACTAATAGAAAATGGTATTTAGAAACGGTTGATAATTTAAGGGATTTATGCAAAGTACCAATGCGTTTATCACTTGACAATTTGATTAGATTTGTTCCGCAATTCGAATATTTAGAAAGAATTAAACTTCTTTCGCCTGATATGAAAAAATTCATTTACAATAAAGGTATTCCGGTATTCCACATGGAAAATAATGAAATAATCTATATGGATGAAATACGTTGGAATGACGACACATATAAGTTTTACATAAACCGTGATTTACCAAACGGAAATAAAAATACATTGACTTTATATGTATATCACCCAGTATACGCAAGCGTCTATGATATGACACCAATCGGGGTTGTATTAGAAGATAGGTTTTAAAATGTTTCACGTGAAACATTTTTAAAAAAATAACAAGAAAGAGAGGTAAAGAGATGATTAGAACACTCACGAAATGTCACGTCTACGAAGTAGTTAACAAAGAAACAAAAGGAGTAGCGGACGAAATCGAACTGCCGAAGAACACATATTCACCAAAGGCAGTAAAGAAAATCTTAGAAGAACGTGGATTTGATTCCCACAAATATATACTTGTTTATAAAAAAACAGTGCGGGAGAAACGAGAACTTTCTGACGAAGATTTCATTAAGTACTCAAAAGTAGTTGATTAATAACAGTTGCAGTAAAAACAAAAAAATTTAAAGAAAAGAGAGGAAAAAATATCATGAAAATTACAAACACTTATAACATTACAAACAAAAAAGATTTTGTTCGTGCAAACAATGACGCAAAAACTGTAGTCGATTACAAAAACACAACTGTAAAAGTTTCCGGGATTATCTTCGGAACAGTCACAAATAAAGACGGTGACGAAGTAAAGACAGTAGTCATTAAAACAAGTGATGGAGATTTCATTGGAACAGTTTCCCCGACAATGGTGGAATCCATGGAAGTTGTAGCGGATGTATTCGAAGAAGAAATCGCAGACGGCGCAAAAGATATGGAAGTCATCATTAAGACCGGAAAGAGTAACGCAGGACGTGAATACTATTACGCTTCTATTTAAAATAAGTTTCTATACATGAAGTTTACATTTTTGTTTCACGTGATTCTTGAATGTTTCACGTGAAACATTTTTTATAGGTGATATTATGAAAAATGAAATAACACATAAATTTGACAAGGGTTTTTTCAATATTATGGATTATTTGGACATTACGGACAAGCATAATAGAATACCGTCTATACGAATTTACGCAACGAACCGAAGCGGCGGCAAGACTTATTCTTTGCTATGGTATTTTATCAGAGAATTTCGTGTCGGAAATGGCCAATTTGTACTTGAATATCGTACACGTTCGGAAATGCTAGGTGTAGATAGCATTTTTTCTTGCGTGGTAGAAGACAAGTTTCCGGATATGAAAATCACTTCAATACCTATAGCAAGCGGCATCATCCGTCAGATTATGAACCATGACGAGATTATTGGTTTTGCGGTTTCAATTTCCGATTGCGATAAATTAAAAAAATACAGTCCTATTTTTGACAAGGTGAAGCGTGCAGGCATGGACGAATTTCAGCTTGAAAAAACAGAAGATTATCTTAAAAATGAAGTTGACAAGTACTTGTCCGTTGCGTATACTATTTCTAGGGGCGGCGGCAAGCAGGGAAAAGAAGTTGAGTTTTTTCTACTTGGTAATTCATTTTCGCAAATTAATCCATATCTATTACAACTAGGGTGCTACCGTGAGCAGCCGGATAAAAATGGAATTATACACGGAGATTCTTATATCTACGTGGAAACAGTAAACGAATCAGCAAAAAAACAAACAAGTGAACTTGGTATTTCAAAAGCATTCGCAGAAAATCGCCACGTACAATACGCCACGGAAAATATCGGAATTTATAACGATAACGAGTTTATATCCACTTTAACCGGAAAAAGTACATATCTTCTAACGTTCGTTCAGAATGGTGAGCGGTTCGCAATCCGTGAGTGCCATAAGGACAATTTATTATATATCAATCAAAAAATTGATAAGGACGCAAAATGTTTCACGCTGGACAACGCCGACCACGGTGAAAATACTATACTACTAACAAGGTTTAGCGGATTAGCGCAGACCTTAAAAGAAGCGTATTCGCAAGGACAAGTACGTTTCTGCGATTTGAAATCAAAAGACGCTTTTCTCCATTTAATTGGCAGAGAAATTTTTTAAAATAGTTGACATTTTAGAAATGATATGATATTATAATTACAGGAACAGAAAACAACAGTACAGAAAAAGGAGAAAAAAGCATGACAGCTCAGGAATTATTGGAAATGACTACAGAGGATAAAATAAAAGAACTTATTGAAAGTAAAAAAACCTAGTTGTGAAATATACGCACAGTTAAAAGTACTAGAAAAAAAGTTAGCGCAAGCGGAAGTTTTAGAAAAAGACATTGACACGCAATTTCTTTTTCTGCGAGATATATTTCCTTAACGGAAGTAATATTTAGATATATCCGTGAATTGCCATAGGTATATACCGTGTAGCAAATTTCAATCACGTGGGAAAACACGTTTCAGCCGGAGTGATTACCGGACACGGTTTATATAAAAAAGCGGAGCGGTGGCAATCTTAAGCCACCGTTAAACCGCAAAAAAAGGAGAGTTAAGAAATTGAAAACAGAATGGAGTATTTTACTAGGCGGATTAGTAGGGATTCTTAGCCAGATTTTCGGTGGTTTCGATAACTTATTTACTGGTTTACTCGTAATTATGACAGTCGATTATGTAACCGGAATTATAGCCGCCGTACTTGGAAAAAGCGGTAAAACAAAAAACGGACACTTATCAAGTAAAGCAGGATTCAAAGGAATTTTGAAAAAATTTACAATGTTACTCTTTGTGTGCATGGCGAAATACACGGGAGAGATGTTTGATATAAAAGGCTTACGTGATATGGTTATAACATTTTTTGCGGTGAATGATTGTATCAGCATTTTAGAAAATGGAGGAAGAATCGGAGTGAAATATCCGGAAAAATTGAAAAATATATTAGAGGATTTGTCAGAAAGAGAGGAATAGGAAAATGAAAATACTTGTAATTCCAGGGCATGGCGCAGGGGATTGCGGCGCAGTTGGTAACGGTTTTAAAGAATCAGACTTGACAAGGGAATTAGCAGGATATATAGAAAGAGCGTTGAATGCGGTAGCGGATGCAGTAGTATATGATACTGTCAGAAATTGTTATCGAGATATTAAAAATAATGTAAACGACGCAAAAGAACTTTTAAAGAGCGTTGACTTTGTCTTAGAAATTCACTTAAATTCTTTTTCGAGTAACAATGCACAGGGCGTGGAAGTTTTATGTAAACGTGATAGTGCTTTTTCTCGGACGCTTGCGGAAAAAGTTTCAAACTGCGGATTTTCTAACCGTGGCGTAAAACTTAGAAAAGATTTACTGAATATGAATTACTGTGATAAAATCAGTAAACCATATGCGTTGTTGGAATGCGGTTTTATTACAAATTATCATGACGTTTCAGTATTCAAAAATTCGCAGGAAAAAATCGCACAAGCTATTGTACAGGCTTTTAAAGTATGTTATAATTTAGGAGAAAAGAAAAAAAATTCTAAATTGTACCAAGTACAGGTCGGAGCGTTTGCAAGAAAAGAAAATGCGGAAAAGTTAAAAAAACAGCTTGCAACAAAAGGCTTTAATTGCTTTATCACCGATAAAGAGGATGGCTTTTACCGTGTTCAATGCGGTGCGTTCGAATCTGAAAGTAACGCCATTAATTATCGGAATCAGATTATAAAAGCAGGATTTGACGCATTCGTCAAAGGCTTCTAACTATGTGGCATTACGTAGAAACAAATCAATTAGGTGCGCTGTCCAAAACCGAAATGCAAGATAATGTTGATGAGATTTTTCTTATCTTAAAGGATGAATGGACGATAGAAGCAATTAGCGGTATGTTGGGAAATGCGCAACAAGAAAGTGGTTTAAATCCCGCACAGTGGCAACATAAGTACCCGATTGGGACTACGGTAGGTGGTTACGGGCTTTACCAGTGGACTCCGTCAACGCATTATACAGACTATGCGACCGCTAACGGTTATGACTGGAAAGACGGAACTCAGCAAGTGATAGCAATGAACAAGCCTATTCCGTCTGACCAGTGGTCAGTAAAAAACAGCGGTTACACGTTCGAAGAATTTAAACAGTTGACGGATGTTGATACCGCAACGCAAGCGTTTTACGCAGGATTTGAGCGTGCAGGGATTCCGGCAACGGAACAACGGTTACAGTACGGACGTGACTGGTATACATATTTAAGAGACAAGCCGCCTACACCGTCACCTACCGAAGTAGTCAGTGTTTTAAAAAATGTTTTTTACGGTAATAAAAAAATTCTTTACCGTGGAAAAATAAATAATTTTTTTAGAAAGTGAGGTTAAAAAATGACATTCGAAGAAGCTATTAAAAAGGTGGCGGAAGTCTTAGACGTCACGGAATACGAAGAAGTTTTCGAAGCGTTAAGAGGTGGCGAAGCAAATTCCGGTGAATGGGAAGAAAAATACAATGAATTAAAAAAGAAATATACAGAAAGATTCATTGATGAAATCACGAAAACGGAAGAAAAAAAAGAAGAAAAAGAAGAAAAAGAAGAAATCAAAATCGAAGATTTAGATTTTGACGGTTCGACAGAATAGAAAGAGAGGTTTTAAAAAAATGGGAGACGTAAAAGCAACAAACCTTAATGTTTTAAACGCAATGCGAAATAGCGGTTTGCTTCCGGCTGACAGATTACCGGAAGTGACTCTCGAAAATATAGCATCCGTTTATGAACAGATTCTTAACGTAGAAGTAATTCGAAGTACGTTCGCTTCATCCTTAATCGAACAGATGGTACAGGGACGTATCAATTCCGCATATTTCAGAAATCCGCTCGGAATGTTAAAAAGTAACCCTATGCGATACGGTGCAACTGAACAGGAGATTTTTGTAAACATGGCGAAGTCGCAGGTATTTGACGGATTCGCAAACGCTTCTGTACTTTATAAGTATTATGAGGGTGAAGTATTAGCGGCTTATCACCACATGAGCCCAGCGTTACAGTACCCTATCACGGTAACTTATGATAATATGAGAAATGCTTTTCAGACTGAATACGGTATCATGGATTTGATTCGTGCGAAAGTAGAATCGACCGTATCCGGTGCTGAGTGGGACGAATATCTTTCCATGAAGCAGTTAGTTGTGTCGGCGTATAATTCTTCACAGCTTTTCCCAGTTCAGGTAGCAGAACCAACGGACGAAGCAAGCGCAAAAGCGTTAACCATTGCCATGAAAACTTGGATTGGTAAAATGAAATTCCCGAATAAGAATCTGAATATCGCAGGAGCGGACAGTAACGCACTTATTGACGGTATTTATTATATGGTAACACCCGAAGTGGATGCTGTTCTGGATGTTGATGTGTTAGCATATGCTTTTAACATGAATAAAGCTGACATTGAAGCACATAAGATTGTGATTGATTCGTTCGGAAATGACGATATTAAGGTTGCCTTATTCGATATGCGTTGGTATCGAGTTAGAGAACAGTATCGTGTCATGTCAGATAGTAAAAATGGTGCGGCTTTAACTTGGACGTATTTCTATAATATTAAAAATATGTACTCGTACAGTCCGTTCTTCCCTTGCATTGTTTTTACAACAAAAACTGTCAGCATGAAACAGATTGGCGTTACGCCAATTGAGAATGCGGAAAAAGGAAGCGAATACAAAATTGCCGCTTTAGCCGCACCAACTAGAGTAGGTGATTACGTTTTACAAACTTTCGACTATGAGGTCAGTGGAAACACTTCCACACATACCGCTTTTGTACCGGGAAGTAATGTCTTAATGATTGCGAACGACGAAAAAGCGGAAACCCTTACCGTAACAGTAAAAGCGCATTGGGACAATTCAATCACCGGAACTGGTACCGTAACAATCACAGGTTAAACGTTTCACGTGAAACATTTTGACAGAAAGAGAGGATAGAAAAGTGGAAAACTTTATTGATATGCCGACACAACATGAAATCATTGGATTAGCGCCGGAAACTACAATTAATTTGTGCGCCGGAATACCGTGGGATAATGGGTATAAAAATATAAGGTTGTTTAATTCGGTATCAGAGTTGGACGCTTTTCTTCTCTCGAAAACTGTGAAAACGGAAGTGAACGCAAGTCCGGTTAAAATCGGACAGTTAACGGTTAGACTTCCGTATAATGAAATTGAACCCCTTAATTGTAATTACCTTTATTTTTCAAATAAGCCGCTTGAGCAGAAAAACCATTACGCTTTTATTACTGACGTAACGCCGCTTAGTGTGAACAGTTGCTTAATAACTTTTGAGTTGGACGTGTGGCAGGAAAATTTTTCGAAAATTGAAATTAATCCGTGCTATATTTTGAGAAGCCATATAGCGAAAAAAGATGATATAATCGGAGCGTATACATATCCGGAGGGATTAGAAGTCGGACAATATGAATATAACTATCCAGATTCTAGCGAGTTCACCATAACCGAGAGCGGAACATATCCCACTCCAACCGGATTTACTGTACATGAGGGATTAATACCGCCTAGACCGGATATTGCGGAAAGTGACACTTCACCGGAAGCGATTTACTATTTTTTAATGCGTTGGACAACGAAAGAAAGTGAAAGAGAGAAACAGATTATAAACGGTATTTACTATGGTTGCACATATGATACTTACGTAACAACGGGTGATATTCAAACCGCTATTAATAACATGACAACGGAAGAAACTAGCAACATTATTTCGATTGGACTTGCGCCTTATATTTTTTCCGGAACAAAAAAATTCAGTATATCAGTTGAGAAATACGGTGATTACATTGGTTCTTATAAACCGAAAAATAATAAGTGTTTCTGTTACCCTTATAACTTCATTGGACTTAATAACGGGCAAACAACGCTAGAAAGTTTGAAATTAGAATATTTCGGCGGAGAAAAAGCTGGTTTTGACGTGTCGTTACCGCCGGACACCATTCCGACCATGGTAATAACGCCACGCAATTATTGTAATCTAGCTGAGAATAAGCAATATCAGATTTCTTATAATGATTTTCCAAAACTCGGTGTCCCGATTGATTCACTAAAAGCATATTTAGCGAATAATTCCATAGCAATCGGAGCGCAGGCGGCTACTGTCGGCATCTCGGCTTTAAGCGGAAATCTACCTAGTGCCGCTAGTGGAGCGGTGTCCATTGCCAGTACAATTCAGCATGCGGACGTGGCAAGCGATGCGTCATTTACTAGCGCAGGCGGATATACTTCTTTCTGGAATAAAAATTTAGGAATAAGGCTTGTAAGAATACATTGTGCGGAAGAATATCTAAGAAAAATTGATAACATTTTCACGGTTTACGGCTACCGTGTGGAAGAATTAGCGAAACCGGATATTAAAAGCCGAAGCGCATGGAATTATTTACAAGCAAGGGACGTTACATTCAAAGGTATCACAGAACCGCAGGCAAGGGAAAGGTTAACTTCTATTATTGAAAACGGCGTTTTCTTTTGGCATACAAATGACGTCGGAAACTTTTCACTTGAAAATAATTAAATGTTTCACGTGAAACATTTTAGAAAGTAGGTAACTTATGAATCCATGTAAAGAAAAAAACACAATGAATCAAGGCGAACGCTATCAAGAGTATTACACACGTTATTATTTTCTTTTGAGAAATATTTATACTTCACGTTTTAAGTGGACATTGCCGGAAGAAATACCGCCACGGTTTTTAGAAGAACTTCTTCTTGATTATGGCGAAGCTATTTTTTTTAAGGATGATATTGCTGAACTTTACGGAGTAGCGAAGATTAATGAAGCCGGGCGTATGGACAATTATAATCACGGAGATATGCGCTTCGCTTATGCGAATAACTATGTCGGTGAGTTCACAAAAGAAAACAGTGTATTAATATATGACAGTTATAATCAGTACCCTTATAACGACATTATCATAATGCACGCCGAAGCGTTAGCAACTATGAGGTTGACTCGTGACTTGAACTTAGTAGCGTTGCGCACTCCTTATATTTGCGCTGGAAACAGGTACACAAAACTGACCGTTTCAAACCTTTTTAAACAGCTAGCGAACTTCATACCATGGGTTACGGTAAATGACAAATTCGATATGAACAGCTTAAAAGTCCTTAATCTTGATGTACCGTACAATGCTAGTAATATCCAAGCGTTGATGAAGCAGGAAATTTCTGATTTTTTAACAGAAATAGGAATTGCGAATAATGGTGACACGAAAAAAGAACGGATGATAACTGGTGAAGTCGAAAGTAACAACGGTATTACAGAGATTAATCTGAAAAGTGCGCTTGAACTTAGAAAAAGAAGTTGCAAACAGATTCAAAAAGTATTCGGATTATCCGAAAAAGATATTGACGTTGAACCGCTTAGTAAGATTGATGTTAGTGGTGTATATCAACAGTTCGGCATGACTAACAGTGAGGACGGTGAAGAAAATGAGTAACATGGGTTATCCTAGTTCTTCAATAGGTTTTTTACTAGCGTACTATGGCGGCGTAGATATGTACGCCGGAGAAAATAGCGGATTTGATTTAGTAGAAAAATATTACTCAAAGCTATTTGATTTTGATTTTCCTTTTTATGTGGAAAATGAAAAAATAAGGGTAGAATTTGAGAAGTATTTATGTTATACTTACTTTAACGAGTCAATAGGATTCGAAACGCCGGATGCGTGGAAGTTCGCATTTAAGCAGAAAATGCTTGAAATCATACCATATTATAAAGAACTTTACAGAACTACGCTTTTCGAATATGAACCACTTATTAATCGTATTTACACTTCTTCTGATACCGTGGACGAAACAAATATCACCGATTTCACAGTTAACGGCAACACAAGCGGAAAAAGAGAAGATAGTTCAAGCGGTAATGGTTCAAGTACAAGTGATTCACAGAATATCACAAGTGACACACCACAGATTAATTTTTCACAAAACGACTATGCAAGTGGTATGACACGTGGGCAGAATAGAAATTCTGTAGAAAATTCAGAGAAAAAAACAACTTCCGATTACGGTACAAGTAGTACAGTTTCGAAAAATGTTGACGATAAAAGTAGAACTTTAAAGCATGAGGAAAAAGGTTTTTCCGGTAGTTACCAAGAAGAAATAAAAAAAATAAGAGAAAACATTCTAAACATTAATAAGATGATATGTGACGAGTGTTACGACTTATTCATGTTGATTTATTAGAAAAGAGGTGATAAAAATGAGTGGTTTTATAAACTGCGGCGGGTTTCCGCCACAGCCAATTGTATACACTGACAATATGACATTAGTTGACCGAGTGCTTTTGATTGAAAAAAAATTAAAAGAATACACAGGTGAGGACGGTAAAACAGAAAAAGAGATAGAAGAACTGAAAAAACAGATTGCGAAAATCGAAAAAACGCTTGAAAACTTTGGCAGCGTAGAAGTTAAAAAAATCATTGAAAAATACCTTGCGACAATGATTTTTGTAGAAATTTCTGACGCTGGATATATCATTTATAACATACCGGAACGGTGGGACGAAATCATATTTAATACGCAAGGTGTGGACATTGACATAGAGGGAACTGAATATGGAAGATTAATATTATCATATTAGAAAGGGAGGACAAAAAAATGGCAGTAAGACAGTATATAGGTGCAAGGTATGTACCGAGCTTTTTCTCGGATGAAAACGGGAGTACAGAATGGAAAAGAGGGTTAGCGTATGAAGCATTGACAATTGTAACTTACTTGGGAAACACCTATACAAGTAAAAAAACAGTTCCGGTCGGTGTTGAAATCACAAATACAGAATACTGGGTACTAACCGGAAATTATAACTCACAGATAGAGATCTATAAAGAGGAAGTTGAAAAACTTAAAAAATCGCTTGTGACTAGAAATGTGCTTTGTATTGGGGATAGTTATTTGGCTTATAATTCGCAGGAAATGGAGAGTTCAAGTTGGGGCGCTTTTTTACGGTTTTACCTAGGCGAAAACAATAGTGTGACACTTAATGGTTTAGGTGGTTCCGGATTCGTAGGAAACGCCGTAAAAACTTTCGGGGATTTGTTAACGGAAAGTTATAATAATATGTCAAAAGAAGAAAGTGAAAATATAAGTGATGTTGTAGTGTGCGGCGGTTTAAATGACGCTAGTGCGGTTTCTGACGGTAAAACCACCATGTCAAGCGTAACAAGCAATATGCGCACTTTCTTCACAAAAGCGGTCACATATTTTCCGAACGCTAAAATACATGTCGGTTGTATTGGTTGGATGTCTACAGGATTTGAAAATAGAGACAATTATATATCACAGCTGAGAAACATTGTCGAAGTTTACCGAAAAGCACCATACTATTCCACAGCAGGAAAAGTAAGTTATTTAAACGGTGTGGAGTACGTTATGGCAGGTCTCCCGAGCAATTATTATAAAGCGGATTTAATTCATCCAACCGCTAGCGCATCCAGTGAATTAGCTATTGCAATTTACAATGCATTACTAACGGGCTCGAGCGCAGGAATGTACCGGACTTATAAAACTATTGTGCTCACACCAAGCGGAAAAGCAACAGAAATAACGAGTTTGACATTAAAAGCCACTGTCGAAAAAGACAAAATGAACTTAATCGGCGGAGTCTTTGGATTGAAGTTGAATGTTACTGACTTGTCCGCATTGTCCGAAATTGAAATCGCTACGTGCGGACAGCCGATTAGAGCAACAACAAGTAATCCGTTAACAATCGGGATTACGGTCGCAGTTTTTCCGGGAAAGAGAGGAACTTATGATATGGTAAATGGCGAATTGAAATTCGCAAACGGTAAAGTAACATTGAAATTATTATACGATTCCTCAAAAGGACACTACACAGGAGTAACTACCTTGAGCGTGTTTGTCCCGAACTTCACCGGAGATATTTTAACTTGCTGTTAAAAAAAATAGATTTTCTAGGGATTAAATTCCCTAGAAAATTTTTTTGTAAAATTTTAAAATATATATTGACATTTTCTATATAGCGTGCTATTATAATTACAGAACAAGGAAAACACAAAACAAGAAAAGAGAGGTAAAGAAAATGAAAAATTTAAGAGTATACTACAGAACAGCTAACAAAGAAAATGAAAACGAAGTAAAAACAGATTATATTGATTTAGAAGTCACAGAGAAAACATTGGAAAGAGTATTGAATGGTTTCCTATATTATGAATCAGAATATTTTTACGGAATGACTGAAACAAAATCTATATGTGATATACTGGAAAATATAGAATCGTTAAAATGTCGCACATTTCTTACTTACTCAATAACTGACCTATTCGAAATAGATTAATTTTTTCGAACATAAGTTCATTTCTCGGCTGTTCGCCGCCCACGGACAGTCGAACGTTTGTTCTAATTTATTTTCAGAAATCTTTGTAAATTGTCAGAATATTTTGAAAACGGTTGTTGAAATAGAATATTGTCTGATAATTCATTGTCTAAATTGCACAATTTCCGTGTTATTTCCATGTTAAAATTTATTGTAATTGCCTATTGACATTTACGACAGTTTGTGCTCTGTCTCTTATACACATCTCCGAGCCCACGAGACCGATCAG
>ENA-OYXI01000945-OYXI01000945.1-human-gut-metagenome-genome-assembly--contig:-NODE-945-length-12339-cov-3.871296_pt1 | contig 12339 bp, 7 predicted proteins | sample MGYA00244217_ERZ653421 | MGnify/ENA primary metagenome ERZ653421 (study PRJEB26926, sample SAMN06165148) | human gut metagenome | biome: ENVO:00009003; feature: ENVO:2100002; material: ENVO:00002003... | reverse complement strand
GAAAAGTGAACGGATATCCCCGTTTTGGGTGGGTGGATATCCTCCGTTTTCAGCAGCTATGCTTACTGATTTGTTAAACTCCTCATAATCAAGTTCGTTGCCTGACATATCAAGGTAGGTGATCAAGAATACGACATTCTTGACCTCCACACCCGTATTATTCTTCAAGGACAATGCCCCATTTGTGTCCATCCATCCTTGTTCATAAGTCACCATAGTAATGTCCTTGTCCAGATTCTTTTGGGCTGCAAACGCCACTATCGAAAGGAGTAAGCTCAAAAGAGCAGTTGTTAGTCTTCTTCTTCTCATGTCTTCAGTTTTTAATCGCAAGAAAAATATCTGTATAAATCTATAAGCTCGTTTTACTATTTTTTAGTGAAATAGGTTAAGCGTCAGGTGTTAGCTGCCAATATGTGTGCCAATGCCTCGTCGAGGGCCGCGATGTCGGCCTCTGTTGTGGCCCAGCAGGTCACGAAGCGGCATAGCAAGTGGTCATCGGGGAGCGGTTCCCATATCTCGAAGGTTATCTCTTCCGCCAACCGTTGTTTCTGTTCTTTGGAGAGGATGACAAACTGCTGGTTGGTTGGTGAGTCGATGCCGAGGGACAAGCCATGCTTGGCGAAGACCTTTCGCAATGCTTGGGCCATGTCGATCGCATGTCGAGAGACGCGAAAGTAGAGGTCGTCCGTGAAGAGCGTGTCAAACTGCAAGCCCAAGACACGACCCTTGGCGAGCAATGCACCGTGTCGCTTGATGATGGTGAAGATGTATTTGGGTGCGCGCGTGTTGGTATAGACCAAGGCTTCGCCCAGCAATGCTCCCACCTTCGTGCCTCCTATGTAGAAGGCGTCGCAATGGTGTGCAAGAAACGGCAGGTCGATGTCGTTGCTTTCCGCCATCAGCCCGTAGCCGAGCCGTGCCCCATCGACATAGAGTCGCAGTCCGTACTGTTGGCATACAGTATAGATGTCGGCCAATTCCTTGCGCGAATAGAGTGCGCCAAGTTCCGTTGGAAGTGTGATATAGACCATGCCAGGCTGTACCATGTGTGGGTAGGTCTCGTCGGCAAGAAACTTGCGCATGTAGTCGTCGATCTGCGAGGCAGCCATCTTGCCTCCAGCTATACCAGGAAGTACCAATACCTTGTGTCCGAAAGCCTCTACTGCCCCCGATTCATGGACGTTGATGTGGCCCGTATCGACCGAAAGCACACCCTCGCAGCCCTGCAGCAGCGAGTCGATGGCTGTAGCATTGGTCTGTGTGCCGCCCACAAGGAAATGGACTTCTGCCTCCGTCATTTCGCAAGCCTTGCGGATCCGGTCCTTTGCCCTTTCCGTATAAGGGTCGAAACCATAGCCGCTCGCCTTCTCATCGTTGGTCTCCGACAGGCGGCGGAGAATCTCCGGCAGGCAGCCGTTATTGTAGTCACTCTCAAAAGAAGCTCTTATCATCCGTTTTCTCCTTATATATATTAATGAAGATCCTTTTTATGTGCCCCTATTCTTAAGCCTGCGTGTCATCCCCTGAGCTGGTCAACGCATGGTCGTCGAGGTCTTTGATACTCTTTTTGGGTGTTACGCCGAGCGACTTGAGTCCTTCGATGCGGCGCATTACGTTGCCCTTGCCATCATAGAGTTGCAGTCTTGCTTTCTCAAACGCCCCCGACAGGCGCGCTATCAGGTCGCCGAGCGAGGAGAAGGTGTCTCCAAATCCCGCCACCTTGTCGTACAGGTCGGCTGCAGCCTTGACGATCTTCTCCACATTCTTGTTTTGTCGGTCGTACTGCCAGAGGTTGTACGCCAGTTGCAAGGCCATCAGAAGATTGCTGGGAGAGATGATGATGATGTGCTTTTGATAGGCGTATCGACCCAGGTCCGGCTGCTGTCGCATGGCGGCGATGTAGCCCGACTCGTTGGGAATGAACATCAGGACAAAACCGATAGTGTCATCCACCAACTTGCTGTAGTCCTTCTCTGCCAGTTCATCGACGTGGCGTCGTACGCTTTGCACATGCTCGCGCAGCAATCGGTCGCGCTGTGCGTCGTCCTCGGTAGCCACGGCATTGGCATAGGCCGTCAAAGAGACCTTGGAGTCGATCACCACGCTCCGACCTTCTGGGAAGCGAACGATGATGTCGGGGCGGAAACTTCTGCCCTCGCTGTCTTTGGTCTGCTCTTGTACAAAGTACTCCTCGTCCTTGCGCAGTCCGCTATTCTCCAAAAGGGTAGCCAAGACCATCTCTCCCCAGTCGCCCTGCTGCTTGCTGTCGCCCTTGAGCGCACGGGTGAGGTTGGCAGCGTCTGAACCGATGCGAGCCGTCTGCTCCTTCATTGAAGCTACTGCCTGCTGCTGTTGCTGCTGGAAGAGGCGCATCGTCGATTCGAATGTGTTCTGCAGATCCTTCTTGTTCAACTCACTTTGCGCCCTGTTTTCCTCCACCGTCCGCTTGAAGTCGGCAAACTGTTCCTTGATCGGTTTGAGTAGCTCATCCATCTGCTGGCGGTTGTCCTCCTGTAGGGATCGTTGTTTGGCAGCCAACTGTTCGGCCGCATTCTTCCGCATCTCCTCGCGGAGCGTATCAAGACGCTGCGCCCATTGGCGGTTGTTCTCCTCCCGTAGTTCTGTGGCATGTCTGCGCTCCTCCGCTATCTGTGATTCGAGCGACGCGATCTGCTTGGCGTGTGCGCTACGCACTGTTTCCATCTCCCGGTCATGCAGATTGCGCTCGTTCGCAAGCAGCGCCTCGTCGCGATCCGTGAGTTGTCGCATTTGCCGCGAAGCGTCCTCCCGGATCTGCGTTACTTGCTTTGCTGCTGCAGACCGCTCTCCCTCCATCTGTCGGCGGAGTCCCGCTGCCTCACCTTCCAAGGCTTGCAGCCGGCCTACGAGTTTAGATTTCTGTAGAAGAATACCGATGGTCAACCCGATCGCCAGGCCGATGACCACGCCTATGAACCATTCAATCATCATTCTTTGTTTGTGCTTAGTTATAAGAAAGTCGTTGGGGACTGTCGTATGAACTTGATAGGTCGCCCCTCCTTTCCGCAATGCAAAAGTATGAAAAAAGCACGAGAATCCTCCTTCTATTCGCCTAAATCTTTGTTTTCGCTTCCTCCGATTTGGCCAACTCAATTCTTTTTAGTAGTTTTGCAGAAAGGAAGTTGAGTGATGTCGAGAAGCCATGTTCTTGAATCCAACTTATCAACCATTTCATACCCATCGCATATAATAACGATTAAGATGATAAAAAACATTGTTTTCGACTTCGGCGGCGTGCTCGTGCAGCATGATTTCATCGCCTATTTCTCGGATTATTTTCATAGCGAGGAGAAGGCTCGTCAGTTTTTTGCCCAAGCGCTGCCGCATAGTTTTAGCGACGAGGTAGATCGCGCCCTTCATCCTTTCCATTACTATATAGAGCGTCAGCAACGTCAATGGCCCGAGTATGCCGATGCGATAGATCGTTTCGACAAGCATTTCGCTGATATGTTTACGGGAGAGACGGAGGGGATGTATGAATGGATGTGCCAGCTCAAAGCTGAGGGCTACCGCTTGTTGGGTCTGAGCAACTGGTCTGCGAAAGTACATGAGGTTATCGACCGTTTCCCTCGGGTATTCTCTCCCCTGGAGGATAGCCTTATCTCTTACACCTGTCACTACTTGAAGCCCGAAAGAGAAATCTACGAGTTGTTTCTTTCGAAGTTTGGTGTGCGTCCTGAGGAGTGTGTCTTCCTAGATGATCGCCCCGACAATATTGAGGGCGCGCGAAAGGTGGGAATGCATGGAGTCGTTTTCCATGATATGGACCAACTCAGACTCGCCATCCAACAGCTTATCGCGGAGTAGGAAGGAAGATTTAAAAATATCAAGATGATTAGTGTTGTATGCAAATAGCCTAAAAAGATATCTATATGACAGAAGACAACAATATACAGGTAGCTCCCGTTCAGGACATTATGCACTATGAAAGCGACATTTGGGAGGTGGCCGACCTGCTTCTTGCCGCAGGTATCAAGCAGAGCGACTTTCCTGCTTACATGATGCCGTTCTTTGCTCTCGTCATGGTGGAGGGCAGAATGATCAATACCGTCAAGCGGGTAGAAAATGAGTACGACATTACCGCGGAAGGCGATGCGGAAGCCTTCAAAACCCTGTACGATGCGGAGGAGTGTGGCTATAACAATTATATCGTGATGCAGGGCAAGACGCTGCGGTCTATCTGCATGAACGACAATACCTTTGAGCAGGACTTTGCCGAGTATCTCAAGGCTTTCGACGATGTGCTGAAGCAGCTGCTTGGCATAGAGCGTGAGAAGACTGACCAGAAGTTCCTCAATATGGACGGCATTGTGGCAGAACTGCGCAAGAAAGGCATCTTGCTCGAGGTGGCTTCCGCCTGGGCGCAGATTGACCTTGCGCCATACGACAACTCTGCCATCACCACACTCGAAGAGCACATCAAGCGTCGCTGGGCAGACATTTCTGCAAGTACGGCTGGTGAGCAATATACGCCAGAGGACATCATCGAGCTGATAGCGCGCATCGTGGCTTTGAAAGCCGACAAACCCAAGAGTGGCATGTTGCATGTTTACGACCCTACCTGTGGTGGTGCCAACTTGCTTTTCGGAGTTTCCGACCGTTTGCAAAAGGAAGGCTACAAATACATCAAGACCTACGGCAGCGAACTCAACGACGCGCTTTTTGCCTTGGCTGCCATAGAGTCGCGCTTCCGCTCCATGTCCACCATCAAGTGTGGCAACACGCTCACCATGGTACCGTTTGCCGATATGGAAAACCAATTCGATGTGATTGTTGCCAATCCGCCCTATGGCACCAAGTGGAAAGGCTATGAGAAGGAAGTGAAGGCAGATAAGTTGGGACAGTTTCCTGCCGGCTTGCCGTCAATAAGCGACGGTCAGTTTCTCTTCATGCAGCACATCCTTTGGCAACTTGCCGACGATGGCATAGCCGTTGAGGTGCACAATGGCTCTACGCTCTTTTCGGGCGACGCTGGTAGCGGCGAGAGCAACATACGCAAATACATCTTCGACCACGACTGGGTGGAGGCTATCATACAAATGCCGCAACAGGAGTTTTTCAATACAGGCATCTACACCTATCTGTGGATTATGAACAAGAATAAGTCTGTGGAGCGTCGTGGCAAGGTGGCTCTTATAGATGGCAGTAGTCTGTGGCAACCACTGAAGAAGTCGAAGGGTGACAAGCGTCGCGAGATGGGCGACGAGCACCTGTGCAAAATTGTGGAGGCATTGGCTCGCTTTGAGCCGTCGGACATATGCAAGATTTACGACCGCGAGCACTTCTACTACAACAAGCAGTCGCTCACGCTCACCGAGGTGTCTGACGCTGGACATTATGTGGAGGAGACGGTTTGCGAGGACAGCAAGCCTTTCGTCATCAAGCAGCCTGTGTCTTTGACCGTTGGCGATACACGCTACGACGACTTGCAGGAGTTGTCGTCCGACGGGCTGAAAGCGATAGCTAAGCGTGTGACGGAAGAAAAACTTAATCTCTCTGTTTCCGTAGAGACCGAGAAGGACGGCATGTATGCTTTCTGTCCCGACCAGTGCACTATTCTTCACACCCGTGAGGATGGCTCCGTACGCGACCTCGGCTGTGGCATGTTCGCATTCAAGGCTTCTACTGGCAAGAAAAACTCGGTGCACAAAATTTCCATTGCACCTTACACCACAGGCGACTACGAAATAATACCGCACCACATGGATGAGACTGCCAACAAGCGTGAGATTGATGCGTTTATGCAGAAATATGTTTTTAAGCCTTACACACTCGGCGGTAATACGGTTGGAGTTGAAATCAACTTCACCAAAGAGTTTTATGTGCCTGAGAAAATGGAAAAGGCGGAGGATATTTTGAGGGAGATTGAAGAGTTGGATTCTGAAATAAAGAGGGTGGTACTATGAAAAAGAGTCATATAGATTGGTGTCCCGTGATTCCTGACCATTGGGAAGAAAAAAGAATTAAAGATATTGCTTTTCTTCAAAGCGGCAACTCTATTACAGCAATGGATATTGCAGAAGAAGGGAAATATCCTGTCTATGGGGGCAATGGTTTACGTGGTTATACTAATAACTATACTAATGATGGGGACTATGTATTAATAGGTAGACAAGGAGCCTTATGTGGAAATATTAACTATGCATACGGTAAATTCTACGCTACTGAACATGCTGTAGTTGTATATACAAAAAATGAGGAAATAACATATTGGCTTGGAGAAACTCTTAAGGCGGCAAATCTTAATCGTTTATCCATGACGGCTGCTCAACCAGGTCTTGCTGTAAGTACATTGAATATTCAATTTATACCATATCCACCAAGAAAAGAACGTATAAGAATTGCTAACTATCTCGCTGAGAAATGTACAGAGATAGACACCCAAGTATCCCTCCTCACTTCCAAGCGTGATGCTTATCTTCGTCTGAAGAAAAGCATCATCAATCATGTCGTTACTCATGGACTCAACCCTAATGTGAAGATGAAGGATTCGGGCATTGAGTGGATAGGAGAGGTGCCGGAGCATTGGGAGGTGAAGAGGATGAAGGATATTTGCGACTATATTTCTCGTGGCTCTACTCCTGACTATGTGGACGAAGACTATCAAAAGGTTATGAACCAAGGAACTTTTAGTAAAGGTTGGATAGATGAAAGTAATATTAGATATACAAAAGTTGGTAAGAGTGGTGCGCATATTAAAAAGGGAGACCTTCTTATGGCATCAACAGGTGGAGGTGTTTTAGGAAAAATCCTTTATTTCGATAGCATTGATGAAAATTATTATGCAGATTCTCATGTAACGATTATGAGAAACTCAAAGGGAATAAATTCAATGAAATTTCTATTCTATCATTTCAGTCTGAGATTTGACGAGATAAATGCAACGATGACTAAAGGTTCTACAAATCAAACAGAGTTGCAGAGATATGAACTTTTATCTCATAAAGTTGCCATTCCCCCTCTCCCCGAGCAACACGCCATCGCCACCTACCTCGATGACAAATGCGCCAAGATAGACACCATCTTGTCAAACCTTAACAAGCAAATCAGCTGTTACGGTGACTTGAAACGCTCCTTAATAGATGAAGTAATCACAGGCAAACGAGCTGTGTAGATAACCTTTGAACTAAAAATAGAAGAGTCATGGACGAAAGAAAGATACAGAAAGACTATGCGATGAACTATCTCTGCCGTCGTGAGGATGAGGGCGGCTTGGGCTACCGCTATGTGGCACCCAATGTGGTGCAGAACGGCATGTTCATACCCTCGGTGTTGGCAGAGTTCATCAGTGACACCCAACCTGCGGAGTGGAGCCGACTGATGCGCAAGTTCGGCAATGATGAGCGTGCGCTGCAAAACGAACTTGTTGAAGCGATAAGAGAGAAGGTCATAGACAAGCAGAATGTGGCCATCTTCTTCAATACTTTCAAAACCATCACCTTCAAAGGCGAGCAAATCACCTTGTTTTATGTGCCGGGCACAGAGCTTCGTGGCGATGAGGACTTCAAGAAGAACATCTTCTGTGCTGTAGAGGAAGCACCACACAAGCAGAAATACAACGGAAACTTGGTGACCAACATTCGTCCGGACGTGACCTTCTATCTCAACGGCATCTTCCTTGGTTACATGGAACTGAAGTGCGTAAGCATGGGGCAGAACGCCCAAGACCAAGGACGTGGCAAGGTGGCGAAGGACTATCTCTCTGCTGTGCGTTCCATTGTTGAGGCAGAGCAGACCGATAGCAAGGTGACTAAGGAGAAGAAACTGCTGCTTGCCATCTATGAAAAGGCTATACACATCACTGCCTCCGACATCAACGAGACCTACGTGATGCGCAACATGGCACAGATGTACGACTTGGCGCATAGTGAGTTCACAACAAACCTATCCACCGCAACCGTAGACCGCCTTGTGCCCGATGTGTGCAAGGTGTTTAAGGCATATCCCGTAAGTTCGCCTTTGCTTACAGAGAAACAGAAGTTTGAGGAGGTGGCGCGCGCCCTGTATTCCAAAAATGCCATCAAGAACGAGATTCTCTACTATAACTTCATTGAGTATAAGTATGAGAAGAAAAAAGACGGCAAGCGTGTACGCAAGTCAAACAGCGGCCGCCTCATCTCGCCACGCCCCAAACAGAAGTTCGGGTGCGACAAGATAATGAACCGCATCAAGGAGATGCTCGACAACGAGGGCAACCCTGACTACTATACCGACAAGTTGCGTAGCGAGCTCTATGCCCTTGGCATACCACAGCAGAAGACCGAGGAGATAATAGCCAAGCGCGAGCGGTTTTGCAACAACAAGTTTGTATACTCCCTGCTTATGCAGTATGCCGCCGGCTTTGGCAAGAGCAACATCATAGGTTGGACAGCCCTGCAACTCAAGGACTACCGCTACCAGGACGCATACGCCTACGACAAGATAATGCTGGTAGTTGACCGTCTGCAGCTGCGCGACCAACTGGACGAGCGCATGTGCAATATGAACATTGACAAGTCGATGTTTGTGGAGGCTGTTGACAGGCAGACTTTTGTGGATGCCCTTGACGACCAGCGGCGCATCATCGTGGTGAACATACAGAAGTTCCTCGACCTGCAGCAGGCTATCGACGAAGCTGGCAAGAAACTGAAAAACATGCGTGTGGCGTTCCTCATCGACGAGATACACCGCTCCAACTCTGGCGAGAACAACAAGGAAATGATCAATCTCTTTGAACGGCTGCAAGACTCGTTCAACCACGGTGGACAGAAGATATACAAGAAAAATCTGCTCATCGGTTTCACAGCCACACCAAGCGACGAGACGCTGAGCCGCTTTGGCGAGTTCCGCAGTGCCACCACTGTGCCCTTGTGGGTGCCGTTCGATACCTATTCCATGAAAGAAGCCATAGCCGATGGCTACATACTCGACCCCACAAAGCACATCATACCCTACAATGTGCCCGTGGGCTTTGAGATGCCCAAGGACATTGATCTCAGCGATGAGGACAACATTCCTGATGTGCGGCAGAAGAAGCAGAAAGTGTATGAGTTTGAACCACGAATGCGTAAGATAGCCGCGTTTGTGGTGGACCGTCTCGTCTCGCTGGTGTATGGCAAGATACGTGGTGAGGGTAAGGCGATGCTGGCTGTCACCTCCATTCCAATTGCCATAAAGTATACGAGAATCATCCGTGAACTGTATGCCAAGAAATGTGCAGAGCCACGGTATGCCAAGTACGCCAATGCTCCCATCGTGGTGGTATATAGCGATAGTCAGAAGTACGAGTCGTGTGCGTCTGTAAATGGTAGTATTTCGGAAGCGCAGGCTATTGATAACTTCAAGAATGGCAAGAATGGACTTATCATCGTGGTGGACAAACTGCAGACCGGCTTTGACGAGCCGAAGCTACACACGCTCTTCCTTGACAAGGAGATAAAGGATATCAATGCCATACAGACCATCAGCCGCGTGAACCGCACCTGCAAGTACAAGACTGAATGTCATGTGATAGACTGCTCTTGGCGGAATGTCAATACCAAGAACATTAACCTGGCTTTCAAGAAGTATTGTGACATGGTCATCTCGCAGTTCAACCCTGAGGAAGAGGCGAAGCTTATTGCCGGCTACTATAAGGATATGACAGCCAGTAAGCCATACATCCAGTGGCTTAATGAATATGTTCAGAAGAAGGATGATGCCGACTTCATTCTCGATATGGAGAGCAGCATACGCGGTTGGGTAAATATCTGCATGGCAAGGGAAGCTGCCATACGCAAGCAAAACGAAGAACTTGGGCTGGAACCCGGAGATGCCGACTATGTTCAACCTGAGAATGAGGCAAAGATGTTGCGCTACATAGTAGGTCAGTATGCTTCGGCCCTTATGTCGCTGAAGAATGTATACGACATAGCCGCCAAATATACAGAAGAGACATTCCTTGACTTCTGGCAGATGTTCTGCAAGACATATCATGATGCAACGAAGAAAACAGGTGATGACATCCGTAGCTATGATGTTGTTGACAGCGACGAGATAGCTGGCATTACCGATGTGGACGATGGAGATGACGAACCTGGCAATGGTGGAAAGAAAAAAAAGAAAGGCCCAAAGGAACAGAAGCCGAAGGAGGTGTCTCTGGAGAAAATACTGGAACTGCTGAAACGTTTGAATGAGCAGGAACTTATCAGTGCGCGTGAGGCACAAAGGTGGCTCGCGGAGATAGGTGTGATGTTTGAGAGTCTCAGACAAAAAGACAAACTGTGTGTCGTTCTGCGTGACGACAAGACACAAGACGAAGAAAAGTTAAGAGAGTACAGAAAATTCCAGAATATCTACAAACTGGTGGACTTGAAGAAACGTCCTGACCTTGCCAAGGTGGATAAGTTTAAGAAAATGCTTGACGACAATGTGGAGCAGTTCTATTCCATCTTCATGGAGCAGCTTAAAGATGTGGACAACGGAGATTCTGATTTTGATTATGAGACGACATCCGGCAGTGAACCAACTTCTTCGGATTCTATGTCGATGGACGACCTGATGGAGATTGTTCGCAAGAAAATGCATCCCGACTACAACGAGGATGTATTGAAGGAATGTTTGTGCCGCACTTATGCGCCACATTTTGAGAAGATAGCCGGCATAATACGCCCCATGGAGAAGACGGTGGACAATCTCTTTAGGGTGCTTAACACAGAATCCCTTAACACCCTTGATGGTGTAGACAGCATTGTTAAGGAGTCGCTCAACATGCTGTGCATGGCTGAAGGCTTGTCTGCCAACGAGAAGCGTATGCACTTGAACCAACTATTGATGAAGTATGAGGCTTTTCTCAAGAAGCTGTATTACCTTATCAACCATAAGGAACTTGAATGTAAAGAGCCAGGCAGGGATGCAACGCTGTCGTCTGCAATATTCGGCATACCGTCGTTGAAGAAGTTGAAATATAGCGAAGAGCCAGAAGTAAAGGCTTTCAGCGACCGGCTTAACATTCTTCGGCAATTGCGCAATGATGAGGCTCATGGCAGTTATATTGCTACGGAGCAGGATGTTGAAGCAGCCATTGGCATTGTGATAGACATGTATCTGTATGTAGCAGGAACAAATACCATACCAGCTGTCAAGCGGTATGAGTTGCCTACCGAAGAAACTAATGACCATCATGGACAGTATGAACACAGCTTGCAGATAGCTGCTGAACCATTGTCAGTAAAGGATTTGGATGAGGCTACACGTCTTGAGATATTGAGAGAGTGCGTCATAAAGTTGCTGAATTATGGATATAATAAAAAAAATGGTGTGTTTACCAAACAACGTCATTGGGAGGCAGTGTATCGCATTGCTGCTGACTATGGTTTTGTTATTGACGGTGATTATGATTACTTTAAGCGAGTGATTGATGATATGGACATACAGTCTCTCCCTTATGCCCTAACCAACAACTTCCTCAAGAACAATAATACAGGTATTTATGCCACAAACATGAAAGACTGGACTTCTGAAGGCCTTGCAGGTAAGGCTCTTGCTGAATATGAAGACATAAAGAAGTGTGCGGAGGTATTTGAGAAAACTGTGGGGCAGAGGATTAACAAAACAAAGAATCAATCTTATGAGGATTAAAGAGTTAAAACAAAATATTTTATTGTCCTTGTATCACAGGTATAAGGGTGACAAATCAACAAACTTAGGTCTTAAAGATTTGTGCGAACACGACCATATACTATTTGATTCTTTACAGCAGGTAAGCGATGCGGCTAAAGGATTAAAAGAGAGTGGCTACATTTATTTAACATTGTTCATGGGAGGGGATGGACATATTTCTGGACTCACACCTTCTGGAATTGAATATGTCGAAGAAAATCTTCTATCCGTGGATGAACAGATAATAGATGGCCTTTCTGATACAGATAAAATGATGCGGTCAGAAAATAATGTTAATATAAACGTTGATCAACATGATAATGAAAGACACAATGTTCCGTCTGACAATGAAACAAATAAAAGAAACTATTTTTACGCAACAGAGCAATACAGACCGATTGTTGATATAAATGCAACTCCATGTTTTGGGGTGGACTCATTAGCTGATTGCTATGCAAGGCAGATAGATGAGATTGTTGGTAGTAAGACAGATTCAACGCGGATGTTAGGAATTTTTGGTCCCTGGGGACGAGGAAAAACATATTTCTTTAATCGATTAAGAATGAACTTAGAGGATAATACTAAGCATTCAGTTAAATACAAAATCGTTGAATTTAATGCTTGGAAATATCAAGAGACACCTGCTTTATGGGCATATTTATATGAAACCATGTACAAGTC
>ENA-OYXI01000938-OYXI01000938.1-human-gut-metagenome-genome-assembly--contig:-NODE-938-length-12389-cov-14.862332_pt1 | contig 12389 bp, 9 predicted proteins | sample MGYA00244217_ERZ653421 | MGnify/ENA primary metagenome ERZ653421 (study PRJEB26926, sample SAMN06165148) | human gut metagenome | biome: ENVO:00009003; feature: ENVO:2100002; material: ENVO:00002003... | reverse complement strand
GAGATACTGATCGGTCTCGTGGGCTCGGAGATGTGTATAAGAGACAGTTTTAAAAGAGGTGCATACTCTGGACGAGCCGATATTTTCCACTGTGTGTACCGAGGTGTCCGACTGCTACATTTTAAACGGCGAGCTGGTGCTTGAGCTTACCGCGGGGCAGCTGAATCTGCTGGGACAGAGGCAGAATACGGAAAAGTTGCAGAAATTGCTGTCCGACTGCGCGCCGCTCAGGCTGGTTCTGAAAAAGCGCGAAAAGCGCGGAGACGCGGAAGAAACCGTAGAAGCGTTCCGCAAGCTTGCGGGAAACAGCGAATTTATCGTAAACGAATAATTTTAAATAAGGCAAAATAAAGGAGATTTTGATATGGCAGGATTCAAAGGCGGCTTCGGCGGCGGCAGACGCTGAGAAAACCCATTTTATCGCAAAAAACAGGACCTCCCAAGAGGTCCTGTTTTTTCAGTTCTCCATGTTTTTGCCCAGAAAAGCGGCCACGGTCTGGGCCAGCTTGCACTCGGTGTCACCGGCCAGACGGCCCTGATCGGTGACGAACAGCACCGCACCCAGCACATCGCCCTCGCAGAGGACGGGGGCGGCCACGGCGGCGGTAAAATTGGCGTTGTCCTGACACACCGGCGGCATGGCGCCCATCCCACCGAAATGATAGACGCTGCGCTCGGTCATGAGCTTTTCCAGCTGGTCGGAGACGGGCTTGCCCAGCAGCTCCCGCTTTCCGGCGCCTGCCACGGCGATGACCGCGTCGCGGTCGGTAACAGCAGCGGTGAAGTCAGTGCTGCGGCTCAACGTGTCGCAGAACTGCGCGGCGAAATCCTCCAGTCCGCCGATGAGGGAGTATTTCTTGAAGATGACCTCGCCGTCCCGTGTGGTGTAGATCTCCAACGGGTCGCCCTCGCGGATACGCATGGTGCGGCGGATCTCCTTGGGGATGACAACGCGTCCCAGATCGTCGATCCGGCGCACGATCCCTGTTGCTTTCATCTATAATTTCCTCCAGTCAAAGCAAAATTTACAAAGGTAGTATCCGCGCGGCACCAAGTGAATATGCACATCCGCCGCGCCGCCATTTTTTACCGCCTACCATGGAAAAAGCGGAAACTGTGGCATTTATCACTGAAAAAATCCCGCAAAATGCATATACTATCCGCAAGAAACCATAAGGCTGAGAGGAGAGTATGGCCATGAAACAGACGAAATACGCAGGTACCCAGACCGAGAAAAATCTGCTGGCGGCCTTTGCCGGCGAATCCGAGGCCCGCAACAAATACACTTTCTTCGCCTCCAAGGCCAGGAAGGAGGGCTACGAGCAGATCGCGGCCCTGTTCCTCAAAACGGCGGAGAACGAGAAGGAGCACGCCAAGCTTTGGTTCAAGGAGCTGGAGGGTATCGGCGACACCGCCGAGAATCTGCAGGCTGCCGCCGAGGGCGAGAACTACGAATGGACGGACATGTACGAGGACTTCGCCAAAACCGCCGAGGCCGAAGGCTTTACCGAACTGGCTCACCGCTTCCGTCTGGTGGCCGCCATCGAGAAGCACCACGAGGAGCGCTACCGCGCCCTGCTGCACAATGTGGAGATGGCGGAGGTGTTTGCCAAGAGTGAGGTGAAGGTGTGGGAGTGTCGAAACTGCGGCCACATCGTCATCGGCACCAGCGCGCCGGAGGTGTGTCCCACCTGCAACCACCCCCGGAGCTACTTCGAGGTCCGCGAGGAAAACTACTGAGCGTAAAAAAGAGACACCCGAGGCTACATTTTCACAAGTACACATTGTGGCACAAGGGTGGCTGATGCAGAAGCCGGCGCAGGAATTTCCTGCGCCGGCTTTCTTTATTAAGGTTGAAACAAGGTGTTGCCAACGTACTCCTCCGGACGCAGAGGCGTTCATGTCACAGGAAAAGAGGACATGAGTTCCACTGCGTCACATAGCGTTTGAACGCACAGCCACTCCAAAAGCGGCAGCACCGATCATGGTTAAGCCTCACTCCTCTCACCGATCCACACAAATCGGGGAATTCCCGCTTGCTTGTCGCTCTCCTTATCGTAATCTGCGGCAACTCCTGCCACATAGGAACAGGAGCATGGCGAGTGCCGTCTTGGTCGATGCGGATGTTGCGTTTCTTTTCTTCCATTTCCACCTTCCTTTTCGCTTGAAAGACTAAGGGTTTGGGATATCCCAATGAGGAAAAATCTTCGAGTGTGGCAACACCGGATGTGCTTGCTATATAGCAAGCCATTCGGAATGCCGGCACGAGGATTTTTGCAAGTGTACATACACTGGCTGTGCTTGCTATTCTGCTAATTTCCCAAGGCCCGTTGACAAAAGGCTCAAAACTGCCTATTATATAGGTAAGATATTTGCCTAACTATATTATAAGCAAGTAATATTCCTCTGTTAATAGAATCGGGCAAATGATAGGCAAATTATTTTCCGGGCGAGGTTTTCAATATGAAGTTTGGAGAAAAGGTAAGACTGCTGCGAAATGAAAAGAAGCTGTCCCAGACGGAACTGGGTAAAATGTGTGGTCTGTCCCTGCGGACGATCCGCAATTATGAGGTGGACGGACGCTATCCCAAACAGCGCGAGGTTTACGCCAAACTTGCCACTGCACTTGGATGCGAGATAAACTTCCTGCTTTCCGAAGACGAAGAATTTGTTCTTCAGGCACAACAGAGCTACGGCTACAAAGGTGCAAAAGATGCCGAAGAATTGGTTGCCGATGTGTCTGCGCTCTTTGCCGGTGGTGAATTGTCCGAGAATGATAAGGATGCCGTAATGCGCGCTTTGCAGGATGCCTACTGGATGGCAAAAGAACGGAACAAAGAAAAGTACACACCGAAGAAATATCGGAATCCAATAGAAGTTGAGGAATGATTTTTGTACAGGATGATTTCTGCATCAACTTTTAAAGCAGTTTATGTAGCAAGGAAGTGAAAGACATGATGTATGCTCAGGATAAGCAACATGTTCCTGACCGGGTGGAATTAAAAGGAATTCTATCAGAGTTCCGGGATGCGCTTGAAGAAGAAATTGATAAGATCAAAAAAAGCGGTCAGTCTTCCACGCTACTCTTTGGTGGGCGCCAAATCGAAAGCCGTGGTGCCGACCTCTGGTATCGCTTTAATGTTGAATATGTCCCCTCTCTTCCGGCAGATACACCCTGTAAGCTGGTAATCGGTAAGGATCAATTTGATGTTACCGTTATAAGCTACGAAGAGAACTCCATTGTCATCTCTACAAAAACGACTCTGCCTGACACAATCGGCAAGGCCAGACTTGAAAATGGCGCTACAGTTCTGATGGAGCGGCTGATCAAGTGTATCGAAGAGAATGCCGAAAAAGAAAATCCTGCAGGAAAACGTATGCTGTCTTCTGACTGCGGCGTTTATCCTGTAAAGAAGATATTCGAGTATGACGACTTGGCACTGAATACCGGCAACACCCAAAGCCAAAACAATGCTATCGTATCTGCGCTTTCAAGCGACATTACATACATCTGGGGACCTCCTGGTACTGGTAAAACCACCGTAATTGGGCAGATTATCGATGAATTATATAAGCATGATAGATCCGTATTGGTTGTGTCTCATACCAATACGGCAGTTGACGGTGCCATCGAAAAAGCCGACAAAACATACTCCAAATCCAATCAGGATAATGACACCAATTACCCGATTTTGAGAATTGGTACTCCTGCAAGGCCCTTGCCGGATCGGGTTTTGTTGGCACAGCATGTTGCCGCCTTAGGGAAAGAGCTTTACGAGCAAAAGGCGGCTCTTGAAAAACAGCAGGCTGAGTTACAGCACCATATCAACGAGATCCGTCCCTTGCTCGCCAAGGATGTTTGGTTGAAAGAAAGCAATCTGGATGTCATTCGGAAAGCACTTCAGAGTATTGCTGCACATGAGAAGGAAATCACCGAGATTCAGCGCAGGAGCGACGCCATCAATGTCTCCGTAGAGAGGGAAAAGGTGGCTCATCCTGAATACGCGAACTATCTGATCCTATCGAAAACGCTTAAAGCAAAAAAGAGCGATTACGATACCGTATGCGGTCAATTTTATAGAATTGAACAGGCTATTTCTGTGCTTCCGGATCAGATCCAAAGGGCGCAGGATGAGGTCAGAAAACACGCTCGATATACGGAGCTTCGCGCTCAAGAAGCAAAGTATATGTCCGTTTCCTTCCTTAGAGGTGAAATCAGCAAAGCTGATGCGCAGATCAACCGCCTCCAAAGCTCAATCAGTGATTTGACTCGGCAGCAGACTGCGGCACAGCAAACAATCTCGGATTATGAGAAAAAGAGCTCTGTCGCAAAACTTTTTGCCGGCAAGAGTGCTGTTACTCAGGCACAGACTACTTTGGAGCGCGTCCGCCGAGAGATTCCAATCGCTAATGGCGACTTGCGCCGTCAACAAGACCTGAAACAACAGTATTCTCAGCAACTGGAAAGCCTGTTGCTTTTACAGGAGCAGATCCGTGCAGTCACTCCCTCGAAAACTCCGGAATACTGGAATGCTGAGGTAAATAAGCTGCAGGCCGAACTTTCTGCCGCACAAAAGGCTCTTCCGGAGCTGACCACCAGAAAAAACGCACTGCATGAAGAAGTTCGCGAACTGGAACGACAACAGAGCCAGGCGAAGTCTTCGTTTGATGTTCTTAGCGAGTTGGGTAGAAAAGTCCGCCTGGAGCAGGACAAACTGGCTGAGGTTACGAAGCTGCGGGATAAGGAGAATAACGCTTGTTCTGAGCAACTTGAAAAAGAGATCTCTTTTTGTATTACCTTCCTGTACAAGCCGGCTTCTGAAGGAATCTTTCCCCTCTTTAATGAGCTTTCCAAGCTGTTTGCATCTGTAAAAGCTGAGATGGCTTCTGTTGATATGGATGCCATCATAAAAGAAAAAGAAGATGCGGATCAGCAGTTGGTCGAAATCTTCCGGCAGCTCAATGAGCTGAAAGAGAAAATGCAGGAGCTCGAAAAGCAGGCAATTATGAGCGCCAAGATTGTTGGTGCCACACTTGCGAAGTCTTATTTGAGCGAAACTCTGCGAGAGAGAAAGTTTGACACAGTAATCTTGGACGAGGCCTCCATGGCTTCTATTCCTGCACTTTGGTGTGCCAGCTACCTCGCTGAAAGCAACATTGTAATTGTCGGTGACTTCCTGCAGTTACCGCCTATTGTAATGGCAGATACCCCTATGGCTCAAAAATGGTTGGGTAAGGATATCTTCTACCATAGCGGGATGCAGGAGCGGGCTCGGAACAAGGAAACCTGTCCTGAAAATTTCGTTATGCTCAATAATCAGTTCCGCATGGAGTCTGATATTGCAGACATCGCAAACATGTATTACGGAGCATACGGTGGCCTTTTTTCGGATGATAACAACGATTTCAGAGTCAAGGATCGCGAGAAATTCTATAGTTGGTATTCTGGCAAAAGAACCAAGAGAAATGTTCACCTGATAGACACAGAGAGTCTCCATGCTTGGGTTACCGGTGTGCCTCAAGGAAAGAGCCATAGCCGGCTGAATTGTTTCTCAGCAGCCGTTTCTGTGGATCTTGCATTCAAGTTCTTGGAAAACAAACTCAAGGAACTCGATCCTGCTACTGCCGAACCGGAAAAAGAGGCTTCTGTGCTGATCGTCGCTCCGTATAAACCCCATGTTGCAAGGATCAATCAACTTGTAGAACTGGAGTATCACAATCGAGGTTTTAAAGAAAACCTCAATTTCATTAGAGCCGGAACGATTCACAGTTTCCAAGGCAGCGAGGCCGATATCGTAATATTTGACCTAGTGATCGATGAACCGCATTGGAAGGCAAATCTGTTTATGACGGATAAGGAAGTCAATGAAGATCTGCGCAAGATGTTCAATGTGGCTGTCACGAGAGCTAAGTTCAAGCTGTATATCGTCGGCAATTTTGCATATTGCCAAAAACGAGCCAAGAATAACGCTCTGTCGGAGCTGCTGGACAAGCTCATCAAAAAGGATAGGCTTGTCAAAGTGGATGCCAAGACTTTGCTTCCTGAAATTGTGTTCGCACGGCAATCCGATTTTGCTTTTGATGGAAACCTTACAGGGAAACACATCGTTTGCCGAGAAGATGTCTTCAATGACTACTTCATGGCTGATATCCATTCCTTCAAAAAGCGCCTGATTGTGTACTCAGCTTTTATGACGGAAGCACGCCTAAGCACACTTCTGCCGGCCTTCTCTGATGCCGTCCGCGCCGGAAAGCAGATCATTGTTGTTACAAAGGCTCTATCTGATCGTGGCAAATCCGAACTTGCGCAGTACCAAAAGTGTGAGAAAGAATTACGCGATATCGGCGTGAGTGTTCTTCACAAGAAGGGCATGCACGAAAAACTGATTTTTGTTGACAGCAATGCGGTTTGGATCGGCTCGTTGAATGCACTAAGTTTTACCGGTTTGACCGGCGAGGTTATGCAGCGGTATGCTGATCGTGAGCTGACTGCCGAATATGAAAAGCTTTTCGATATCGAGCACATCTGCAACGCAATAGAAAACACATACGAACAGAAGTGCCCCATCTGCGGCGATGAAATGATCGTGAAAGAAAGCGATGAAGGCGGTATCTACTGGCAGTGCGTTGCCGGCGATTATTCCAGAAATGTTGCTCAGCAATATCCGCTGGATGGCATTCTTCGTTGCAAGTGTGGGGCACCCTATGTGTTCGCAATGAAAAACGAGCCTCGTTGGGTGTGTTCCGAGGATTCACGGCATTATCAGAAGATGCGCGAGAGCGATCTTAGGCTGGAAAAGATGGCTGCTCTAATTCCTACAAAGGCCGCTCGTAGCCAAGTAAATAAGTATTTCTTTGCAAAAAAGAAAGAAATTGAGGCCAAAAAGAAAGCTACAGCACCTAAGAAGACATCCGCTACGAAGAAAGCACGCAGTGCATCTGAAGACGAGGACGATTCTAAGCAGATGAAAATGTTCTAATGCATTACCCCTCTGAAGGCGAATGTCCTCAGAGGGGTAATATACAATCTGCAGTCCGTTTTATGGTACAATAACGGCGATATAATTCTATCATGAGGAGGTGCTCGTATGATCTCAAACACAATTTACAGCAAAGGCAGGGACAACTTTAAGGGTTACACCTTTTCTGCAAGAGAGTGGTCTGCTCCTACCATGGTGTCACCAAAAGAAATCCGTGAACGGATCGACAGCTTTGCTTTGTGCGGCCGTAAAATTAAGCGCATGCGTTTGATTGGCTTGAGCTATTTCCATACCCGTGACTGGGTTGAAGAAGCAGCTTATCGACAGGTCGAGCACCTGCCAGAAGAAGAGCGCCAGCGCAAATCCAATTATTCAACGATTGATCCCACCATGCAGTTTAGCCGATATGCTCAAATTGACGAACCCTTTCTGATTGAGTTCGAGGATGGAGATATCTTTGAAGTCGATACTCCGCAGGATCCGGAATTCCGGATGAGCATGAACTGTATTCCTTGGTGGATCAAGGCCGGAACAAATCAACCTAATGTGGAAGCAGATATTCTTTTCTCCCCTTGTGTCGGCCAGGAGATTGTTTCAGTCGAAGTCAACACACGGATAACAGACAAGGATCCGATGTTTTTCTGCGCTTTTAATGAGCCTCCTTATCAGAGAGAGCTTGTTTCAAATGTAACACTTCGTTTGAGAAATGGATTGGGTCTGCAGATCAGCCCGGACATTGATTACTGCGAGGTTGCGTGTGTTGATGTAGGCAACGAGCGGGTTAAAATCAGCTTTTCTGAACTAAAAGACGCTTTGTTCAACTGGGAGGACCTTCACGATGATGAGGTTACCGGGTTTGAGGCGGAAAGTCATATGTTGTTCTTCGGGAGAAAAGGAGCCGCATATACCGATACCCCATATATGACACTATCTTCAAGCGGCAAAGGCGATTCTTGCCTTCATGTCTATGTTGAAGATTTTCTTATACTTGATTGGAGCATTTCGCTTGCCATTGGGAGCTGGTTCGATGAGTACGGCGAGTATCATTTCAGCCATAAAGAGTGGAATGATCTCCTTGATGAGGCATGGCGAATCCTTGCTGCGGATAGTTTTGATGAATTGTTTGATGAGCTAATCAATCGGCAAGGAAAGGGCAATTACATGATGTGGAAGCTCAATAGCCGAGGCGCATCTTTCTGGAAAGAGCGGGATAAATACAGAACACAGCTCAAAGATATCCGAGAGTGGTCTGATTTGGTGCTTGGCCCCAACGACATGATGGATATCTACGGATTTTAGGAGGTGTAAGTATGGATCAGTATACTATGATGGACATACTGGGAAAAGCATTCGCTGATGGCGAAATCGATGCACTGCGTCCTTTGATGGCAGCGGACTGTGACTATGCTTCCCAGTATGCAAACAAGTCCTTTTCGGGGGCATCTGAAATCCTGTCAAATATAGAGTCCGTCCATAAGAACATTGATGAAACCTGTGCTTATACTTACAAGGTCATAGAACTGGAATCTGTCCTGGCAAATGGCCTAACCCTTGCTGATTTGGACAATCAAGCCGGAATGCATCCCTGCCGGTACGGCCTGCTCTTGTATCAGTATGGCTCTGATTATCCTGTTGCTGTTGTTGCCTGTATGATAGACCTCTACGAGAAGTTCAGAAGCATATGGCTGTCTCGAGACACAAGCAAGTTCAATGAAACCTTTTATGGCGAAGAATTGGGACCCGATTCTCCCGATGACCTTCCTTCTACAGTAGTGCCACTGACCACACATGATCGGCATGTCAACGAAATAAGAAGCTCATTTACAGGTCAAAAGTGGGATAAGACTGTAGATACGGCTGATGGGATTTATATTTGGCGCAAAGCGGATGAATATGCCAAACAGTGGCTGCCCGAGCAGGGCTATAGCGTACTGGAGTCGCAGATCTTTGATGATTGCATCGGTTACCGGTGCAATAGAAAAGGCTATATTTACACGTTTTTCATGTATGCCTACGGCCAAAAGAAAACTTCTCAGCTGGACGGTGATTTCTGCTGCAAGCTTGCCAAAGAACCCTTTGCCGAAAACAGCATCATCCTGATCCTCTACCTCAATGTCGATCGCTACATGGCCGGAGCTGAGATCAAATATCGTGTAAGAAACTACTGCGGAAGTGATACTCACAGCCCGGAGTTTTGGCATCTTAAAGAAGTCAACGGCTCGTATCTGTTTGAATACTATCCTCGCAAAGAGATGATGGATCAAACCTGGCAGTTCATGTACGCCTTCAACCGTGAAGATACGGACATCTATGACTGCATTATCACAGATGATAATCCGTCCATTGAAGGAGATCCCAAATACTCCGGTGCATTTATGAACAGCGCCTTCTATGGGACGCTGCGGACGATGCATCGGGAATACGGTGATATGAAGTTGGGCTATGTCCGTTATAACGATGTAGTTTACAGCTCTGTCCCCTACATTGAAGGTCTTGGCTTCTTCAGTTGGAGCTCCTTCCGTGCCACCGACCGCATGCATAGCATGGTCCGTCACCCCTTTGACGGTGGTGATCGGAAGGTGGCAGAGTTTATTAAAACCGAGAAACGAGAACCAGATGATCTGTTCGCATATATTCCCAAACTCATAAACGCCGTCCCGCTTGCCCCCGTTCCCACAGAACGATTCGCCGTAAAGCTCTTTTTCGACAACGGCGAGTGCAAAAAGTATGTACTTCCTATTCCGGCGGAGTCTGAGCACGAGGAGGTTCTTTCCTATCGCGATCATGTGTTTACCGATAACATCTGGGCATCCGTCTCTGTAATTCCTCGGCACGAAAGCAGATATAAAGGCTATCCCGAATGTGGCCCGGCAATTGTGTTCAAAAATGAGTTTCTAATCGCGGGAACTCGATGCTACATGGAGAGTGTGCCGTACTCCGAGCCGGAGTTGACAGATGAGATCGTGTATGCCGATGAAAAGCACCAGATCCGGAAAATCTGGAAGTGGAATGTAAACTCTCTGTACGAAGACGGAGAAACCGGTCTATTGAAGGTCTTAATCAGCGGCCAGGCATTCAACTGGTATGGCAAGTCCGTGTTTGCTTCTATTGAGGGAAAAAGACTGACCAGCCTGACCTTCGATATCATCGACAGTTTCCAAGAAGATCTTGCTCGCGTTGCTATCAACGGCCATGGATATGGCTTCGTTGACAAGGACATGAAGTTTGTCGTTCCTATGAAGTATGATCAAGCAGATAATTTCAGAGAAGGCAAAGCAAAAGTACAGCTTGGAGATAAGTGGCTTTGTGTTGATCCAAATGGCTGTGAGCTTGAGATTGGTGGCAGAATTCGACAGGATAATTATCAAGAAGTCGGCGATTATTCCGAAGGAATGTGCCGCGTATCTACGCTCAAGCTGCGCTTCATGGATTTGGCTTATCATTCGGATTATGATCAAATTGCAGGTACTTGGGGCTTTGTAAATGAGTCCGGCGAGGAGGTTATTCCGCCCCAGTATATCTATGCTACTGACTTTGAAAATGGTATTGCTATCGTTGCAAAGGGCAAATGGACTATCGACCCTAAATGGGACAACAAGTATAATCAGGGCCGTTACTGGACGGAAGAGGAGCTCTGGGGTGCCATCGACAAGGACGGTAACGAGGTTATCCCCTTCATCTTCGATGAAATCAAGCACTTCTTCGATCGCTCCGATATGTTCATGGTCCATTATGGTGGCTGGAAAGACGGTCACTGGGGTGTCGTTGATTGCAAGGGTAACTGGCTCGCAGAACCAACCTTTGAAGGCTTCTCTTATGAAACCTGGAAGGACAGAATCCTGTTTTACGCTGAAGATCCGGATGCAACGGGCGATGGTCTCCCCATGGGCATCTATGATCTGGCACAAAAGAAAGTCCTGTTTGAGCCCCAATTCCTTGATGTCACCTTCCGCGACAACGGCGATATGGAAGTCGAGGTCTTCGATGAAGAACTCGGCCGGACGATTGAAAAGATCATTGACCCATCTGGCAAAGAGCGTTTCAAATCCATATATTCCTCGATCTATACCTGGCATGATCTGTATGAAGTGGTTATACGCGATAAGGATGGCGCCAGACATGGTTTGATTGATAAGGAGGGCAACGAGATCCTTCCCTGCATCTATGATGTCCCTTGGAATGGCTTCTACCATGAACAGCAGAGAATTTGCTTCGTAGAAAACGGCAAACAAGGCATGAAAGACTACGATGGCAACATCATCATTCCTGCTATCTACCATGAAATCCATGGGCGCAAGGATCCATATCTCACTGTCAGAGTTGGTGAAAAGGACAGCTACAAAGAAGGTCTTATCACTTATGATGGTAAGACTGTTATCGAAGCAAATCACAGTCGCATCGGATGGTGCAGCGACCATAAGCATTTCTTCTGTTGTGCTGATGGACGCTGTGAGATGTATGTCGTAGAAGATTGCGCGGCTATGCCTTAAGTTTATGTCGCGATAAAGGTCGAAAACGGCAGCTTTTCTGCGTTCTAAGCAAGAATCAGAGTATAGGTAATACGCAACCCCTATTTCTTTCGATTTTACCCTTAATTAGTCTACACGCAAGAAGAAACCCGCAACTCTCCCATAAACGGCAAAAGGGTATGCACTTTGATGTGCATACCCTTTTTGTCAGCAACCCTTGCATGGCAACTGCCATAATTCTTATTTCGTAAAACCTGTTTTATGAACAGTTACCCGAGGCGTGTCTTTTTTTGTAATCACGGGGAGAGAATGTCGATCTGGCAGCTTTGCATGGCGGTGAGGGCGGCGCGGTGGGCGTCCTCCGTTACGCCGGCGCAGCAGCGGGCGTCCACGGTGATGGGGGCGTTCGGGAAGGCGGCGCGGAGGAGCAGCGCATTGGAGAGAACGCAGATGTCCGTGCAGAGCCCCACCAGCTCGATCTCCGGCGTTTCGCCGGGGAAGCGCTCCGCAAGGAGCCGCGCCACATCAAAGGAGCCGAAGGTGTTTTTCTCCACGAGGGTGTGGGGCTTTCCGGACAGCACCGCCTGTATCTCGCTGTGCAGGGCGTGACCGGGGGTGCCCTTGATGCAGTGGGGGATGGGGAGCTTTTTGCCCTCCAGCGTTTGCAGGTAGTCCGCGCCGTGGGTGTCCAGCGTGACCAGCAGGGCGTCGCCCCGGAAGGCGCGGATCTTCTCCGCCACCGCGGGGACGATGGACTGCGCCGCAGGGGTGCCCAGCGAGCCGTCCACAAAATCCTTTTGCATATCCACAACGATCAGAGCTTTTTTCATGGTGTACGTCCTTTCTTCTCCCAGAGACGGGGGAGGGGGGTGGCACCATTATAGGGGCTGTCTCTTATACACATCTCCGAGCCCACGAGACCGCTCAGTATCTCGTATGC
>ENA-OYXI01000933-OYXI01000933.1-human-gut-metagenome-genome-assembly--contig:-NODE-933-length-12435-cov-9.907351_pt1 | contig 12435 bp, 10 predicted proteins | sample MGYA00244217_ERZ653421 | MGnify/ENA primary metagenome ERZ653421 (study PRJEB26926, sample SAMN06165148) | human gut metagenome | biome: ENVO:00009003; feature: ENVO:2100002; material: ENVO:00002003... | reverse complement strand
TACATGAAGAACGTAAGCACAATATATCTTTTTTCTCAATTCCAGCTCAATTTCCCCTCAATGCCTTTTTCCTCCGATTTTCGTATGCTTATCTCACAGCAAAGCAGTACCACACCGGTACGACCTGCTGAATCAATCAATACGAAAACGGAGGTATTTTTTATGCGAGAACTCAGAAACACAAAAATCATTGCTGTAGATCATGGCTACGGCAATATGAAAACAGCAAACACCGTCACGCCAACCGGAATCAAAGCCTATGAAACAGAACCAATCTTCACCGGAAATATTCTGGAATATAACGGCATTTACTACCGGATTGGCGAAGGACACAAAGAATTTATCCCGGATAAAGCTATGGACGAAGAATATTATCTTCTGACACTAATGGCTATTGCAAGGGAAATGAATATCTTTTCCATCCGTGAAGCAGATGTTCATCTGGCTGCCGGACTTCCTCTGACATGGATCAGAAATCAAAGAGAAGCTTTTCGTTCCTATCTGCTCCAGAATCCAGAAGTCCATTACCGTTTTAACGGCAAAGAGTATCATCTCCGCTTTGCGGGATGCAGTCTTTACCCACAAGGGTATCCGGCTATCGTAAACCAACTCAGAAATTTCAAGGGAACCAATCTCCTTGCAGATATCGGAAACGGAACCATGAACATTCTGTATATCAACAATAAGAAAGCTCAGGAGAGCCGATGCTGGACAGAAAAACTTGGTGTAAACCAATGCATGATTGCCGCAAAGAACGCTGTTCTGGACAAATTCGGAGTGAAAATTGAAGAATCCACAGTAGAACAGATTCTGCGGTTTGGAACCGCTGACATTTCAGCACCATATCTGGATTGTATCAGTTCTATTGCCAGACAGTATGTGGCAGAACTTTTTTCCACGCTCCGCAAATATGAATACAATCCTGACCTGATGCGCCTGTATGTGGTTGGCGGTGGTGGATGCCTGATCCGTAACTTCGGAACGTATGACAAATCACGAGTCACCATCATTGATGACATCTGCGCCACCGCCAAAGGTTACGAATCTCTGGCTTATATGAGCCTGAAAAGGAGGGGATAAACCATGCAGAACAATATCCGCAACACCAACCTGCGCTTTAATCTGGGCAAAGAACAGCAGCGGAGAGCCTGGGAATATTTACAGACAATGGACAGGCAGGATTTTAAATCTTACAGTCAGGTAATCTCTCTTGCACTGGTAGATTATTTTGACCGCTACTACCGCACACAGGCTGATCCTTATCTGGAAACAAGAGAACGGGAAGAACTTTTTGTGAAACAGATTGTAGATGCAGTGGAAAACAGTCTGAAACAGGCATTGCCACTTTTTCTTTCCGGACTGACTACAGGCATGGCGCAAAGGGAGCCCCAAATCAGGGCGTCCTTTCCAACACCTGAAAATTCACAGCCAGATAGTGATGTAGACTGGGATTTTCTTGGAGAATAACTGATTGGAGGTGAACACATGACGGACTTTCTGACAGCAGACACCAACCTGCCATCTTATATGATGTTTCCCCGTTTTCTTCTGGACATGGAAATAAACGAAACTGCCAAAATGCTTTATATTATCCTGCTCGACCGGGCAAGGCTTTCCCAGAAAAATGAGGGCTGGTCAGATATCAATGGTCATGTGTTCATTTACTTTACAATTGAAGCACTGGCAGACGTTCTCCATAAAAGCCAGATGACGGTTAAAACTGCTCTGGCAGTACTGGAAAAACAGGAGCTTATCTTCCGAAAACGGCAGGGACCCGGACAGCCCAATCGGATTTATGTAAAACTCCCAAAAGAAACCATCCACTATACAGACAGATTTCTTTCCCTAAGACAGACAGAAAACTGTCCTATTGACAGACAGGATTCTTTTCCTGATACAGACAGAAAACTGTCTGGTAATAAGAAAGAGATAAAAAAGAACAATTTAGAAAAAAGAGGGAGTAAGGAGCCACTCTCACCCTATGGAAAATTTCAAAATGTTTTTCTGTCAGAAAAAGAGCTTGAAGATATCCGGCAGACAATCCCTGACTGGAAGGATTATATTGAACGCTTATCCGGTTATATGGCTTCTACCGGAAAGCAATATCAGAACCATGCAGCTACCATCATCAGTTGGGCAAGACAGGATCATCCTGCTTCCCGGCAAAGGAATTACGAAAGTGAGGAATACGAAACACTATGACAAGATTTACAGAAAAAGAAAATGCTATAACACCAAACAGAGAACTTCAGCCTGATGAATATTTTAACGAAACAGACCACCTGATCTACTGTTCCAAATGCAATACGCCAAGACAATGCCGGCATGAATTACAGGGAAAGGTTCTTATTCCTTCCATCCGCTGTAAATGCCAGCAGGAAATCTTTGAGCAGGAAGAGACCCAGAGAAAACTTCATGAAAAACAAATGGAAATAGAGCATCTTAAAACCAGCGGCTTACAGGACAAAGCACTCTATGACTACACTTTTGCCAGGGATAACGGCATCAATCCGGAAATAAAACTGGCACACAATTATATAAGCAACTGGGAAGAGATGAAAGCAAACGCTTCCGGACTTCTCATCTGGGGTGATGTCGGTACTGGAAAATCTTTTTTTGCAGGCTGCATTGCCAATGCCCTTCTGGAAAAAGGCGTTCCTGTACTGATGACCAACTTTTCCCGGATTCTGAATACCCTTACCGGAATGCATTTTGAAAACAGAAACCAGTTCATCAACAGCTTAAACCGCTACAGTCTTCTGATTATTGATGATCTCGGAATTGAGCGGAACTCTGACTTTGCACTGGAACAGGTATTCAATGTGATCGACAGTCGTTACCGCAGTAAAAAGCCTCTGATCATAACGACCAATCTCACTTTATCCGAGCTGAATAACGCCGCTGATATCGCACACAAACGAATTTATGACCGTATTCTGGAGAGATGTATTCCTGTCCGTATCAATAACCGGAATATTCGTCAGGACAATGCAACAGCTAATTTAAAACAGGCGAAAAAAATCCTGTTGAACAATCATGCTCCGAACCAGAATTGACTCGAAGAAGTATAACACAATGATTACTTTTCACTGACAGTGGTACTACTTTCTTCCCCCATTTATTACCAGAAATATGCCACTGTCAGTTATCTAAAACCATAGTACCAAACCAAAAGATTTTAAAACCAAAACTGCCCGGATACGGGCATAAAAAGGAGGTGCCAGATATGGCAGATAAAAGAATCATGACACCGGAAGAAAAAGCACTTTTACAGGCAAGACACCGCCAGGAAGAAGCCGAAGCAAGAAATCGCAAAAAAGAACGTGATGCCAGAACACACCGATTAGTCCAGGAAGGAGCCATTCTGGAAAGTATTGTTCCCCATATTAAAGAAATGGATTTAGATTCCCTGAAACGGGAGCTGATGATCCGGCTACGGGGAATGTAAACGCACAAGTTCTACTCCCGAAGGGCGCACTTACTCACCACCTGATAAATCAGGCAGTGGTATCCCCTTCGTGGCTCGTGCGCTCTGCCGAGGGCTTTATCCGCTGTTGCAGGCAACATCGAAAGGAGGTGCCAGATATGGCAATTTATCATATGCAAGCCAAAGTCGTCAGCCGTGGTTCCGGTCGGTCTGCTGTTGCTGCTTCTGCTTATATGAGCTGTAGCCGGATGTACAATGATTATGATGGTATCCAGCATGACTATACTAGAAAGCATGGGCTAATCTATCAGGAAGTGATGCTTCCACCAATGGCTCCATCGGAATGGAATGACCGGGAACAACTCTGGAATGCTGTGGAAGAAACCGAAAAGACCAAAGACAGCCGACTGGCAAGAGAATTTGTTGTCGCACTCCCCGTTGAGTTGGATAAAGACAGCAATATTTCTCTTCTTCAGGATTTTATTAAAAAGAATTTTGTAGATATGGGGATGTGTGCTGATTTTGCCATTCACGATACAGATGGTCACAATCCCCATGCACACATTCTTCTTACTGTCCGACCATTAAATGAAAATGGAACATGGCAGTATAAAACAGAAAAAGAATATCTCTGTATCAAAGATGGGGAAGAAAAAGGATTTACAGCTACTGAATTCAAAGCTGCACAAAAAGATGGCTGGGAAAAGCAATACAGATATAAAGTTGAAAAAAAGAAAATTTATATGACCACATCCGACGCACAGGAAAAGGGCTATGACCGCATCGACAAGCATCCTAAAAGTGGCCGCTACGGCAGACAGAATCCTATTTCTGAACAATGGAACAGTGATGAGCAACTCTGTATCTGGAGAGCAAACTGGGCAGATGCCGTAAATAAAATGCTTGCCCATAATCAGATAAATGCCACCATTGATCACCGCAGCTTTGCAGAGCAGGGAATCACCGAACAGCCAACCATCCATGAAGGCTACATTGCCCAGAATATGGAAAAGAAAGGCATGATAGCAGACCGCTGTGAAATCAACCGTCAGATTCGTGCGGATAACAAAATGCTCCGGGAATTAAAAGCAAAGGTAGCAAAACTGGCTGAAGCTGTAGAAAAGTCTATTCCAATAATAGCTGAAACGTTAGAAGCAATCCGCAATCATATGATTTTTACACAGTATCATTTACTTCATAATGAGATGCAAAAAGAAGTGATCCATGACTGGATGAATCATTTTAATCCAATACTGAATAAATACAACACCGTTAAAAAGAAACTCAAAGCTAAAGTTACGGAACGGAAAGAACTGAATGTACAAAAGGATAAAACCAGTATTTTGAATCCCATCCAGCATATAAAATTAAATCAGCAGCTTACCACTATTACCGAAGAAATCGAAGAACTGAAATCAAGGAAAGAGCAGCTAATCTTCCAGGCAGAATGCTCTACCGATAAAGATATGACGAATCTATCCAAGAAATACGACCAGATGAATAACAATCTTGATATCCTAGATTCTCAGGACATCTCGCTCAAAAAACAGCTTGAAAAAGATGCCACCGCTTTCCGGGAAGAAAAATTCCGTCCTGAACCTGAACAGTATACAGAATTGCTGGACACCAGAATCCAGATACGTCCTGATTTCCGGGATAAGCTGATCGAGCAGCTCAAAGGTACTTTTGGTAAGTATTATGACTATCACCGCCGTGATATTGCCGCCAATGAGGTAGATTATCTCAATGTGGAAGATCCTAATGTCTTCTCCCATCGTGCATGGGAACTTGAACATCAGAGAAAACAAGAAATTAGAAGAAATCAACCTACTCGAGCTAAGAAAAAGTCACATGATATAGAATTGTAATCATCTAAAGTATTGTCCTGGCACCATAAATGGTGCCGAGACAATAAATAATATTCACACATTATTATTCTAATATTCCGCCTATCTACTTTAATTTGAAATCCAAGTCATAGTCTAGCATTTTCAATGCCTATGCTATCAACATTCTTTTCCTTCAATTAAATAGACGTTGTCTGCTAAAACAATCAAGATACAACGATTTTACTGTTCAATATTTTTCTATATGAAATGTTCAATAACATTATTGAACATAATGTCATCAAATTTTTCTCCGGAAAATACGTTATCACAAATTTCTATTAACCAATCGACATCTTTGAACGGAAGCTTGTTCTTCAATAAACGAAGCATTTCCGCAATGTTGGGCTGAATATCTTGCGTTTGATCTGCAAGATAGCACGCATCTTCTGGTTCCGTCAACAACTCCACAGATTTAGAATATATCCATAGTTCTTCTGCAATATCTCCTATTGGAAACTCATCGACATCGGTGACTTTTTTTTCAGGCAAATCATATTTTTCACTAAAGCAGTCAAGCATTTGTGCCGTCACATCCACAGGATATGGATGTAATAATTTATCAAGCGATGAATAATTTTCTGATTCAATTGCCTTCTTGACATCAACAAGCATCTGTCGAGGGAACTGTAAAGCAGCAGAATTTATTTCTTCAAACTCGTTAGCGGATAATATGACTAGATAATCAAAGGGAGCATCAGAAAATGCGATACAACCCAGAAGCCATTCGGTTAAATTGCTTTCCGATGCCATATCAAAATTATCAACTATAATTGGATAATAGCTCAACATATCAATGGTATAAATTTTATCAGGAAAATGAATCAAATACTTGGATTTTAATGCCAAAAATCCTTCTTCTGCGATTTTTCTTTCATCTCGACAATACCCATCATACCAATTCCTAATTTGATATTTATTAAAATACTTATTTGGCGAATGTGCCTGATAGTATCTACAGCACATTATTAGTCGCTCTATATTTTGCGTTTCCATAACACAAAGAACCATCTGTCTTTCCTGAAAACCAAAATCAATTGCAATTTCTGCAAAGTAATTCTGCATCGTTACAAGAGAACTTTGAGCTGTTATGAGGTTTACCATAGCCAATCTTTGTTTTTGTTCTTCCTTAGCAAGAAAACCCGCAAACTGATTCATAAAGTTTTGTATGCTTTGAAAGTATTTATTCTTTATTTTTCCTAATCTCTCAGGCACTGTAGCTTTTTCTTCAAAAGGACGATCTTCCTTAGGATATCGTTTTTCACCTGTGGTAATTAAGGCGAAGTCTTCACGAAGTTTATCTACTTCCCCTGCCAAGCCCCCTAATGTTTTTCCGCTAAGAAGTTTATAAATACAGGCACAGCACTTATCTGCAAGCAAACATATATGTTCTCTCACATCAAACCAGTAATTTAACCATTCTGTCACGGTATCAAATTCGTAATTGCTCATAATGGTCTTGTTCCATAGCGACGTAAGATTCTGATGAAACATGATTACAATGTTTCTAATGGACATTTCTTTATGTGCATCGTCGGGAACAGGATAAGCCGCGAGCAAATCAACTGTCGGCTTGAGTGCATCCGCGCAATACAAATCAAAAATAGGCAAGGCTTTGCAAAGGAGTTTCAACCTTGAGACGCTCTGCTCATTTCCCGTTTTAATATTGTGCAATCGAAGGATATATTCAATGTGAATCGCATTTTTTTCGGAATCAATAAATACCCTATGTGATCTGGTCCACTGCTTGAGGTACGTAAGAATACTCTTAAGATTTCGTTCCACAAATTCCATATATTTCTCTCTGTTCCCGCAGTAGGAGAGATACATCAGCGTAGAAATGCACTCCAGCGTCAATTTTTCCGGCTTGCTCCAAAGATCGTCCAGAGAAAATCCGACCGATACATTCCACGCTGGATTGATGTTATAGATCCACTCAGAAATGGAGGCATAGGACATGATGTCCTTTATTCCGTCAAACCGAAGGGTGCACAGTTTCCTATATAGACAATCGCAGAAAACATAGACATACGTTTCCTGCAAACGGCAGGTGGGAATACGCTCCCGTAATCGGCAAAGATATTCTATATTCTTATTATCCGGAAATGTTTCCCGCATTTTGTCCAGCGTATCCATCGACACACCGAAATCCTCAAATGCAGCAAAGGGGCACATTTCGGTCGATATAAGAAAAAGACCGCCGTGGGCATCTGCATCGTCAAACATAGCCCTATTGGAAAGGAAATACTGCATCACACTCCCTGAAAAAAGCCCCTGTATTGCAGAAGTATAGTTTGAAAGGTCTTTTTCATCCCATAGACTCTCGACCGCATCGCGGAAAAATGTCTCTTTGTTCAGGGTAAACTCCGGCAGATGAGAAAACAGTATCGATAGGTCCGCTTTGTCCGCCATTTTCATAACTGAAATGGCGGTATTGTCAATTGGCAGGAATTCATGCAGCCTCTCAACAACGTGCTTTGAACGAATTGGATGCAGCCCCTCAATATACCCGCTCTCTTCATTTACATGCACAAGGAACTCGGATTCCATACATTTTAAGAGCTCCCCAAAATCCGATCCAGAATCTTCTGATTGACTCGCATAAAGGTTGACAGCAGAAAGCCTGACTCCGCAAAGATCTGCAAAACATACTTTGCGCAGGATTTCACATTTTGCTTTGCCAGAAGATGATTGTCCTATTTCGGATATTTGTGAGGCTATTCTTTCTGATAACATCTCACCATGAGTAAGCAAGTAGACATACTCTATAAGTAGTTGCCTTTCTGCAATCTTATTCCATGCTCTTTGCCAGCTTGTTATGCTTGGGTGAAGCTGCTTAGCCTCTCCGAATAGATTGAATATCTCTATTGCTTCCTTTTCTTCTAAAGCCGGCTTAATTACTTTCAAAGACTGAATATTGCTCAAGTCGCCACTATAATTATACCAATCCATCTCTCGCGATGTGATGAGCAACTTATAATGACAATGCAATTCGGATTGTAAGAGCTGAACAAGATAATTCCATTTGCTGAGATGGTTATCCAGATTGTCAATTAAGATAAGAATCTTTTCACCAAGCTGAATTCTTGTTTTGAAATATTGGACAATATTCCCAATTTCTTTTATCTCATCACACCATAGTAACTGATATGGTATATATTCATTTTGGAGAATATAAGCTGCCCGCAAAGCCAGCGTGGTTTTTCCTTGCCCACTAGAAGCTTTAATTACAGTAACCATGTTTTCGCAAATAGAATTAATAACATCTTTTTCTAAACTCGGTCGTTTGATTGGAAACCCACTTACTATATCTGCTGGTGTTGCTTTTTTCCCTTCGTAAAAACTACACCCTTCATCAATGCTAGGCTTAGAGTAGTCCAGTTTACGAATCCAACTATGAGCTGGATTTTGAGGACCCTTACTGATATCTATTTTGACAGATTGGATTTTGGAATCTAATTCTGCTTTGGTCACATAGGCCCGCTGCTCCATTTTTTCAAAGCAAAGAATTTTTATGCTATTTGCAAATAATGAAACATTGTCTGTGTTAATCTCATAAATTCTAATTAAGGTTTTTTCAATTTCAGTAGCAAGTATAGATTTTTCAATCTTCTCAAATGACAGATGTGAAATAAATTTATCGAAATCATAAACAGACCAATTCCAAGAAGGATTGTTTTTCTTGATATTTGAAATCACGCCAGCCCAATAGGTGCGTGATTTTTCGTCTAACTTAGATGCAAATATCTTACTTAGATGGCCTTTTGCAACAGGAAAATCATAAACAAGCTTAAAAAATCTATTTTGATCCAGCAAATATGCTTCAAGAAAATTTTTGAGCACATCAGTTAAAAAACTGGCATCCTGTTTGTTGACAGAATATTTCAACTGTATATGAGTAATATCATTACTACCATTTTTCTGCATGATACAATCAATATCTTCAATCCCCTCAAGCTGGAAAAAATTGCTTGGATTTGATGACGAAAGAATTAAATAACACGAATACAAAAATTGATATGAATACCCCCTGAGTGCAATTTGTCCGCCATCCCTAGAAATACTTAATTCCTGAATATTTGCTTTTGGAGCTGTAACCTTTTTGTTTTTCTTCTTTGTGCTTTTTCCCATATTTCTCCTTTCGTTCTCTTATTACATCTACACGTGCTCTAATCTGTACTTATCAAATTTTCCAATTCAGAATATCGAAAGATTCTATTTCTATTAGGAAGTTTAATGGCATTCATCAATTCCATTTTCTTGTAATGAATAAAACATTTTAGATACTATAATAAAAAATCCCGCTGCTTTAATAATACCATCTTCTTAACCCATTTTCTATATAATCTCTTCCAAACAGCGAAAAGCTCCCGAAGGAGCTTTCCATTACCTTAAATATACACTAATTCTTTTAACACAATCTCTTCCGCTGCATTCCGGATGTTATTTACAGCTCCAACCCACACCATCTGATCACGAGCTTTCAATTCTTCCGTAACGCCTTGCTTCTCCATCATCTGACTCACCAGAATATCCATTCTCTCCTGTGCTTCATCGTCCACAGTATTCAGATGTTCTGTCAATCTGTCTTCCAACATATACAGAGAATACATTGCCGAACGATGCTCTTTCAGATACGTTTTCCGAATCATTCCATATTTCCCATAATGCGGTTCTTCATCTGTACTGACAAGATTCGGATAGTAAATTCCGTCTGCGCCAAGTGTGTAGGTTCCACCCATTTTTTCAAATGTACTTTTCATGTGTTATTCCTCCTTGAAATCAGCGATGTCCTTAGATCATCGCAAAATATTTCAGGGCAGCCTTGATAGCATCTTCTTTCTCTTTCGGGCATTGTGGAACTCTTGCATTTTCTGATTTTGGAAGATTATAGTTTTCTCCCACTTCAATTCCACATTTGCGTTTTACCTGAGAAATATATAAACTTGAAACCTTCAAGCCAGATTCTTTCAGCACATAATCCTTGATTTCCTGATAGGTTGCTTTCAACTCGGCACTGGTGGCATCCAGCTCGTCCAAGTCTAAGTCGATCTCTATCGTGTCATCCGGCTTTTGTTGGGACAAAAGAACAACCGTCTCTATATGATAAGTATTCGGAAACATATCCACGCAGCATATCTTCTCCACTCTATACCCTCTGTTCATAAATATCTGCAAATCCCTTGCCAGGCTTGTAGGTTTACATGAAATATAAACCATATTCTCAACACCATACTCTATGATTTTCCCAATAGCCTTCGGATGGATACCGTCTCGTGGTGGATCAAGAATTATATAATCCGGTTTTTCCTCTATCTCATCAAGCACCTTGAGGACATCACCTGCGATAAATTTACAGTTATCAAGACCATTAAGAGCTGCATTTTCCTTTGCTGCGCAAACTGCCTCCTCAACTATTTCGACACCTACTACTTCCTTACACACCGGTGCCATAAGCTGCGCGATGGTGCCGGTTCCGCTGTAGAGGTCGTAGACTGTTTTACCGTTTAGCGAATCCTTGTCATCTCCCAGGATAAACTCTCTCGCTGTCTCATAGAGCACCTCCGCTCCGAGTGAGTTGGTCTGGAAAAATGAGAATGGTGTGATTTTGAATTTCAGACCTAAGAGCTCCTCGTAGAAATATGAATCTCCGTAGAGCACCTCTGTGCCATCGTTTTTGACCACATCTGCCACGCTGTCATTTTTTGTGTGTAAAACGCCCTTAAATATGCCGTCATAGTGCCTGGTCAAAAGTGCATATCTAAAACCTGCGAGCAACTCCTCCTCGTTGAAGCCCTCTGTCTGTGTGGTGGTGACAAGGTCGACTATGATTTCACCGGTTTTTGTTGCCTTTCTGACAAGTAGATGCCGCAGATATCCCTTGTGTGTTGCTCTGTGTAAATATGGGATATTGTTTTTTGAAAAATAATCAAGTGTTGCCTTTAATATTGTCCTGAAATCCTCATCCACTATCTGACAGTCCGATACTGTCACAAGGTCATAAAAGCTTCCTCTTTTGTGCATGCCAAGCGCAAGAGGGCCATCCTTGTACTCATCACCGAAGGAAAATTCCATCTTGTTTCTGTATTCACTCTTTTTCGGACTTCCATGTATCCCTATAAACTCATATCCTGACTCTTTTTCAGTGCCGATAGCATCCGAAATGAGCTTTTTCACCTGGGTAAGCTTCATATCTAGCTGCTTTTCGTAAGGCACTGTCTGATATGTACAGCCCCCGCACATTCCAAAGTGAGGACATGGCTCTTCTGTCTCCAGAGGCGATTTCTCAATTACCTCCATGAGTCTGCCCTCTGCCCTTTGATGCTTTACTTTATTTACAACAAATTCCACCTTCTGTCCCGGAATTGTATTTTTCACAATTACTCTGTCGCCATCATCTGTAACGGCTATTCCCTTGTTTGGGAAGTCTACTCTTTCTACGGTTCCTGTTCCTCTAAATCCTTTTTTCATGTAATTCTTATCTCTCTTTATACTTTATTATTCCTTTGTATGCCTGACTGCAAATGCCTTGCTTCACACATAAAGAAAAATGAGGACTACATATGTAGCCCCCATTATCTAAAAACGATTATTTCTCTTCTTTAGTCTTTGGTGCCTCTTTTTCATCTTCAGCATCATCATCGTCTTCATCCTCGAAGAAATCATCATCGAATTCATCATCATACTCATCATCGAAATCATCTAAATAATCCGGTGTGAAAAATCTGTAAATACCATATGCCGCTGCTGCCACTGCAACTAATACACCAATGATGGCAAATATGATAACAGCCTTGGAAGGCTTCTTGTCTTCCTCTTCTTTTTTGAGAAGGTCATTAAGCTTTGCCATGCTGAGCTTCTCTGCAAGCTTGTTGTCCTTTAATAATTCTTCAACTTTACTCATAATTCAATCCGCTCCTTTTCCAAAAGTAATTGTCAAATGCTATTTGTTAAATCCATTATAGCATATTATATCCAATTTTCCTATAAAAATTACAATAATTTTAGTCAATTTTTTTCAATTTGGGGTAAATAGTAACCCGAGAATCCCCTTTGTAACCCAAGAATCCCTCTTTGTAAATGAAAATCCTGTTTTGTAAGCGAGATTCCCGGTTTGTAAAT
>ENA-OYXI01000925-OYXI01000925.1-human-gut-metagenome-genome-assembly--contig:-NODE-925-length-12565-cov-4.971942_pt1 | contig 12565 bp, 9 predicted proteins | sample MGYA00244217_ERZ653421 | MGnify/ENA primary metagenome ERZ653421 (study PRJEB26926, sample SAMN06165148) | human gut metagenome | biome: ENVO:00009003; feature: ENVO:2100002; material: ENVO:00002003... | reverse complement strand
CCCTGCCCTACCTTCGGGAAGTGCTCGATTTCTTAAAGACAGTTTCATGCTGAAATAATAGAAAAAGGTTTCCGTTTCTCGCGGAAACCTTTTTTATATCTCGGCGTGCGGGGGCGGATTGCGTTCACGGATCGCTGTAATCGAGGGAAATGCGTATGCCCTGCGGATAATCGCCGAAATTTTTGCCGAACAGATTGAGCCCGCCCGCGTATTTCGCGTCCTGTTTTACGCCTAAGCGGAAACGCAGGCATTTTTCCCGCGTGAGAAAGGCGAAATCGTCCACCACGGCGGAGCCTGCCTTTTGGTGATTGAGCCACACGCCGTTTTCGTCGATACGTACCTGCACGAGCATGCCGAACTGCGTGGAATTCGCAGGCCAGCTTTTTGGCGTGTATAAGCCCCGCCTGCCGCCGAAATCGCCGGGAGAGGTGTAGGTGCATACCTCTTTGCCGTTCAGCCAGAACGTGATGTCGGACTTGAAAGAGTTGTTGTAATTTGCGCATTCCGAACATACTTCCAGAGAAAACTGGATACAGTCGAGCACTTTGTTTTTTACGGCGTTGGGCAGGTGGTATTCCAGATAGCCGCCGGTGAACCACACGATCTCGCCGCGGATACGGCGATACGAGTAGAAGGCGTCGGGCAAAGATTCGCCGCCGAGAAGATTGCCCTCCGCGTCCGCGATGCCGCAGGGGGCGGTTATGTCCGAAAGGCTGAAACTGCCCGCGGGCAGTTCGGTGTGAAAGGACTTCTGCGCGGCGTCGGGCGCGTCCTCGTCGGTGAAATAAATTTCAAAGCAATGTTTTTCAAGAGCGATGATTTTTTCGTTGCCGCGCTTGGAATAGTTATGCGTTACGTTGACGAAACCCGCCTCCTGCAACAGCTTTACGTGGAAGGAAATGTTGGAAACCGACATGTTGAGCGCTTCCGCGATTTCCTGCACGGTGTAGGAATTTTTCTGCAGCAGCGCGAGGATTTTCCGCCGCGTCTTTGCGCCCAGCGCCGTCGCCGCCTTTTCCACTTTTGCGTCAGCGCTCAAAGTCAGCGTCATTTTTTTCTGCTGCATCTTGTCGAGGTTCTGGAAAAAATCTTTCTGCATGAGATCATCATATCTGAATTTTATGATAAAGTCAAGAAATGCGGGGTAAATTTCGATAATTATCGAAGTTTAAAGGCCCGCATTGCGCATTTTAAAGTTGCGTATTGCATGCGATCGCGCAGATGTGGTACGATAATAATGAAAAAAGAAAAAAGGAGAGCAAGATGAAAAAACTTTTGAATTTTCTTTTGGTATTTCTTTTGAGTTCCGCCCTCTTTGCCGGCGGCTGTTTTTTCACGAAGAACGAACAGGGCGGCGACGACAATATCGAAAAAGAGGCCTTTGAACTCGATCCGAACAAGGAATATTACATCGAATTCATGATGTGGGGCGCGGCGGACGAGGTGGACAACTATACCGCGCTCGTAGATTCTTTCATGGACGAGTATGAAAACGTTACCGTCAACATCACGCCTGCCGATTCCACGCAGTATATGTCTATCCTGACGGGCAAGCTTTCGGGAAAGATGCCCGATCTTTTCTATCTGCCCGAATACGAATTCCGCCCTTGGGTGGACGCGGGGCGGCTGCTGTCCGTTACGAACGGATTTACCGAAGAGGAATATGCTGGGCTCTGGTCCACAGCCGTGGATTGGTATTCGTATAACCGCGCGACCAAGCAGCTCGGCGTTTCCGAGGGGTCGGATTTATATTGTCTGCCAAAGGATATCGGCCCGTGGACGCTGATGTATAACGCGGACATGGCGGCGGAAATGGTGGAAAAGGGCAGGCTCACGGAAGCCGAGGCCGCGCTTTTGGCCGATTCGGACAAAGCCCTTACCTGGAAACAGTTCACCGACATCTGCGTAAAAGTGCAGAATTACTTCGGCGTGGAAAAGAAAAACGATAAATTTTACGCGGTGCCCTATTACGAGCTGAGCAGCGCGATCTGGTCGAACAACGCCGATTATTTCGACGAAGGCGCAATGAACAGCGCCATTACGTCCGACGAGTTCGTGGAAACGGCGGAATGGCTGTGGGATCTGATGTGGACCTACGGCGTGGTGCCGAAATCCACGGGGGATACGGCGCAGAACATGTTCCTTGCGGAGAACTGCATGTTCTGCTGGGTCGGCCCCTACCTTACGCCGATGTACGCGCAGCAGAAGATGAATTACCGCCTGATGCCCGTGCCCTACAACGGGGATAATCCCGCCGCCAAGAGCACGACCTGGATCGGCACGCTCGGCCTCGCCGTCAGCAAGACGACCGAACAGCCCGCGGCGGCGCTGGCGCTGATGAAATATCTCAGCCTCAACGAAAAGGCGCAGAAAGATTTCTACACCCGCGGGCAGCTGATGCCCAACCTGAAATCCATGGCGCTCGACACCGAAACTTTCCTGTCCGAGGACGATCCGTCCGTGGCGCTCTGGCCCGACAACAGATACGTTTACTGCGACATCGTAGACGGGTTCGGGGGCGATACGAAAGAGGCGCTCGGCAAGGAGGGCGCCGACGTGATAGGGGGCAGGGTGCGCCCGCATTATTACACGTTTGAAAACTCCTGGCTCACGGCGCTGGAAACGGAAATGGCGAATATCTACGCGCTGAAAGACAGAAGCCTCATCCGCGGCAGGCTGGAGGCGTTTGACGCCACCATGCAGGCCTATCTCGACCGCTCCAACGCCAGCGCGGGCATAACGAACAAATGAAAAGCCGGTTGAAAACGCGCGAACGGGCGGCGGCGCTCGGATTCGTCGCGCCGCTCTTTATCGGATACGCGGTGTTCACCGTGGTGCCTTTCGTCGTTGCGGTCATATACAGCCTTGTGGACTACATGCCGCTGCAGGGGAAAATATCGCCCGTCAGTTTCGACGTCTATCTCAGTCTGTTCAAGGGCGATCTGGTCATGGTAGGCTTTTCGCAGGCCATACTGAACACCCTCGTCATCATGCTGAGTATCCCCGTCAATCTGCTGCTCGGCTTGGCCTTCTCCGCCATGATCACGCAAAAGGACTTCCGCGGCGGCACCTTTTTCCGCGTGGTCTTTTATCTGCCCGCGGTAACGGGCGCGGTCGCCATCACGCTCGTGTGGAAACTGATGTTCAACGAAACGCAGGGCATAGTCAATATCGCGCTCAAAGCGCTGGGCGTGATCGACGAAAACATCAACTGGCTGGGCATCACTTCGGGCACGGCCTATCCGCGGATCGTGCTCATACTGAAAAACGTATGGGGCGGTATCGGCGGCGTGATAATTTTGTACGTGGCGGGGATTTTGAATATTTCCGGCACGTATTACGAGGCCGCCGACATAGACGGCGCGGGGAAGGTCCGGCAGTTTTTGTCCATCACGGTGCCCATGCTCACGCCGATCACCTTTTATCACCTTATCGTGTCGGTGATAGGCGGGCTGCAGTCGTTTATGGATACGCAGCTGCTCGCCAACACGAGCGCAACGCAGACCATAGTCTATTTTATCTACGATCACGGCATAAACAATTACCGCTACGGCTACGCGAGCGCGGCCTCCGTGCTGCTCGCCCTCGCCGTGATGGCCGTTACCGTCGTACAGTTCAAGCTGTCCGATAAATGGGTATATTCGGAGTGAACGGAATGGAAAAGACAACGCATATCAAAAAGACGCCCGGTCGGATCGCCGCGCGCGTCGCCATCTATTTCGTGCTCGTCGTAACGGCGGTATCCACGATATTTCCTTATCTGTGGATGGTGCTGGCTTCTTTCAAAACGGGGCTGGAAATCACCACTTATCCCGAGCAGATATTCCCTGAAAATCCGAGCTTTGCCGCCTATGCGGATGCCTTTGGCAAGCTCAAACTCGGCACGGGGCTGAAAAATACGCTCGCTTTGGAAGTTTTTTCCGTGTTCTTCCCTCCGCTCGTCTCGGCGCTGGGGGCGTTTTCGTTCGCCAAGCTCGAACTGCCGTGCAGGCGGGTGCTGCTGCTCACGCTTTTGAGCAGTATGATGATACCCTATGCCGCGCTCATGCTGCCGCAGTACCAGATATGGCAGTCGCTGGGGCTGGTAAGCACGCTCTGGCCGCTCATCATACCGACTTTTTTCGGCGGCGCGCTCATGACCTTTTTCTTCGTGCAGTACATGCAGGGCGTGCCGAACGAACTGTTCGAGGCGGCAAAACTCGACGGAGCGGGATACGTCCGCCAGTTTTTCGCCATCTGCCTGCCGCTCATAAAGCCCGCGCTTACGGCGCAGATCGTCTTTTCGTTCGTCGGCACGTGGAACGATTATTTCATTCCGTCCATCTATCTCGACAAATCGGAGGTAAAGACCATACAGCTGCAGCTGCTTTCCCTGCAGATGCAGCAGAACAACCTGATGGATATGAACGTCGTCATGGCGGGTTCGGTGCTTTCGAGCATACCCATGCTGGCGGTATTTATCTTCTGTCAGAAATTTTTCATAGAATCGCTGGCCATTACGGGCATTAAAGGATAAAGGAGGAGAGTATGAGAAAAAAATTTGTTTCCGTGGCGGCGCTCGCCGTACTCGCCGCGGCTATGTTCTTCATGAGCTGCGCGTCCGACGGGTATCCGCCCTATACGCCCGAAAAGGGCGCGGGAAACGGCGGATTCGACTTCCCGTCCAATTCCTATTCGGCGGACGTCGAGCTGGACGGCTATCTGACGGACGAACGCTGGCAGGCGGATGACGTCGTTTTGCTGGGTACGTGGGACGATTCCGACGTGGAAAGCGGCGCTTACGGCGCCATTGTCAACGACGTGAACGACTACGCGAACACCAAGCGCGCGGTCGGCAGAATGTTCCGCGGCGAAGTGGGCTTTCACTTCGGTTTCGAGGTGAAGGACGGCGATCTGGCGTATCTGAGTCTGGAGGACGGCGATCCCGCCATCTATACGGATAATATACTGATCAATCTCTGCACGGCGATTGACGGTTCCGAAATACCGATGTCGGACGATTATTACCTGTTGGTAACGGCGTTCGGCAACTACTGTTTCCGCCGCGGCGCCAACGCAGCGGGCATGTGGGGCGCATGGAGCGGCGTGCTCGATTACGAGGCCGCCGTGCATTACGCGGAGGACGGAGAAACGGCCGTCGGCTTCGGCGTGGAACTGGTCGTGCCCTACGAACAGCTCGGCCTCGGTAAAAACAGCCCGCTGGGCGTTACGTTCCGTTCTTGCGACAGGGTGAGCGCCTCCAACTCGATGATAGAGCGGGAATGGTGGTGGAACGGCAGGACGCATCACTTCAACACGCCCAACGATTACGCGATATGGGGCGCGGATAACAAGCTGTATTCTTATTACGATTACAAGATGCCCGAAGTTACCGTGCGCGGCGCGGCCGTCGATTACGTGGATAACTCCGCTCTCGCTGGCATAACGATCGGCGGTTCGGCGGGCGGCAAACAGCTTTTTGCAACGACTGACGCCGCGGGGGTATTCGTATTCGAGGGCGTGGACCCGAACGCGGATATTGTGCTGACTGCGGCGGGAGACGCGCTTTTGAGCGAGCAGGCCTTTACGCTGGACAAGGACGAACTGCGCGCGGCGAACGGCGGCGCTTACTCCTGCACGGCAAAGCTGCTCACCAAAAAGAACACGGTGTCGCAGACCTTCGGCGGCAGAATAACCACCATAAACGAAACGGGCGGTTCGGTGCCCGCCGTCGGCGCCAAAGTCAGCATAGGCGGGGCGGAGACCTTTACGGACGGCGACGGGCGTTATTCGCTGGAAACGACGTTCGACGAAGCCGTTCTTACGGCGGAGATAACTTTGGGCAGCGCCGTCGTAAGGCGGGAATTTGCGATCGCGGACGCGCTCGGCGGTCCCGTGGAATACGACGCGGAGCTTCCGAAGATGAGCGTGCTGCCCGGTACGTTCGGCGCGGCGGGCGATATTGAAACGGCGCTCGGCTTTACGGCAGACGGACTGTACGTGTCCATGCGCGGCAAGGGGAGCACCAACGGCTACGGCGTGGCGTTCGATAAAACGGACGGCGACGGTACGGGCGGCAAAGTCGTTTTGTATCATTCCTTCGGTACGATGTGCGTAACGGGTTTTTTGTCGCAGAGCTGGGATTACGCCCCGCCGGAAAACTTCGGCGTGCAGGCGGAAAAATATGCGGCGGGCGACGGCTATAACGTGTATACGTTCGTGATCCCCTACGACCTGATCGGCATAAGCTACGGCGAAAGCATAAAAATAGCGCCCTTTGAATATACGGCGGCCGGGCCGTTCGCCTACTATACCGATCCGAACGGAAACGAACTTTCCTTCGGCAGCGCGGCCGCGCTCGCGGTATATCCCGTGCTCGACAAAAACGGCGAAGTAGCTTTCGCCGAAGCCGACAAGGTTTTGTCGGCCTACGAGTTGACGGCGTTCGGAAAGTCGCAGGCGGAAGCGAAATTCGAATTCGTTACGGGCGCGAAAAACGGCGTGAACGTAACCATAGAATATACGCCGACCGCAGGCGTGTTCGGTTTCGGCGTCATGTTCGGCAGCGCCGATAAAACGGCCGGGATCACCGACCTTTACGCCGTCGGGTTCGGCACGGTGGATCACCACGTCTACGGGGATTGGAACTGGCAGGGCAACTACGTGCCCGCCGCGCAGCTCGGCATCGCTGCCGCGGAAAGCGCGGCGGGGGACAGGGCGCGCGTAACGCTGTTTTATCCCTTTGAAACGTTGTGCGGCGAAAAGTATTCGCTCGGCATAGACGAAAACGCGGTCTCCGTATCCCTGCAGATGTTCGAATACGTTACGGACAATAGCGGCAATCTCTACGGAATATACAACTGTATCAACGTAAACGGCGCGACCCTCGCGTTCGACACGGGCGCGGCAAACTTCCCCGTTTGGGAAATCAGGAGGGAAAACGCATGAAAGGAGCCTTGAAAAGCATAATGAGCCTGGCGGTTTGCGGCGCGCTGGCGTTTACGGGGTGCGCTTCGGAAAAGAACGTGCCGCTCGGACCGATCGAAAACTGGACGGCGCCGGACTATAAAACGGAATATTACGACAATTACCAATACAATGCCTATTACAATCCCGAGGGGGCGGCGGAGCATCTGCCCGACCAGGGAGTGTACGGTTCGGGCAACGCCTTTATACTGCGCTACAACGGCATGTACTATATGTATATGGGATCTTCCAACTTCGCCTCTTCCTCTCTGCCCTGCTGGCAGTCGGAAGATCTGATGGTCTGGGAAAAGGCGGATAACGGCGTCAATCCCGAAGGTTTTATCGCGCAGGATCCCCGCCTCGCAAACACCTACCCGCCCTGCGTGAGACAGTACAACAACGAATTTTTCATGTATCTTTACATCAAAAACGACGTGATCGAGCAGGGTAACTATATTCTGAAAGCGTCCTCGCCCGTCGGACCGTTCGACTTCGTTACGGATGAAAACGGCGATCCCGTGTGCTATACGATAGAGCAGACCAACCTCAATATCGACTGCGACGTGTTTATCGACGACAACGAGGACGTGTATTTCATGAGCGGGCATCAGGACAATTATTTTACGGGTATCCGCGCTTTTAAAATGCCCGATATGGAGAGCGTTTCCTACGGCGAAAACGATTATATCAATATCGCGGAAAGTTCGGTCGGCGGCTGGACGGAGGGCAACGGTTTTTTCAAGCGCGACGGCAAATATTACCTTATGTACACGGGTTCGAGCATTCTGAGTCCCGGTTATCTCACGCACTATTCCACGGCGGTCGGCGACGGCTGGAAAAGTGCGTTCGGCACGGACGCAAAGACGAACGCGCCCGGTTTCGAGCAGGGGCTTGACTGGCCGATGGGGTGCGAAACCGATCCCGAATTTTATTCGCTCGGCCACGCGACTTCTCTGCTCGGCCCCGATATGGACGGACTGTATTATCACTATTTCAGCGTGAACTCCTCCGGTCCGAACTGTTCTTTCGCGATCGACCGGCTGATTTTTAACGGCACGGGCATGGATTCCGCGCAGACGCAGTATCATTCCGTCAAACCCAAACGTCCCGAAATATATTCCTATGCGCCCGAAAACGACGCCGCTTTTTCGGCAGGGAACGGTTCGCTCCTTTCCGCAAAGGAAACGGGAAGCACATTCACCGCGGAATTCAACTTTATTGGCAAAAACGTAAAATGCGTGATTTCCTATAAGGACGCGGCGAATTACGCCTACGTAAAGACCGACGTCGCGGGCGGAAAGATCGCGCTTTACACCGTGGAAAAGGGGACGGAGCGGAAGGCGGCGGAGGGAAATATCGTCCGCGCCTACGACGCGGAGAACCTGCTGCAAACGGTGCGCGTGGCGTACCGCGACGGCAGGGCGGACGTCTATTTCGACGACCTGCTGAAGATCGAAAACGCCGAAGCCGATCTCGGCGCGGGAAAATTCGGCTACCTTTTCGCGGGCGAAACGGATTTCGGGTATACGGCTGCCTCCTCGGTGGCGAAAGGCCTCAGCGACCAGGTGGAACCGAAACAGTCCTATATCAATATCGGGGCGGCGAGCTATCTGCCTGCGGGCGTGTACGAAAACTGCGGCTCTTCGTTCGGCAAGGGCGGCGGATATTCTGAAACGACGGAAGAGGACTACGGCGGGGAACACGTCGGCCTCGGCACGATGACATTAAAAAACAAGGGCGATACCGCTGTCTACCTCGTGGACTTCAAAGAGGAAAGGACGGGCGGAAACGGCGGCTATTACGGGCTTTATATGACGCTCGGCAGAAATATGGCGGGCAAGACGTTCGGCGTGCGTGTGGACGGCGGGGAAATGTTCGTCCTCAACGTGCCGGAGGTTTCGCCTACGAGCGGGGAAGAACTCATAAAGACCTTTATCGCCGATCTGCCCGTCGGCAAGGGCGTGCGGCAGATCTCGTTCACCTGTCTCGGGGACGAACTGAGCTTCCATTCGTTCACCTTTGCGGAGAGCACGTCGCAGACATTCACCTATGAAAGCGACCTTTCTTTCGCACCCGATTCGGGCATGGAACAGCTCACGCTGTGGCGCTTTTCCAAAGAGGCGGGCGATCAGACGCCCTCGCTCGTATCGCGCGAAGGCGCCCGCTCTCTCGTTTACTTCGGCGGGGACGAGATGCACGATTACAAGGTGGAATGCGACTTCCGCATCAATACGGAAAGCATCTACACGGCGGGATTTATCCTGCACGGCGCGAGATATTCCAATTCCGCCTACGAAACGGAAGATTACAGATATATCCAGGGTTACTATATCGCTTTGAACAAACGCATGGTCAAGGTGGAAAAGCTCAATTATACGCATACGGACAGCGGTGCCGCCGCGGAACGGCTTTCTCTGGACATAGGCAAATGGCATCACGCGGAGATCACGGTGAACGGCAGCACGGTCAGAGCGGTCGTCACCAACGCGGAGGGCGTTTCCGAAACGGTGACGTTCACGGACGACGTCGCGTTCGTCGGCGGCAGGTTCGGGTTCTATTCCTCCGGCGCGTCCATGTCGTACAGAAATCTGAAGATCACGGGCTGACATGAACGGCGTGGTGTTGCTTTATCGGGATTTTTCTCCCGAATGGATAGACGTATTGAAGGATACGGGACTGAAAAAACTCGGCCTGCACGTCAATGCGCAGCAAAACAGCGTCGGGGAATTTCTCGGCTGGCTCGATCTCAACCGCCCCCTCGTGGAGCGGGCGGAGGAATGCGGGCTGACCGTCGAATATTACCTGCACGCCCTCGGGTATCTCATGCCCGCGGACTTCGCAAAGCGGAGGGAATACTGGCGTTCGGACGGTTCCGAACGGGTGCGCGGCTGTAACTGCTGTCCCTCTTCGCCCGCGCTGTTCTATGCTGAAAAAAACGCGGAACGGCTGGCGGCGGGCCTGAAACAGCGTTCGCACGGCTATCATTTCTGGACGGACGACGATTTCGGACGGGACGTATCCTGTAAATGCGAACGGTGCCGTCCGCTCGGTCCCACGGCGCAAAATATGCTGCTGTACAGCGCGATGGCGCGCGGCGTAAGGAAATACGACGAAAAGGCGGCGCTTTCCTATCTCGTCTACGGGAACGAGGATATCGACGGAAAAGCGGGGGATACGGACGGTTTCTTCGTCGAATACGCGCCCTTTTTACGCAGGCACGATCTGCCGCTTTCGGCAAAGGAAAACGACTTTTACAGAAAAAGGGCGGTTTCGCTCGCGGCGCGGTTTCGGCCCGTCAGCGTGCTCGAATACTTTCTCAGCTTCGATTATCCGTCGTTCTGCCGCGGCGCTCAGTACGCGCGGGTGAAAGAGGACGTCGCCTTTTACAGATCGCTGGGCGCAAAGGACGTCATGACGTTCGCCGTGTTTCCCGAAAAAGACTACGTGAAAAAACACGGCTACGGCGGCATAGAGAGATACGCCGCCTTATGGAGGGATTGAAATGGACAATAGAGGAGTTATACTGCTCAATAAGGACTTTTCGATGGAATGGCTCCCTATTTTTAAGGAGTGCGGCATCAACAAAGTAGGACTTCATTCGCTGTACCGGTACGGCGGCATGGACGGGCACCTCAACTGGCTTTTGCGCGAGGAAACGCAGCGCGCGATCGCGGCGTTCGAGGAAAACGGCATCACGGTCGAACACGAACTGCATGCCGTCGATTGGCTTCTGCCGCGCTCTATGTTTAAAATACATCCCGAATGGTTCAGAATGAACGAGCATGGCGAGCGAACGGGGGATTGGAATTTCTGCGCCGGCAGTCGGGAGGCGCTGGAATTTATCGAAACTTCCGCCTATCAGCTCGCAGTTTTGCTCAGGCAGAAGTCGCATAACTATTATATTTGGAGCGACGACTGCCCGAACAGCGTCTGCTGCTGCGCGCATTGCAGAAATCTGAGCGGCGCAGATCAGAACATGATAGCTATGAAACATATTCTGAAAGGGCTGAAACGCTACGACGGGCAGGCGAAACTGAGTTTTCTTTCCTATCAGGATTCGCTCGCCGTGCCGACCGTCGCGCCCGATAAGGATATGTTTCTGGAATTCGCGCCCATCGGGCGCAACCATTTTGCGCCGATAAGCGGTGACGACGAAAAAAACGTAAAAAACAGAAAGATACTCGAAAATCTTCTGAAAATTTTTCCCGCGGACACCGCGCAGGTGCTGGAATATTTTCTCGACGTTTCGCTTTTTTGTCAATGGAAACGGGAAAACGCGGGGCCGCTGCAGCTCGACGAAGCGCGTCTGAGGGCGGATATCGCGTATTATCGTTCGCTCGGCATTAAAAGCGTTACTACTTTTTCGGGGTTTATGGACCGCGACTGGCTGGCGCGCTACGGCACGAAGGATATCGAACTATACGGCAAAGTGCTCAAAGAATTTTAGAAAACCGCCGCCGCGGTTGACATCTGCCCGCCGTCGTGTTATTATAAAACATAAAGAATGTGAGAGGGCAAATTATGGGCAGAGTTTTCGTTTTGGGAAGCATCAACTGCGATCTCGTCATCCGCGCGCCGTATATGCCGAAAAGCGGGGAAACGCTTTCGGGCGGCGGCTTTATGATCAATGCGGGCGGCAAGGGCGCGAATCAGGCCGTGGCGTGCAGCAAGCTCGGCGCAGAAACGTATATGATCGGCGCGGTCGGCGACGATCCTTTCGGCGGCATTTGTTACGATTCGCTGCAAAAATACGGCTGTTCGTGTAAGTTCGTCGAAAAACTTTCGGATACGTCGACGGGCGTCGCAAGCATCTGGGTGATCGATAACGATAACCGTATCGTGTTGGACGGCGGCGCGAACATGAAACTGAAAAAGGAAACCGTCGTCGGGATTATCGAAGAGGAATGTACGGCGGGCGACGTGCTCGTCTGTCAGTTGGAAATCGAAGCCGCGGTGGTGGAAGCTGCCATGCGCCGCGCTAAAGAAAAGGGAATGACGACTATTCTCAATCCTGCGCCCGCCGCGCCGCTCGGAAAGGGGATTTTATCCGCAACGGATATTCTCGTTCCCAACGAAACGGAAATGGAAATTTTGTCCGGACTGCCGACGGATACTATGGAAAATCTTATCCGCGCTTCGGCAAAACTGACGAATGGCGGCGTAGGGGAAATATTCGTAACGCTCGGTAAAAAGGGGTCGTTTTATTATAAAAAGGGCGAAACCGCAACGGCGGATATAGTTCCGATAAAGGCAGTCGACACCACGGCCGCGGGCGATACCACCATCGGCGCGCTTGCGGAACGGATTGCCGGAGGGCACGGCGTGAAAGAGAGTATGCGCTACTGCGCGGCCGCCTCCGCGCTGACGGTCAGCCGTCGGGGCGCGCAGCAGTCGATCCCCTGCAAAGAAGAGGTGGAAGACTTCCTGAAAAAGATAAATTAAGCCATGGCGAAAGCGAAAAGCAGAACGGAAACGGTCTGCTTTTTTATTTGTTTTATAAATATTTTTTATCGAAGCCGCGGCGTGGAATTTGCATAATTTCCGTGCCGTAGCCGTAAATTCGGGGTAAAAATCTGTCTCTTATACACATCTCCGAGCCCACGAGACCGATCAGTATCTC
>ENA-OYXI01000920-OYXI01000920.1-human-gut-metagenome-genome-assembly--contig:-NODE-920-length-12604-cov-8.698781_pt1 | contig 12604 bp, 9 predicted proteins | sample MGYA00244217_ERZ653421 | MGnify/ENA primary metagenome ERZ653421 (study PRJEB26926, sample SAMN06165148) | human gut metagenome | biome: ENVO:00009003; feature: ENVO:2100002; material: ENVO:00002003... | reverse complement strand
CTACACCTATTAAGTCGTCGGCAGCGTCAGATGTGTATAAGAGACAGTAATTATACACTTAACTTATTTTATTGACAACCGTCCTTATTATGATATAGTTATACCATATCATCGGCAGAAGGTGTATTATGAATAATAATAAAAAGAGCTTTGATAAAAAATGGTACAGCGAGGAGTTCTTGAACGAATTAAAGAGAACAGCCTACGCGGAAGCCGACGGAAATTTAACTTACACAGCCAAATATGCGCCCGACGCCGTATCAAAATACGGCATAGATCCGCGCATGCTCGGCGGACCCATAGGCAAAATGGCAAGGAAACTAAAGCTTGTCCCGGATTTTGTTCTAAACAGTATTCATTTAAAAATAACCGAGAGAAGTCTCGGTTTTTTCAGAAAGGGCTGCGACAGGATTTCTTATGCAAACTGTCATATAAAAGGCGTTTCAATCAAAAACAAGCACATTAAAGCTTCCGACGGATTTGATATTCCGATCAGAATATATGAAAATGCGGAATGTGAAGGCACAAGGACGGCAATGATTTTCATTCACGGCGGCGCATTTGTCGGCGGAACGCTCGCGCCGTATGACGAGAGCTTAAAAATGCTCGTTGATAAATTCGCCGTTAAGGTAATAGGCATAGATTACAGGCTTTTGCCCGAAAACGCCTATCCCGCACCGTACAGCGATTGCTTTGACGTATTGGAATATATAAGCCGCAGCTGTGGCGAATTCAAAATAGACAAGGATAGAATTTTCGTCTGCGGTGACAGTGCCGGAGGAAATATTGCTCAAGCGTGCTCTACCAAATACAAGGGTACCGGAAAAATCAAAGCGCAGCTTCTACTCTATCCTACCTTGAATATGTTCGGTTTTACCGACGAGTATTATAAAAAAGGATATTCCGACTACAAATTTGAGCCGTCACAAAAGGCTGTTTCAAAAGGCGTAATAAAACAAATGCAAATGCTTACACGCTGCAATTTCAAGCAGATAGGCATACTCTCGCCCGACGAATACAATAATCCGTACATTTTCGACGCAAGCGGCAATGTTCCGACATTTATTACAGTAGGCGCGCTTGACTATCTGAAAAAAGACGCCGTTGCTTGGGCTCATAAGCTTTCAAACGCAAATGTAAAAACAAAGCTTGTCGTATACAACGGGCTAGGCCACGGATATTTAAACGCAACCGGAGTTTTTCCGCAAGCAGAGGACGTGATAGACGAAATGGGCAAATTCATATATACGATTTTAGAATTGTAAAAGCAATCGGGCAACGGGTTTCCCGTAAAAACCTGAATATATACTCGCAAAAGCGTCGGAGAAAGCAAATCTCCGACGCTTTTTGGGTTATGTATTATATAGGAAATACCGCAACGCATCTGTATTTAAAAGTAAATGTACAAAAAAACGTACCATAAATGTCTATCAACAGAATTTGGTTGACCCAATAATAAGTGAATGGTATCATAAAATAAAAAGCAAGGAGGAAAAAGATGAAAGAACAGTTTATAAATTGCTATCCATTATCCAAAACTTTACAGTTTTCTTTAATTCCCGTCGGAAAAACGGAGGATAATTTTAATAAAAAGCTGTTACTTGAAAGGGATAAACAAAGAGCGGAGAATTACGAAAAGGTTAAAGATTATATTGACCGCTTTCACAAAGAATATATTGAATCCGTACTAGTCAATGCAAGGGTTGAAAAAATTGATGAATATGCGGATTTGTATTGGAAAAGCAACAAGGACGATTCCGACGCAAAGGCTATGGAATCATTAGAAAATGATATGCGAAAGCAAATATCAAAACAGCTTAAATCAAATGCACGCTATAAAAGGCTGTTTGGAAAAGAACTTATATGTGAAGATTTACCGTCTTTTTTAACGGATAAAGAAGAGAGAGAAACAGTTGAGTGCTTCAGAAGCTTTACAACGTATTTCAAAGGCTTTAATACTAATCGAGAAAATATGTATTCAAGTGATGAAAAATCAACTGCAATAGCTTACCGTTGCATAAATGACAACCTGCCACGCTTTTTAGATAACGCAAAAAGTTTTCAAAAGGTATTTGATAATCTTTCTGATGGAACTATCACAAAGCTAAACACAGATTTATATAATACATTCGGCAGAAATATTGAAGATGTTTTTTCTGTCGATTATTTTGAATTTGTTTTGGCTCAATCGGGTATTGATATTTATAATTCTATGATTGGCGGATATACTTGCTCTGACGGAACAAAAATCCAAGGTCTTAATGAATGCATAAATCTTTATAACAAGCAGGATGCAAAAAATGAAAAATCAAAAAGATTGCCATTGATGAAGCAGTTATATAAACAAATCTTGAGCGAAAAGGACAGCGTATCGTTCATTCCCGAGAAATTCAATTCAGACAACGAAGTGTTGCTTGCAATTGAAGATTATTATGCCGCTCACATTGGTGATATTGATTCGCTGACAGAGCTTTTACAATCATTAGACCTTTATAATACCGACGGAATATTTGTAAAATCCGGCGCTGCCGTTTCCGATATTTCAAACGGTGCATTTAATTCATGGAACGTATTACGTTTAGCTTGGAACGAGAAATACGAGGCATTGCATCCCGTAACAAGCAAAACAAAACTCGATAATTATATTGAAAAGCGAGACAAGATATATAAAGCAATAAAAAGCTTTTCGCTTTTTGAACTTCAAAGCCTCGGTAACGAAAACGGCAACGAAATAACAGATTGGTATATTTCCTCAAGCAAAGAATGTAACAGCAAAATCAAAGGAGCTTATTTGCAGGCACGTGAATTGCTGAAATCCGATTATGAAAAAAGCTACAATAAAAGACTTTCTAAAAACGGAAAAGCAACAGAGTTAGTTAAAAACCTGCTTGACGCAATAAAGGATTTTCAGCATCTTGTAAAGTCGTTAAACGGTACCGGTAAGGAAGAAAACAAGGATGAACTTTTTTACGGCAAACTCACTTCGTATTATGACTCAATAGCAGATATTGACAGGCTTTACGATAAGGTTAGAAACTATATTACCCAAAAGCCTTATTCCAAAGATAAAATTAAATTAAATTTTGACAATCCTCAACTTCTCGGTGGATGGGATAAAAACAAAGAAAGCGATTACAGAACCGTTCTTCTTCGCAAAGATGATTTTTACTATCTTGCTGTTATGGACAAATCGCACAGCAAAGCTTTTGTTGATACTCCTAATATAACCTCTGAAGACGAGGATTATTACGAAAAAATGGAATATAAGCTTTTACCCGGTCCCAATAAAATGTTGCCAAAGGTTTTCTTTGCCGCTAAAAACATTGACACATTCCAACCGTCAGACAGAATACTTGACATTCGCAAAAGAGAGAGTTTCAAAAAAGGGGCAACATTTAATAAATCCGAATGTCATGAGTTTATAGATTATTTTAAGAACTCCATTGAGAAGCACGATGATTGGTCGCAATTCGGCTTTGAGTTTACTCCTACCGAAAACTATAACGATATCAGCGAGTTTTATCGAGAAATTTCGGATCAGGGTTATTCTGTAAGCTTTAATAAAATATCAAAAAGCTATGTTGATGAACTTGCAGACAACGGATATATCTATCTTTTCCAAATCTACAATAAAGACTTTTCAAAGTACAGCAAAGGAACTCCGAATTTACATACTCTGTATTTCAAAATGCTTTTTGATGAGAGAAACTTATCAAATGTAGTATACAAGCTCAACGGTGAAGCCGAGATGTTTTACCGTGAAGCAAGTATAAATGACAAGGAAAAAATAACTCATCAAGCCAATCAACCGATAAAAAACAAAAATCCTGATAACGAGAAAAAAGAAAGCACTTTTGAGTATGACATTATTAAAGATAAAAGATTTACCAAAAGGCAATTTTCGCTTCACGTGCCTATTACAATCAACTTTAAGGCACACGGTCAGGAATTTTTGAATTATGATGTTCGCAAGGCGGTTAAATATAAAGATGATAATTATGTCATCGGCATTGACCGAGGAGAAAGAAATCTGATTTATATCAGCGTTATTGATTCAAACGGTAAAATCGTTGAGCAAATGTCGCTTAATGAAATAATCAGTGATAACGGACACAGAGTTGATTATCAAAAGCTTTTGAACACAAAGGAAAAGGAAAGAGATAAAGCAAGAAAAAATTGGACTTCTGTTGAAAATATAAAGGAACTCAAAGAAGGCTATATCAGTCAGGTTGTTCACAAAATTTGTGAATTAGTCGTCAAATATGACGCTGTTATTGCCATGGAGGATTTGAACTTCGGCTTTAAGCGTGGCAGATTCCCTGTTGAAAAGCAAGTTTATCAAAAATTCGAAAATATGCTTATTTCAAAACTCAATTTGCTTATTGATAAAAAGGCAGACCCAACAGAAGACGGTGGGCTTTTAAGAGCATATCAGCTTACAAATAAATTTGACGGCGTAAATAAGGGCAAGCAAAACGGCATCATCTTTTATGTTCCGGCTTGGGACACAAGCAAAATAGACCCGGTAACAGGTTTTGTTAATCTTTTGAAGCCAAAATACACAAGCGTATCGGAAGCAAAAAAGTTATTTGAAACAATTGATGACATTAAATATAATGCAAATACCGATATGTTTGAATTTTGTATTGATTACGGTAAGTTCCCAAGATGCAATTCAGACTACAAAAAAACTTGGACTGTTTGCACTAATTCAAGCAGGATTTTAACTTGCCGAAACAAAGAAAAGAATAATATGTGGGACAATAAGCAAATTGTTCTTACCGATGAATTCAAATCGTTGTTCGGCGAATTCGGCATTGATTATAAAGGTAATCTTAAAACTTCAATTTTAAGCATTTCCAATGCTGACTTTTACAGGCGATTGATAAAGCTTCTTTCATTAACGCTTCAAATGAGAAACAGCATTACCGGCAGCACATTGCCGGAGGATGACTACCTCATATCCCCTGTTGCAAATGACAGAGGCGAATTCTATGACAGCCGTAATTATAAAGGAACGAATGCTGCATTACCTTGCGATGCCGATGCAAACGGCGCATATAATATTGCGAGAAAAGCACTTTGGGCAATAAATGTTTTAAAAAGCACTCCGGATGATATGCTTAATAAAGCAAATCTCAGTATAACTAATGTCGAATGGCTTGAATACACGCAAAAATGAGCGAGCAGCCCTTAGCTATATCTCAATTAAATGATTTTATTTTCTGCCCTGTTTCAATATTTTTTCATTCGCTTGAAACCGAAGAGAATATTATGGTTCAGGATTCGTTTCAATTAAACGGAACTAATGCTCATAAACATTCCGACTCTGCAACATATTCAACCGAAAAGAGTGTGTTGCAGGGCGTGAGCGTGTATTGCGAAAAATATAATTTGATTGGCAAAATTGATGTTTTTGACGAAAAAACAGGTGTTTTAACTGAACGCAAAAAGAAAATCAAAACCGTTTATGACGGATATATTTAACAAATTGTCGAAAATGAATTTATAAATTATAACAATCCAAGGGATTAATAATCCCTAATAATTTCTACTGTTGTAGATTACAATGAGTAAGGCTGACTACGGCGGGATTAATAATCCCTAATAATTTCTACTGTTGTAGATGTAATGATACCTTTTAATGCCACATTTGATTAATAATCCCTAATAATTTCTACTGTTGTAGATATAATCAGTCAGTCAATCAGTCATTTGGATTAATAATCCCTTATAATTTCTACTGTTGTAAATTTTCGAAATATTTACAACGCTATTCATTATTTTATAACATACAAAAAGCGTCGGAGATTTGCTTTCTCCGACGCTTTTTCTTTTATTCTGTGTTACGGCAGGATTTCAAGCCAATAGCCGTCCGGGTCCTCGATGAAATAGATGCCCATTTCAGGATTTTCAAAGCAGATACAGCCCATTTCTTCGTGCTTTTTATGCGCCGAATCAAAATCATCTGCCTTAAATGCCAAATGGAACTCACATTCGCCCAAATCGTACGGCTGCGGATGTTCTTTAAGCCAAGTGAGTTCAAGCTCAAAATCGCTTGAATCATTGCTCAAATAAACGATAATAAAATCGTCGGTGGTTTTTCGTCTGACCTCGTGCAAATCAAGCGCATCGCCATAAAACTTAATCGACCTATCCAAATCAGAAACATTATAGTTTTCATGAATCATTCTAAAGCTCATATTTCTTCTCCTTTTGCTGATTCTGTATTTTTTATTCGTGATTTATACTGCGGATATTCGGTGATAAACCTATCAATCACGCTCGGCTCGTTCCAATAATGCATAGGGAAAACGGCGTTACAATCGACATGTTTCAAAAAATAAAGCATACCGTCGGCATAGTGTTCCTCCTGCCGTGGGTCAAGGGGAACGAATGCAACATCAAAATGAGCGCCCTTGATTTTGTCAATCTCCGCACGGTACATGGAGGCCATTTGGCGGTTGTCATCTTCCGTCTCACCCTCCCAATGCCAATCGTTCAAATCACCTGCGTGGTAAATTGCGCCATCGCTTGTTTTGACGATAAAAGCAACACCGCTGTCGGTTGAAAGAAGCGTAGTAACCTTTGTACCGTTGTCAAGAATGTAGGGTTGATCGTGATAAGCAGTCGTAACTTTCACACCGGCAGGATACTTCTTTTTGCTGATATCTTTCGCCAAAACAGCCTGATAATTCATACCCATATCATCAAGAATTCCAAATACTTTCGGATTGAAATGGTCTTGGTGAAAGTGACTGCAAAAGACTATGGCTTCCTTGCTTTTGTCAAGCCTCGGCATCTCGCCTTTGTAATAATCAAAAACATAGTAGCAGTTCTCGGTTTCAACCAAAAATCCGCTGTGGTTAATGTATGTTATTTTCATAATCCACCTCTATTACTCTTATCTTATTATATCAAAGCGATAAATCGGAATCAATACCGCACAATATTTTCGATACGAAGCAAAACGCTTGAAACGGTCTGCTTGAGCCTCTTTACTTTTTTAACAAAAAACAGTTTTAATTGCCGTATAAAATATATAAATAGCAAAAGACTTGAAACAAAATTCGTGAGTATGGTATAATTTTAAAAAAAGACGGAGGATTTTCTATGAATAGAAAAAATGCAGGTGCGGTTTTCTGCACTCTCTGCGGACTGACGGCATTGACCGCAATGTCGGCGGAAATATTCTATAATTTCTCGATAAACACAAAATCACCTATACATATGAGTAAGCTCAACAATCTCGTTCAAAAGGTCACGAACACATCCGGCAGCGAAGAAGACGCGAGCGAAAAATACAGTGGACTTACCGGTACGCCCGAAATGAAAAAATGGTACAATGAGCACGGAGAGGATGTTTACATTATGTCCGACTCTCTTCGTCTGCACGGTAAGATATTTAAAAACAACAGTTCAAAATATGTACTTGTCTGCCACGGATACACAAGCAAGGCCAAGCATATGGCCGGTTTTGTAAACAAATTTTACTCACTCGGGTATAATGTTCTGGCAGCAGACGCACGTGCACACGGCGACAGTGAGGGCACGAAAATCGGTATGGGCTGGCCGGAGCGATTTGACGTTATCGAATGGATAAAGCTTATTATTTCTTGGGAGCCAAATGCGCAAATAATACTACACGGCGTATCCATGGGAGCGGCGACGGTGCTTATGGCATCCGGTGAAGAGCTGCCCGAAAATGTCAAGGCTATAATCGCAGATTGCGGCTACACCTCGGAATGGGATGAATTCAAATGCGAAGCAAACGCTCTGCATATCCCGTGGTTTCCCGTACTCAACGCCGCATCTGTGATGTCAAGACTTCGTGACGGGTATGATTTCAAGCAAGCGAGCGCTCTTGAGCAGGTCAAACAAAGCCGTATTCCGACTCTGTTTATTCACGGCTCCGATGACGAGCTTGTTCCATACAGTATGCTCGATAAGCTGTATTCGGCGGCGGCCTGCGAAAAGGAATGTTTGACCGTCGATGGTGCCGGACACGCGCTTTCATCCTCGGTTGAGCCGGAGCTTTATTGGAACACGGTTGAGAGCTTTATTGAAAAATATTCAGCAAAATAAAATTTGAGCCGTGCCGTTCGGCGGAAATAAGCATATATATTTTAAAGACTATTACGAATAATGTGCAGAACGGATTGTAGCTTCGATGGTAAATGCGGAATACGGTAAGGTCAAATTGTCATTGACCTTGCACTTTAACGAGTATAATAAATTTCGGCTTTTGTTAGACGGGAAAGAACCTGTGGACTTTGAAAATACGGGAAAATCAATCAATTATGTATTTGAAACAGAAGTTGGAAATCATATTTTAACATTTGAAAGCATTCCTTTTGAGAAAAATCAATTAGGAAAATTGAAATTTTCGTTTTTATCCGAATCATTTCAAAAGAGAATATTGAATCATTTGTTTGCTTTCAGATATGATTTATCCTGTTTCAAAGTAACATACATACTGCATATTCATCGTAATGCAAAATTGGAAATTGCCATTAAAACAAGCTGCTATAATAATTTCCTTTATATAAGGGCTAAATGTTTGCATCCCATAATTGTTCAAAGCTCAAATATAAAAGTTCAGAAAGAGGAATTTTCTGTATTATATAATAAGCTTTTGAAGAAGAAATTTTATTTTTCTCAGATGGTTATTTGGACAATTTATTTTATTTTGTTAATAACGGTTTTTGGCGGACTCGCTATCTATGATATTATAAATTGGGAAGCAGACACCTACATGGCAGGGTTTAATAAAATTTCAGCATTGTTTTTGGGCGTTTTTCCGCCGCTTATTATGATTTTATTTTCTTATTTTTTCTGTATTGTAAATCTCGTTAAACAATACAACAATAATTATTTATGCGAATAAATGATTATATGTTTTTTAAAATATGAAGCAAAAGAAAATGCCCGAATACCGTCGTAAAAAGCAGTATTCAGGCATAAAAAAGCCTCGGAACAAATTGTTCCGAGGTATTGGCTGGGGTATAACAACCTGTCAAGTCACGGTAGTATTTGCTTTGCAAATCTCCACCTTAAAGACTTGACAGAACGTTTTTACGGGTTTAATTGCATTATAAACCCGTAATAAGAACATCACCCATTTACAAAATCACAGATTTTGAATGGGTCCCGATAACCTTGTTACTCGCTTCGCTCGTAATAAGGATTCGAACCTTAAATGACGGAGTCTGAACCTCGCAATCTTTTTTCAAAACCGCCTATTTAAGCCGTTTTTCAGACTTTGCGTCTCTCAAAAATCTCTCAGAATTTTATTTTTGCTTATAGCCGCAAATTCGTATGAGGAATTGCGAACCTTACAATGAGGTGTCGTTTGAAACGCAAAGTCTACTACTTTATCAATCTTCTGTATTTCATAACCCTTAAGGCTATCAAACATAGCAGCTAAGCGATAAGGATCGCAATTTTCACCATCAACAAAAATTCGAAAAGGGTTGATTTCTCGAACCCTTTTCGACAAACTGAAGGATATAGCTTTGGCTATATCCTTTTAAACACTTAAAACCTAAATGTTTTACTTTCCCCTGCTTTAAATTCAACTGTTTGTGATTTACCGCCGGCTTTAATATTAAGCTTTTGGTCAATATCCGAAGTAACGGTTGCGCTTATTGTTTTACCGCCGTCTGCCCATTTTAATTCAGTTACGGTAGCACGGTTACGGGTTTTAATCCCTTTAAGCGTTCCGTTTTCAAAACCCGAATTCGGGAGGGCCGGAAGAAACTCAATATCATTATTATGTGAATAAACAAGAGATTCATTTATAATACCGAGATAGCCTATCGCAAAATCAGTACAATAGCAACTGCCTTGGTCATAATCGTGGTTAGTCATTAGTGAATCGTACCTGATTTTATGGTTCATAAGTTTAACGAGGGCATCTGTTAAAGAATCTGAATCCTTTAACCTTGAAGCAATAAGGCTACGGTGAACAAGTGCGTGTGACGCTTCATTTTCACTCTGTCTGTTTGCAATTGCCTGCTCGCAGGCTTTTGACAGTTCATCATTTCCCTGCGTTTCAAAAAGCGGCCATACACCGTAAAGATGACTTAAATGACGATGTTTATTATTTTCATCAAATGAAGTTGTTGCCCATTCTTTAAGAGCGCCTGTTTCATCATAAAGATACGGCGGAAGATTTTTTTCAAGTTCCCGCCATTTAGAAGTATCAGCACTTTTATCAATGTCGCCCATAACTTTAATAAGCATATTAAGATTATCACGGCAGGCAGAAATATCAATAGCACAGTTAGCATCCGATGGGCTGTTATAATTTGACGGATTATTTTCAGGCGAATAGCTTGGCAAAATGCAATATGTTTCACCGTCATTTAATGATGTTTTGCCCTCTTCATAATGAATAGAACCGTCTTTTGCGGTATAATATTCAGGGCTCATCAGCTGACTCCAATAATTTGCGCTTTTCACCAAAAGCGGATATAAAATATCTTCTTCAAGCCTTAAATATCCACGCTTTTTAATTTCTTCAATTTGACTTTCTGTTAAGTCTTTTTCGGTAACGGAGAGAACCGATTTAAGATTTTCAAGGTCAAATTCATCACTTAAAGGAATATTGATATTACCATATGAAAGAAGAGTTTCATAAAGCGGGTTAATCATCCAAGATGTGCCGGCGTTCCAATATCTGAAAGGATAAGGATAGCAGGTTTCGGTAATTACTGCTTTATCACCATCGGTATTGACCGGAGCCTGAATAGCGTCTTTAAACCCATGTGTTGCATATGCATTTTCTTCCCAATCAGGAAGTTGCCGCAAAATGAAATATGCATAGCCGATAGGGCTGCGTGACATATTGCTCGTATTCATTGAAGAAGTTTGCAAATTAACATTTGCGTCCATTGTATATTTACTGCCCCAGCCGGTGTTAAATTCACCTGTCCACATACCGTAAAGTCGGCTTGTGGAATAACCCGAACAGCAAAGATACGCATATCTGCCGGCATAATATGTACGCTGGGCAAGAGCAGAATTTATTTTCTTTTTACCCTTTTGTATTTTTAAAAGTGTTTCATTTGACTCAAAATTATCATCACCCAACGAAAGTGTAACGCTGTCGAATTGAGGCTGATAAATTTCCAAGTGATTATTTAACGCTTTATCATAATCAAAATCATTATTACCTGCATATTTTGCCGCTACACATTCAAGCTTTGCTATACAATCTTCGACAAGTTTGAAACCATTTTGCTTTTCGAAATCATCAATTTTTCCCATATCGTAAGTTCTGTCACTTACGGTAAGAAGATAAACACTGTCGGCATCGGTTATTTTAATGCCTGTATTTTCACCCAAAAACTGTGTTTCGTCTGTTTTCTTATCTATCAACACTTTTTCTTTGTTTCCGCCTGAAGTAATTACATAAGTTACTGTTGCATAACCGCCGTTTTTAAGTTCACTTTTTTCATAATCAGGATAGTGTGAAACAAGCGCAAGGTAGTTTGCATTATCATCAGTTAATTTTTTATACTTCATATTAGCTTCGTCACTGTCGCCGAAATTTGCAAGAGTTGAAAGGTTATCAAATGATAAAGTTAAATTAAGCTTACTGCCGGAAGATGATTTATTAAGCTTGGTAATCACAACATCATCTGCCATTGAAGTGAATGATGTACGCTTCCAAGTGCCGTTTTTATCCGTAAAATCAACACCGACCTGCGATGTTTCATAATCTGTATAGCGAATATATTTTTTAGTGCTTTTCTTATCAAAATCAAGCCGTAATTGGCCGCCCGGGTGATAACGGTATACGTCATCATAGTTTGCATTATCCGTAATATCTTTACATTTAATAATACTTTGCTTTACTGTTTCAAGTTCATCATAAGTTTGAGGACAAGTACGCTGATTTTCATTAGGCATTATAAAATGCATATTTTGAAAAATAAATGTGTCGCTGTACGGACTGCCGCTTGTAATAAACCCTTGAAGTCCGTTTCCGGATACCATCCCCTGCCTCCAAGATTTAGTTTTATTTTTTCTCGAATCTTTAAGCTCGGTATAATTATATGAAAATGAAATTTTAGAAGTATCTTTAAAGAGAGATTTAATATCACCTTCGCTGACTTTGCCCCCTGAACAAGATGCCAACGAAAAAGCAAAAGTTACAGTTAATAACACACAAAGTGATTTTTTTAAATATCTATTCATAAACTCACCTCGTAAAAATTATAACATACAGGCATAAAAACAACACGACATCATCTTTATGTAAATGTCGTATATGTTATAATAAGCAAGGTGATTTAAATGGATTTCATTTGGAACAAAATACAATTTGTAATAACAGATTTGGGTGGCGGCAAACTCGGCGAAAAAATACCGATGCACGTTCACGCAAAAGGCTGCTATGAACTGCATTTTATAACCGAAGGTAAAGGCACGCTTATAGCCGATGGCAGAGAAATTGAATTAAAGAAAAACGATTTTTTCATTACAGGGCCGAATATTAGGCATAGCCAAAATTATGATGAGCAAAGCCCTATTGAAGATGTATTTGTATCTGTCTCTTATACACATCTGACGCTGCCGACGACTTAATAGGTGTAGA
>ENA-OYXI01000917-OYXI01000917.1-human-gut-metagenome-genome-assembly--contig:-NODE-917-length-12661-cov-4.517452_pt1 | contig 12661 bp, 8 predicted proteins | sample MGYA00244217_ERZ653421 | MGnify/ENA primary metagenome ERZ653421 (study PRJEB26926, sample SAMN06165148) | human gut metagenome | biome: ENVO:00009003; feature: ENVO:2100002; material: ENVO:00002003... | reverse complement strand
AAGAGACAGGTATTCGAAGGGCTTGTGCGCAGATACACGGTATGATACGCCGCCTCGTCTTTCCGCTCGCTTTTTATACGCACGTATCCGCCGTTTTCGGCCTTGAACACGGCGAAAGCGGCGCGATCGAAAAAGGGCAACGTTTTGTATTCGAGGTACTGCGCCCTGTATTCCTCTTTTTTCAGCAACAAGCCGCCCGCAAAACCGCTCGGCCAGCCGTTGTCGTCGTATATCCATGCGCGCATGCCCAGCCTCTTTGCCGCATCGAGGCACGCCTCTACGCAGGAAAACCATTTTTTACCGAGATATTCCGTTTTTAAACCGGTGCGCGCATGGATAATGAAGCCGCCGATTCCGACTTCATGCATCCTTTCCGCCTGCCGTACAAGTTCCTGTTCGTCGAGCTCGTTGTTCCAGCTCCAAAACGGAATACTCTTATAATCTGAGAGGTCTTTTTCCAGTTCCCGTTTTAATTCCGTCCAACCCATATCTCAACCGATCTTCGCTTTAAATCGCATGACGTCCGTGCCGTTATGTCCCGAAAGAATTGAAAACGAATCTCCCACGACATAAGGCTGCCCGCTGTTGTCTTCCGAAACGATCGCCGTATAGTGATTGCCGAAATACGTACCGTTATAAATCACCCGCCGCGGCTCGCTCCAGCAGAGCATGTCAGGGCTCGTCCGCAGTTCCATGATGCCGTCCACGAGATTTTTCGAATCGACGTTACAGTTGGTATGCGTGGAAGACATGACGAAAATTTTATGTTCTTTGGAATAGACCACGCGCGGATGCCACGCATTAAACACTATGGGACTTTCTTTGCCGAGATTGCCGGCTTCGCAGAATTCGCCGTTATAATATTTGACGAAATCGCCCATCACGCCGTCGCTGCGCTTTCTCGTACGGGCAGCGTAAACGTCGCAGGACTGCCAAAGTCCCGTTTCCGAATCTATTTTTAAAAGATTATAGTAAAGATAGATATATTCCCCGTCAGGTTCGGCAAAGAGCGAAAAATCGCCGCACCCAAGGCACGTGAGCCCCTTTTTTTGTCCTTTCACGACGGTGTGGTCGGGTATGTATTTTTCACTGAAACAGACTTGCTCCGAAGTCAACACCCAGCGGTCGAACGTCCATGTACGCCCCTCGTCATCCGAATGCATCAGTCCGATATGTCTGAAATCGGGTTCGCCGTCCCCCTTGCCGTCTATAACGTACCCTGTGCCGTGGCCGTTCCACCCCGATTCGTTGTGAAAAAAACAGAAAAACCTGTGCGTTCCCGGACAGATATATAACCCGAAAGGCCAGATAGAACCGCGCGGCAGGATATCTTCAGGATATTTCACCCCGCAGAAAGCGCTGCCCGCCCTGCCGACGTCGAAAGCGGTATCGATGGGATAAACTTCTTTCAAATCGTCCAGACAAGTACCGCAGAACATGCCTATATGCCCCATATGCGTATGTCCGCTCATCGCCCAGAGCCTGCCGTCCGTATCCCGATACATAGGCGTAGTTCCGTCCTGGTAAACGCCGTATTTGTTCATGAACGGCGATTCCGTCTTTTCCTCGATCGTAAAAACGTTGTTTTTAAAGAAATTTTCCATTTGTCCCTCATAAACTGAATAAAACTATCGCGGCGACTCCCGCGGCTATGCCGACGGCTGCCTTTAAACTGAGTTTTTCCTTAAAAAAAACGGCGGAGAACACTGCGGCGACGATAACCGACCCGCCCAGAACGCAGGGATACAGAAAAGCGCCTGTTACCCTTGTGGAAAGATAAGTGACGGACAGATTGACGATCCCCACGCCGGCCGCGTTGAAAAGTAAACTCTTTTTGTTGTTTTTTAGCGACAAAAAATCGCTTCCGAACGATCTTTTCGCACAAGCCGCAGGAATATAAACGGCAAGGGCGAACAGCGCGACGAAAGAAAAGCTCAAAGCCGTCATTGAAAAAACACCCGCGCCGCCCATCGCCGTCTGCTCGCTCTTTTGTATCACGCTCGAAAGCCCGTTCGTCAGAAAAGCGATCGAGTTGAAAATAAGCCATTTTCCCCTGTGTTCCGCGCGGGCCTCCCCTCTGTTCAAAACAATGAGCAGAAGAGAAACCGTCATGAGCGCGAGCGCCGAGAAAAACAGCCACGGATTATATTTTTCCTGCCAGAAAATTATTCCCGCCGAAGTGGGAATGACCAGACTCAACGCATTCACGAGATTGGTCTTGGACAGACTCCCGTATTCCATCGCGGCGTAAAGAGCGTAATTGCATATGACGAAATTGACTGCAAACACCGCCCCGTACAGCACGACGGTAAGCGCGATCTTTTCTCCCGAGAAAAAGAACGCCGCCCACATGCAAAACGCGACGATCGCGGAAAAGACGCCGATATTGAGCATCTTCTCCCGCATGCTCCGCGCGTTGCTGTACTTTTTGCCCAAAGCGCTGAGCGCGACGAAGACGGCCGTCAACACCGTAAGAAAGTAATGAATGAACATGGCCCCCGCCCCGCGCCCCGTCAGACGACAATTCCGCTTTCGGCGATCCTCTCGCCGTCGAAAAGAAACGTTTTTACTTCAAACGCTTTCAGTTCCGCCCGCGCGCATTTACCGCATATTTCGATATTTGCGCAATGTTTTTCGGCGTTGTTGTTAAACAACCTAATAAACCAACCCTGTCCGCATTTTCCGAAAGCCTCCATGCATACGGATCTTTCGGAGATGCGCACGGCGGGCGGCGTGATCTCTCCGTTTCCGTGCGGAAAAACGTTCAGCATGGGAAGCTTGTCGTTGAATTCCGCGGCGGCGTTTTCAAGTTCTTCTACGGGGAACACTCCTATGCGGAAACCGAAACGGTGCCGCCCAGCCTCAATAAAAGGTATGAACCGATTTTCGGCAATGATCGGACGATCTTCTACGGGATGCGCGCAGTAGGCCGAACCGTTCAGAAGCGTATAATAAAGCTTGTTTCCCGACACTGCGGCGCCGTACGTACAATCGTTGAGTACGGCAAGCGCCTCTTTGCCGAATTCCGCCGCAACAAATCTGTGCACGAAGAATTCGTCGCCGTTTTTAGGCATCTTTTCCTTGCCGAATGTTTCCTGTGCGGTGAAGTCGCCGCCCGAAACGAACTCGGCGCCTAATTTAAGCGCTTTTTCACGTTCGTTCCAGAATACGTCGGCCTGTACGTCCGCATAAGGCAGGCCTTTATAAAATTTATAGGATATCCGCGCAAAGCTCGCGCCCCCTTCAAATAGACATTCAACTTCGGTAAAGACGGCGCCGTCTTCCGTTATCCTGACGTTTTTCAGCCCTTCGAATATCCCCTTTTTACAGGCGGAAAGTCTGAACGGCCTGCATCGCTTTCCGACCTTACGCATATGCCACCCCCAAGGGTCGGCGTTGTCGTCATATATATAAAGCCCGAACGAACCGCCCGCAAGATATTCTCTGTTACCCACGCGGAATCCGGTCAAAAGACCGCTCGTTCTATCGATCACGGCGCGTTTTATGCCGTCGTCAAAGACAATGTCGCCTTCGGGCGTTACGGGGCGGCTGAGAGCCGCGTATTCCAGCCGGCAATCGAAACGGCTGACGGAAAAAGGGGGTAGAGCGGCTCGGATTGCCACGCGTTTTCGCCTGTCGCCGTTGATGTTGGATACTTCCTTAATGAGCTGAGAAGGCACGTCGCGCCCGTCAAATCGGACTTTCACCTGTCTTACCCTCGTATCGGAAACCACCATTTTCTCCGCGAGAAACTCTCCTTCGAGTACGGTTTCGCGCACATATGGCGAAGAATTGAAAACGAACATAGGATATTCACCCGCCGCCGCGGAACGGTGTTCGTCGGCAAACGACAAAAACGCCTTCATGTACACTTCGTTTAAAAGCTCTTCCGCAAAAGCGGCTTTCTGCAGACTGCTTCTTTCGCCGTCTTCCGTACAAGTACCGCTGAAAACGTCGTGAAACTGCAGGCACGCCAAGGCTTTTTCCGCCTGTTCTATCGACTTGCGGTCATATTCCTGCTTTTTACACAGCGCGGCAAGCGCCGCGAGTTTTTCGGTGATAAAAATCCTGTTTTCAAGTTCGATATGCTTCTGCTTGATGCTGTTCATCGAAGTGTAAGCCTTGACGAAACACGGATACAGGCTTTTTTCCAAAACGATTGTCGGCTTGACTGCCTTAAAATATTCTTCCGGCGTGCTGTGAACGATTTCCCATTCGTCTTTTTTTTCCGCTTTCAGCTCTTCTATATCCCTGAGATCTTTGCGCGACGCACCGCCTCCGTGGTTGCCTACGCCCCATAAGATCAATCCCGTATCCTTGTTTTTGAACTGTTCCGCCTTGCGCAGGATATCGCTTTTCGCTTTACCGAGTTCCGAACAATAGATCGTTTCGTCCTCTATGCGCACGGCGGTAACGGAACTTCCGTCGTAGCCTTTCCAAGTAAACAGGCTGTCGGGCAGAGCCATCATGTTTTTGAGCGGGCGGCAGAAAACATAACTGTCGTATCCGCATTTCGCCAGAATCTGCACCAATCCTCGCGAATGCCCGAAAGAATCGTAATTGACCGCGGTGGTCGGTTCTTTTCCGAATTTTTCTTTGAAATATTTTTTTCCGAGCATAATCGTCCGTATAAAGGCCTCTCCGCTCGGCAGATCGCAGTCGGGCTGCAGATACCATCCGCCCGTAACGTGCCACTTCCCCGCCGCCGCGAGAACTCGGATTTTTTCAAAGAGATCGGGCGCATATTTTTCTATGTATTCATATAAAAGCGCTTCGTTATGACAGAATATGTAATCGAATTCCTCCGCCAGTTCGGCCGCCGACCAAAAGGTCGCCAGGGCAGCGGTGGCGCCTTCGTTCCAATCCCATTGCCAAACGGGATCGATATGCGCATTGCATACGAGATGTAAAACTTTCTTTTTCATAACGTCCCTCAGCCGACATACGGCACCGCAAACACGCCTTCGCACACGTCGAGTTCAAGTGAATACCGCTTGTTTTTAACGTCAACAATCGTCTTTTCGCCCTTTCTCACAACGAGCAGTTTATTCGCGGCAGTAAAACCGAGATCGATCGTAACCTTTTTGTTTTCCTTACTGTCGGCATAGTTGACGAACAGGAATCCTTCGTTTTTCTCGCCGTCTTCGAACACGCCGCACACGACGTTGCCGTTAGCCGCCGCCGAAGCGACGGAATCCAAATCCTCCACCGTATACAAGATGTCGGTCAATTCATTCAGACTCATGAACGCAGCCGGAACTCTGCTCCCCTCTTTAAGCGTCATCACGCCGTTCCATGTGAATGAAGTATATATTTTGGAAAAGTCATTCAGTTCCCGATTGACGGTCTTTACGTAATCATAATATTCCGTTTTGTTCCCCTCGGCATCGACGCAGCTTTTTTCAACCTCCATGCCGCCGCAGGGCGCGTAAGTGAAATAGGATAGCGAATGGATCCCGAAGGCCAGGGAAGTATACACCTGAATACGGATATCCTCCTCCGTCAGTTCGCGGAAGTGATCGGAATTGCCGTTGCCTCCCTCGTTGTCCCACATGATGGACTGGATACACATATGCGAATTTGCGTCGAATTTTTTTGCGTATTTCGCAAGCACGCCGAGGTCGAACAAATAATCCATGAAATAAAGCCCCTGCTGTACGATTGGATAAGAATCGACCGAAAGATATTTTTCCCCCTCGACGAGAGAGAGCACGCTCTTACAGTAACTTTCGATATAATTTTGGTATGACGTTATCTTATCTTCGGCAAACAGCACCGAGTACGACGGCAGCAGATTGACACAGAACGTCGTGCCGGGCAGCGCGCTTTCATACGCGGGCACGCGCGCCGCGATATCCCCGAATTTATCGGGTGCAGGTTCGTCCGCCCAATGCATGCCCGCATACGAGGGATGTTTTTTCGCCGTATCCACCATCTTCTGAGAAAGGTCTGCCTGATACGCGTTGTGCATATGCGGATATATGTCCAGGCCGAACTCGTCGCCGAGCGTAAGATATTTTTCCCATAAATCAGCAGGATCCTTGCAGTCGGGATAACCGTCGTAATAAGAATTGACCTGCGTCAAAAACATAGCGTTGAAACCGCATTCCTTGTATATTTGGAACTCCTCGGCATTCGGTTTCGGACATCCCCATGAAGATATCATGATATCCGTGCCTGTTTTGTCGTAATCGGGCAGTTCTTTCGTTTCGGGTTTCGTTCCGCACCCGCCGAAAGCGGACAGGGACAACATCAATGCAGCCATAATACAGATACTTCCTTTTCTGAATTTATTCATAAATTATCCTTTTATTCCTCCCGCGCTCAGGCTGGACATGATTGTCTTGCTGAAAAACGCGTAGATGACCAGCACGATACCGCTGGTAAACACCATCACCGCGAAAGCCACGGGATAGTTATTTCCGTTTTTGACGAATTGCGTGTAAATGCTGTTTACGCCGTACGCCACCGTGGGATGCGCGGGCAGATAGAGATAGTTGGTCATATAATCGTTCCAGGAACCGATAATGGTCATGATCATCATAGACATCATGATCGGCAGCGCCTGCGGCAGCATTATTTTCAGGTAAACGGTCAGCTCCCCCGCTCCGTCCATATAGGCGGCCTCCGCAAAATCCCACGGGATCGAGGCGAAATAATTTCCGTAGAGCAGCACGCCGAAACCGAGACTGGAACTGCCCAGCAGGATCACGCCGAACCAGCTGTTCCAAAGGCCTATATCGTTGATGAATTTATAGGTCGAAGTCGTGGCGCCGATCGCAGGTATGCTCATAGCCGCGATTACCAAAAGCATAACGAGCTTTTTCAGCTTGAAATCGAATTTTGCCGTGATATAACCCACGAGCGGCGGAAATATCAAGCTCAAAACGACGTTTATGACAATGAGTTTCAGCGAGTTGAGAAACATGCCGAACATGTTGACGTAACCGCTCTGGCGGCTGCCCACTTCGTAGGCGAAGGCCTGCGCATAGTTTTCAAACGTAAATTCCGAAAAATCGAATATCGCGAAAGGTTCAAAGGAAAACTGCGCCGCCGTGCGGAAACTGTTACACAGCATCCATACGAAAATGAAGATGAACGAAACCGCGAAAACGCTCATCAGAAACAGCGCGATAAATTTGAAAATAAAATTTTTCACGCCAGAAGATTTCATTTCAATATTCCTCCTGCGAACCGAATTTATTCAAGCCCCACTTGAATAACAGCGTTACCGCCGTGCCGATAATCGCGATATACACGCCGAGCGCGGAGGTGAAGCCGAGATGGTTGTTTCCCTGCGTGTTCTGTATGACGATCAGTCCCAGCGTGGCGGTTGAATATTTCCCGTTCGTCAAAAAGAGCGAGGGCATATACCAGCCGAACGCGCCCGCGACCAGCGTAATGGAAATGGTAACGACCGTCGGCCATACCATGGGTACCACGATCCTGCCGAAAACCGTCCATTCCGTGGCGCCGTCCAGCTGCACGCTTTCGATGACCGACGCGGGCAGCCGCCCCATGGCCGAACAGAAATAAACCAGGTTTGTGCTGATACCCGTCCATACGCTGAAAACGAGAATGGACCACCACGCAACCTTTTCGTGCCCGAAATATCCGTAGACGGGCACGCGTATCCCCATTTTTTTGAAAAGCAGGGCGATAAAGCCGTAATTGACGTCGAGCGCCATCTGAAAAGAAAGGCAGAGCACGACCGCAGAAATGACTGCGGGCACGAAGAGCACAACCCTGAACGACCTGTACAGCGCGTATTTTCTGAAAACGGCATAGGCAAAAAGCAGGGATAACGGCATGTTGACGATCAGCGAAAGCGGTATGAGAGAAAACGTGTTCAGTACCGCGCGGTAGGTGTACATGCCGCCCTGATCTTTCAGCCCCGTAAACGATTTAAAAACGTCCGCATACTGATAAAATCCGCAATATATCTTTTCGCCGATAAGATTTTCCTGAAAAAAAGAATTATACACCATGCCCAGATTCATACCTATGTTGAACACCAGAAAGTGCAGCAGCGGATAGGCGATGGAAATATAGATGAAAGCCGTTCTCGCTTTGTTTTTTTTCAATTTAGTCTTTGCATTCATATTCGCCCCGTTGTTCTGCACCGCGTCAGAACTTCACCATTTCGTTATAGCCTTCCCAGTTTATCCGGATTCCCGCCCAGCTGTCCTCCATGACCTGCGGGAACTGCGCTTTCGTATAGGCGTTTTTGGAAACGGCGTCGTAAAAATCGAGCTCCGCGCCCGTGCTCTTGCGGAAAGGCGCATTGAGCGCGCCCGCCCAGAAATAAAGGCTTTCGGAGGCGGGAAGTTCGCAGCGGCTGCGCGAAACGAGGTCGTTCACCTGCTTGCCCCACGGGGAAAGCGCGGCCTGCTGTTCTTCGGTCATTTCGTATTCGTAAGCGAGGGGAGTATCCAGCATCTGATGCATTCTTATCAGATTTTCCTCTCTGGTAATGAATTGCAAAAATTTGATAGCGTTTTCTTTATGATACGCCTTTTCGGGCACGAAAAATACTTCCGCGGGCACATTCATTACGGTAGATAGCTGCGCATCGTTTTTATCGATATTCGGAATATTCGCAAAGCGATAATCCACGGCCGAACCGGCAATGGTATCTTTCATTTCGCTTACAAACCAAGACCCGCTGATGGTGAACGCGCTGTAACCGTTAAGGAAGCTCGTTTCCGACCCCACGTTATTGAGGGAGGCGCAACCGTCGATCGCGTTCGATGCTGAACCCTCGCCCGTTTTCCCGGTAGGCGCCAGCACGTCGTAAAGCGCGTTCATAGCCGCCAAAACGGAATCGTTGATATACGCGCTTTCGGTCGGCTGCGTGGAATTCTGGTTGAAAAACAGGCGGAAGTCAGAGCCGCCGTTCCCCTGCGCCCAAAAACATTTGAAAAGGTTATTGAGGTCGGAAACGGTACCGCCGTAAGAGAGCGGTTTTACTTTCTGCCCGTTGCACGTCAGATCGGAATCATTGATTTTATCGCAGTATTCCAGCAAGCCTTCGAGCGTCGTCGGGAAACTATCATATCCCAAAGAAGTGAGATAGTCGTGATTGTACACGATTCCGATCGGCGCGTGCGCAAAATTCATTACGTATTTTTTGCCCTCATACACGCCGAGTTTTTCATACCCCGCCCTTTCTTCAGCGGTGAACGCTTCCGAAAGGTCGGCGAGCTTGCCGCTCGCCGCCCACGCCAGCCATTGATTCGTTACCGCGGAAAAATACAGGTCGTCGTAATTATCCGCCTTATTCACGTTAAATGCCTGCGTGATGCCCGTCGGCGCGGAAGGATCCGCATAAACGTCTACATGGATCCCCGTTTCCGCTTCGAAATCCACCCCCATTTCCTCTATCCATTCTTTACCGAAACCTGCGAGCCAGACGGTTACGTTGAGCACATTTTCCCCGCCGCGGCCGTTGTCCGCGCAGGCCGACGCTCCGAACGCTATAAACGCCGCCAGAAGAACAGTCAAAAGTTTTTTCATTTCATCTACTCCAAATCAGTTTTTCTTGCTTTTTTTCCCGGCCAGGACGATCGCGCCTCCCGTCAAAGCGGCGATCATGCCCAACAAGCCGATTCCGCCGACGGACGAATTGCATGAAGAACACGAGGATCCGCCCCCGTTCCCGCCGCCTTCGCCGCTTACCGTAACGGTAACTTTTTCGCTGGAGAAAGTGCCGAACGCGTTGCTTACGTTCACGCGCAGTTCCACCGTTCCCGCTTTTGTTCCCGTAAGCTCCCATCTGCCGAGCTCTTCGTTCAGCGCAAGCGTGCCTTCGCCGGTGCCGCCGACGATCTCGTATTTGACGGTTTCGTTATAGACGGGCATGGTATTTTCGTAATCGAGTCGCGCTATTTTGCCGACGGCTATCTCCGTTTTGTTGGTAATGAGATTTATCGCGGGCCGAACGTTTTTGTTTTCGCAGCTTTCCACTTTCAACGTACAATCCGCTCCCGTTTTTCCCGTAAACAGGCTGCCGGTCTGCACCGAAGTTCCCTGTTCGAGATAGCCTTCCGAAATCAGGCTGCTGTTGCTGTATACGCCGAGATATATTCCTTTCGCGACAACGCCTTCAAAAAATTCCACCACTCTGATTTTCAAATGGAACTTTTTGCCCGGTTCCGGCACGACGTCCAACTTGTCGGCATAAAGGGCCTTTTCCGTCTGCTGTACTACGTTTCCGTCTTTATCTACCGTTTTCAGATACAGCCCGTCCGCCTCGAACACGATCTGATACCCGCTCTTCATATCGGTGCCATTCGCAAGCAGCGAGAGCGTTGCGTCGATTTTCCCGCCGAACGTGAGATACATGTCAATTTCCCTGTTCTTCGTGAAGTTCGCTATATCGAGCACGCTGCTGCCGCCCTTATACGTTATGCCGTCGCCTACGGGCGCGATCTCGCTGATATCCTGTTTTTCCACCTTGTTTTCGTCGGTAAGCGTAAATTGCGGCTTGTAAAGCGACAGCGCGCCGACGCCGTCTTCCACGCCCCTGACGTTGACCGTCTGCGCGAAAATACGGTTATAATTATAAATGCGCACCCAGCCGCTCGAAAGGTAAAACCCCTCCTCGCCCACGCAAGAGCTTTCCGCATAGACGCTCTTGGTAAAATCATGGTTCCAAACTTTTACGAAATAAGTGAAACGGTCTTTGCCGCTTTCGGTCTGATCCGTATAACAACCGAAGTCAATGTAAATTTCTTCCCCGTTCTTCAGATCGAGGTCGGATTTTTCGTAACGTACGGTCTGAACGAGGTCGCCCGATCCCGTCATTCCGTTATAGTGAAACTGGATGAAATATTCGTCCACATGCGTGTTGTACTGAAAGGAAATAAGATACGCGTTGTTGTTGGAAAGATATACGGAATTCTGCGTGGTCCCGCGTACTTCCGCCGCAAAATAATAGGCAATGTCGTCGGGGTTCATGTAGGTCATTTCACCGTCTTCGCCGGGATAAAGATCGCTACCCTCCGTCCATGTGATCTCTTCGGGATAAGTGTAAACCGAACGGAAACGCACGGCATAATCTTCGCTGAAATATCCGTTTTCCTTTCCTTTAATGAGAATACTCGGATTGTAGTCCGTTTTCCCGCTGCCGTTTTCCAGAACAAGGTTTTTATCCGCATCTTCCTTCGCGTCCCCTATGAGCGTATAACCGCCCGACGCGCCGATAAAATCCTCTATATCCGTCAAAGCCAGATCGTATCCGCTGCCGTACCCGTACGTAAAGGAAGGCGTCCTAGTAGAAGTAACAGAATTCGGTTTTTCCGGTTCGGGATCCACGGGTTCGCCCGAACCGCCTTTCGCCGCAGTCCATGCCGTCCCGTCGAAAGTCAGCGTCCAGGCTTCGGTAAAGCGCACGCCTTTGTTATTCACGGAAAACAAAGTGTTTCCCGCAGGGATGACGATGGCATCCCCCGCCTGCGCATTCAGTCCGCCCACGTATATCGTGCCGTTTTCCGCGCCGTCGGGCACATATTTGACATCCGTCGTACCGAAAGCCGCCAGCGCGCTGCCCTTGAGCGTATGACCTGTATTCCAGCTTGCCAGCATACCGCCGAAATCGGAGAGCGTCATATAGAAAAGCGTCGCGCCAGAAGGACCGAATCCCGTAACCGCCGTTTCGGTATATTCGGGGTTAAGCGATTCGCCCAAAATCCAGCCGTCGGCGGTCAGCGTCAAAGTTACGCTTTCGGAAAATTTCACGCCGTTGCCGTCGGGATCGGTCAGCGTACTCCCCTGCGGGATCTGCACTTTATCGCCGACAGACTTAGGCGCCTTAAATAAGATATGCAGCGCTTTCGCGTCCGCGTTGTAATTTACGGTTGCCCCGATATCGGTCGGAAACGTGCCGCCGATCGGATAGGTTCCGTCCGTTTTCATATCGCCGTATGTCGTCAGATCCATATACATGCCCGCCGCCTCGCCGAACGGATGGCGGGTTACGGCGGTATCTTTGTATGCGGGCGCAGCAAAGGCCGCACCTAATGCAAAAATGCCTGCCGAAACGGCAAACACGAGCGAAAGCATACATAATGCGATTCTCTTTGATTTTCTCATTTTTTCTCTCCTTATACTGTTTTAGCGAACAATTCTCCGCGGAGCTGTCCGCCAACGACTTTTTGCATATTTCAATACGCAAAAAGAAACGTCCTTTTTTATAACGGGCGAAGTTTCCCCGTTTCCGCCAACCTTCTCCGATTTCCGGGTACGGGCGTATTTTTATTGTAATACGGAAAGACGCAGATTGCAATGCAGTATTTTCCGCTGTCTGGATTATTATGAGATGTTTTTACGTTCGGTATTGCTTTTGATGGAGATTTATGTTATGATTTTTATGGAGGTAGGCCGTGAAAATACATTCTGTCAGTTTGAAATCCCTGCCGAATATCGTATTCGCGCATCAATATACTTCTGAAAATTATGATATGGAATTTCCGGAACAACCGAATTTCATAGAAATTTCTTACATTCAGAACGGGGAGATCACCATTATAAAGGAAAATGAAATAGAGCGAGTGCCGGAAAACGCCGTCATGATCAGCATACGAAAGGAAAAGGAGCGAACATTGGCGCATGCGGGGCAAAGTCATATCACGGTTGGTTTTACCGTGGAACTGGGCGACGG
>ENA-OYXI01000913-OYXI01000913.1-human-gut-metagenome-genome-assembly--contig:-NODE-913-length-12677-cov-7.169704_pt1 | contig 12677 bp, 9 predicted proteins | sample MGYA00244217_ERZ653421 | MGnify/ENA primary metagenome ERZ653421 (study PRJEB26926, sample SAMN06165148) | human gut metagenome | biome: ENVO:00009003; feature: ENVO:2100002; material: ENVO:00002003... | reverse complement strand
GGGCTCGGAGATGTGTATAAGAGACAGGTCCGTGCATCTGATAAGAGATACCGATAGCGGCAATTCCATCCGGACCGATCCCACTCCCGGCCATGACAGCCTGAGTTGACAATTTCAGATTTTCCCACCAATTTTGCGGATCCTGCTCAGCCCATCCGGGGCGGGCAGCCATAATAGCAGCCTCTGTTTTAGGGAAGAATGCAGAAGAAACACACTTTCCGGTCTCTGCATTTACCAAACTCGCCTTTACCGACGAACTGCCAATATCATAACCTAATAGGTACATTTAAATTGAAAATTAAGAATTTAAAAATAATAGTCTCTGTCCCGATGCATCAGCATTATCCTTCCAAGGAAAGGCCGGTGAAGAATCCCAAAGCATGTACCGATTCCCCGAAACGACCAGGCGGAGTATTCTCACAGCAATCATAACAAGGCTAAAGTTATCTGTCTGTTATCACTTCGTTCCCGACTTATTATATATTGAACGGTCGAACTTATAGAAGCGTGCCGCCCTGTGGCATACACCTACCTGTTTTTCTTCCAAAGGTACTACATATGGCATCAACGCTATCTTCTTATGGAAGTTCCTTACGTCAAACACCTTATCATAAATCAACTGATAGACAGTCCGCAACTGGGCCGCCGTAAACTTCCGGGGAAGCAAGTCGAACATTGCGGAAGGAGCATATTCCACATAATGGCGTATATGCACCAATGCATCCTGCAAAATCTGGAAATGGTCGAACGCCAGGCTTTTCACCTCCGTCACAGGTGTCCAGCAAGCATCGTATTTATCAGACAGCTGTTCGAACCGTCTGTCAATCTTCACCAGTGTCAGGTAAGCGATAGTCACAATGCGGTCTATTTTCTTCTCGTCCAAACGATGAAAACGTTCCAGCCACAGCACATCCTTAGGGTTACGGGTACGGTCTTTCGATCCATACGCCTTAAACTGGGTAAGCTTAACATTCTTCAGGCCCGTCAACTCATTCAACACCCGCTTGGCCGCCTCATCCAGATCCTCATCGTCATAGATAAGGCTGCCCGGCAACTTCATGTTATTATATCCGTCCTCGGACTGTTTCCCCACCTGCCTTACCAACAGGACACGGAACTGCTCTCCATCAAACCCAATCAGCACACAGTCCACAGATACATGTAAATTAATCGTCTGGTTTATTTCCGACATAGTAATATGGCTTTTATCATTTCCGGCAGCAAAGATAAATACTATTTTTCGAATTACACAAAACAATATATTTATTTTTATTATGTTCCAAAACACTATTTTTCAATATAATAAATATCATCCATCATACAATATCACATCTTAATCTTATCATATACACTACAATATATAATGTACAGGAGTTGTCCCGTCTTCTTTTTTCCCTTTTTCCAAAGGACTTTTATTCCATTCAACCCCCTATTTCAGACACTTGGTTAAGGAAAAGCAATCTTTACGCCAAAAAATTAATAGAATAAAGTTGTTTATTCACAATAATTTTCTTTACTTTTGCCCATTAAAATCTAAAGATTACTCTATGAGAAAGAAAATTTTGGTCTTGGACGACAAAATAGCAATTGCAAAAGTCCTTTCAATCTATCTGGCCAGTGATTATGATTGTATTTGGTTACCGAATGGCATCGAAGGGGTAAAATGGCTTCAGGAAGGTAACATACCAGATTTGATTATATCAGATATCCGTATGCCCGAAATGCGTGGAGACGAGTTTCTGGAATGGATAAAATCCAATCAGTTATTCAAACACATTCCGGTGGTTATGCTAAGCAGCGAAGACAGTACCACAGAACGCATCCGCCTGTTACAAGAAGGCGCGGAAGACTATATTGTCAAACCTTTCAATCCCATGGAGTTAAAAGTAAGAATTAAGAAAATCATTGAGTAAATCAGCATGACCTTTCTGCTTTATATAGGAAAGAACAAGGATTTTTTGCGCAAATTCAGCAAGCTCGAAAATGTCCAGATGATTTATGCCCAAAACTACCAGGATGCCATTACAATTTGTATCAGACTGAAAGTACGTGAGAACATCATTGTCCTTCACGAACAAGGGGAGATGAACGGAGATATTGAACAGATCGGTGCTTTCAGGAAAAAGTTCTATCAGGCATATGTCGTACTCATTACGGACAGGCTGACTCCCGAAGCCAGCAAAGTCTATCTGAACAGCGGAATAAACGATACCGTCAGTTTGAACATCACCACCGCCCGGTTAAGGCAGAAAATAGACATCATCAATAAACGGCAGGAACTGCTATATGCACATAACCGGAAGAAAAAAGACGTGAGGCATTTTATCCTTCCCCAATGGAAGCGCTGCTTCGATATCCTTTTCTCCGGTGCAGCGTTAGTCTTCCTGTCCCCAGTCTTTCTGCTGATTGCCATAGCCATACGTATGGAAAGCAAAGGACCTGTTATTTACAAATCCAAACGGGTAGGAACGAATTATACCATTTTTAATTTCCTGAAATTCCGTTCCATGTATACGGACGCCGATAAAAAGCTGAAAGACCTTGCCGGTCAGAACCAGTACCAGCCGGAAGGCACTCCGGAGATTGCCAAAGATTTCTCGATGGAAGAATTAGGAGGACTGATGTTTGGAGATGACGGTGTTATAGATAATGGCGGAATGCTGGTTTCCGATGACTTCATCATTCCGGAAGAAGAGTTTATTTCCAGACAAAACGCACTGGATGAAAGTCCTTTCATAAAAATAGAAAAAGACCCGCGGGTTACCAAGGTAGGACGCGTTTTACGAAAATACAGCCTGGATGAGTTACCTCAACTGGTCAACATCTTGAAAGGCGACATGTCTGTGGTGGGGAACCGTCCTCTTCCACTCTATGAAGCCGAACGCCTGACAAACGATGAAAGTATCGAACGCTTCATGGCGCCTGCCGGGCTGACCGGCTTGTGGCAGGTGGAAAAACGGGGGGATGCCGGAAAATTATCCGCTAAAGAACGCAAAGAATTAGATTTGAAATACGGTAGAGAATTCTCCTTTTTCCTGGATATGAAAATCCTGTTCAAGACTTTGACAGCTTTTGTCCAAAAAGGAGATGTTTAAATAATTTGTTTTAGGAATAAAAAGGGGATTTATTATATGGGTAAAGTATGTCTTTTTGTCATCTGTATGTATTGTTCTATCCACCATTTAAGCGCACAACAGGAAGAGCAGCAAACACAACCGGTACAACAACCTCTTGTGACACAGGATGATATATTGGGGAATATGAATGTGGATTATGCAAAGATAAAGCTGCCTCCGTTAAGTGTCCTTTATGAGAATGCACGCAGCACTCCAAGCTTACAGATTTTAGAGAAGGAGAAACAGTTACAGAAAAAGCTACTATCGAAAGAGAAAAGGAACTGGCTGGGGTTTATCCATGCCGGTGGAAGTGCTTCTTACGGTATAGCAGACAATGTGGCCAGCAATACGGATGTCAACACCCCACTTATTTACAGGTATGTAGGCACAGAACAGACTTCGTGGAATGTGGGAGGCGGCATCAGTATTCCTTTTGAAAAGCTGTTCGACCTCCGGGGAGGAATCAAGCGCCAGCGAATCCAGGTGGATATTGCCGAGTTAAGAAAACAGGAAGCATACGAAACCCTTAAAATACAAATAGCTCATTTATATGTCCAAATTTTATCCAATATAGAAACATTGCAAAGATCAGCTGAAAATATAGCTTTATATAAAGGTGCATCGGCTGTTGCAGAACAGGAATATAGAAACAGACGTACCTCTATTCATGATGTGGCCAAGACTAAAGAACAGGAATTTGCCGCTAATCAAGACTTTGCCTTACTACGCTCTACTATTAACGACCAGCTGCTGACCCTCGAAATAATCTCCCACACCCCCATCCTGACCATACAAGGAGAAAAGGACGTTCAAGAAACAACGATACAGGAACAGGAAGAAAACAAGAGGCTAAGTAAGAAAAAAGACAAAAAGGAATAAGAAACATGGAATTATTTAAATACATAGTCAAGTTTATCTACCGTATCCGTTGGTGGATGGTTATATTTCCATGTATAGCCGGTATCATAGCATGGTTTCTTACCAGAAATCTGGAAAAAACGTATGATGTGAAAACCACCATCTTTACAGGAATCATCTCCGGATACAACGTAGATGCCACCGATACCCGAAACGCCACCGTGCACATGAGTAATTTAATGAATATCATTACAACGGAACGCACACTGAAAATAGTATCTCTGAAACTGCTTGCCCGCTGTCTGGTTTATGGAGATGCCGAAAGAAATACCAGTTATATTTCAGCCATACATTACCAGCAGCTGGTTTCCGGCATTCCACGAGAGTTACAGGCATTGATAGACAAGCAAAACGAAGAGAAGACCTATCATAATCTGGTAGCTTTTGAACGCCCGTCCATCAATAATTTCATCTACCAACTACTCAATTATACCCACCCTTATTTCAGCGTACCTCTACTCTCACAACATATAAAAGTAGCCAGGTTGGGAAACAGTGATATGATCGAGATTGCTTATAGTGCCAACGATCCGGGAATAGCTTATAACACACTTGAGATTCTGAATGAAGAGTTTGTCAAACAATACCATGAACTACGCTATGGAGAAACAAACAATGTGATCAAGTTCTTTCAAGAAGAACTGGCCAGATTGGGCAAAATGCTGACTGCCGCCGAGGATTCTTTAATCGAGTACAATATAGAAAACCGCATCATCAACTACGGAGAACAAACCAAACAGGTGGCAAGCATGGACGCCGCTTACCGGATGATGGACAATGATTTGCTTGTCAATTACTCCACCAGTAAGGCGTTGATCGATTTCTATGAATATAAATTAGGTGATGTGGCCAAATTGATCCGTACCAACAATGAGTTTATGGACAAACTTCATCAAATGTCCCAATTGAACACCCAGATCTCAACCATGGAAATCACTCCGGACGAAAAGAACCGGAAAAAGCTGGAAGAACAAAAAAACATGTTAAGTAACGCCGAACAAAACATCAACGATCTCGCCCTGAAACTAAGTGCCGAAGCCGCAAGTACAAACAATGTATCTTATGAGACACTCATCAGCCAGTGGCTTGACCAAATAGTCCTTGCCGAAAAAACTAAAGCCCAAATGGAAGCACGAGATATAATGAGAGAGAATTTAAATGAAGATTTCCTTTATTTCTCCCCCATCGGCGCTACCCTGGGCCGGAAAGAAAGGCATATCGGCTTTGTGGAAAGCAACTATATGTCTACCATGGGAGCCTTGAATGCAGCCATCTTGCGACAAAAGAACCTGGAAATGACCTCGGCTTCATTAAAAATCATGAATCCGCCCCTGTTTCCACTGACCTCCTCCCCCACCAATGCACGCATGATTATACTTGCATCCATACTGGGGACTTTACTTTTCATCATTGGCTATTTTCTGATTATAGAAATACTGGACCGTACCCTCAGAGACAAAATACGTGCAGAACGAATTACCGGAGGAACAGTTATCGGTGCATATCCTAGAGAAAGCAAGTTAAGATACAGACGTTATAATAAAGCCATAAACAAGATGGCCGTCAGGCAACTCAGCACCGCTTTACTGCCTCATCTAAATACACAGGAACAGCGGGTCATCAATCTGTTAAGTACAGAAGAGAAAGACGGAAAGACCCATGTCGCCCGCCTGATAGAGGAATATTGGAGCAGCATCGGCCTAAACGTCCGCCGCATTACATACGATGAAGATTTTCTAAGCGAAGACAGCCAATATGTACAGGCAAACAATTTGAAAGAACTATGTCCCGATCTGGAAAAGGATGAAATACTTCTAATCGAACACCCGGTCCTGAAAAGCAATCCTCTGCCTCCGGCTTTGTTAAATGAAGCATCCATCAATCTGCTGGTTGTCCGTGCCAACCGTACTTGGAAAAATACGGATCAGGCACTGTATGAGCATTTGTTACAAGCTAAACAAAAAGAAGTACCCCTCCTTTTCTATCTGACACAAGCAGACAGAAATACAGTGGAAGACTTTACAGGACAATTACCTCCTTACACGAACTTTAAGAATATGGAATACAGGCTGTTCCAACTCGGACTGACCGCCATTGAATACAAAGGAAAATAGATAATGATAGCAAAAGAAATAAATATAACCCATACAGGTCAAATTCTGGCCAGCTTCATTATCGGACTGTGCTTATGCCTATGGACAGCCCTCAACATGAAGCCCTCCATAGGAGTTGCAATAGGGTTCATACCTTTTGCCACGCTTTTTATCTTCATATGCATAAACAGACCCGTCATTCTGCTGGCCATCACCTTTATGCTGAATTACCTGATAATGGGAATTAACAGATATCATTCCATCCCTATTGCCATTACCAATATCTTTGATTTGCTCTACGGCATCATGTTGGCCCTTATTCTTCTGAAACAGTTGCAAAGCAATCATCATTTCAGGAAAATACTAAACGTCTATACCTGCATCACATTGGTCTGGCTGCTATATTGTATCATCAACATAGGTAATGGTATAACCGGTGAATTTTACATGGAAGCATGGCTTCGTATTTTAAGACCCTGGGCCTTATACCCTATTCTGACCTGTATTATTCTATCCATACACTGCAATCGCTACACTTTTATCCATTATTTTTTAATACTATGGGGTATCATGACCCTACTGGCTGCCGCAAAAGGATATTGGCAAAAGAACAAAGGTTTTGACAGTACCGAGCTAAGCTGGTTGTGGGCCTACGGAGCACGTACCCATTTTATCCATTCCGGCATCCGCTATTTCTCATTTTTCACTGACGCGGGTCTTTTCGGTGCCAGTATGGGATTATCCTGCACTGTTTTCACGCTTACTTTTTTCTATACAAAGAACCTATTTCTCAGACTCTTCTATTTAATAGTGGGTATGGCAGGATTTTATGGTCTGCTAATATCGGGAACCCGATCGGCCATAGCAGTACCCATTGCAGGGCTGGGGCTCTTTCTGTTCCTGTCTAAAAGTTGGAAAATAGGCATCATCTCCTTTATCCTGCTTGCCGGAGGGATAGGAATGCTGAAATATACCAAGATCGGAGAGAACAATAAGTTGATCCGTCGTATGCGTACTGTCTTTGACACAGAGGATCAATCGATGATGGCTCGTTTCGAGAACCAGAAAGCACTGAATGCCTACATGGATGAAATGCCCTTCGGCATAGGCATGGGAGCCATAGACGGGGTAGTTCCTCCCCATAACAAATATTATTTCGTTTCCATCTGTCCTTCAGACTCCAGTCTGGTAGATGTATGGAAACAGATGGGAATAGTGGGACTGTGTGTGTTTTTGGGTATGCATGCCATTCTATTTCTATCGGGCTCCTACATCCTTTTATTCAAAATCCGAAATCCGGAAATCCGGGGACCGCTGACAGGTATGTTATGCGGTTGTGCAGGCATACTGGTAGCTTCTTACGCCAATATGGTTTATTTCCAGTTTCCTAACGGAATCTTGATTTATTCTTGTTTCACCTTTGTTTTTTTAGGACCTTATTTAGATAAACAATACTCAGAAATACATGGACTACCAGCAGCCTGACCTATCCGTCATCACCGTGAACTATAACGGTTTTCACGACACCTGCGAATTCATTGACTCGTGGGCAGCCACTGTATTCTCTGTCAGTTATGAAATGATAGTCATTGACAATGGTTCCACTGCCAATGAAGCCGCCTTGCTACAAAAAACATATCCTTTTATCCAAGCCGTACGCAGTGAGCGGAACTTAGGATTCGCCGGAGGTAACAATCTGGGTATAAACCTTGCAAAAGGAAAATACCTGTTCTTGCTGAACAATGATGTTTGTATGGTCAAAGATGCCATACCCTTGTTGATAAAACGCCTTCTGTCCTCCGACAAGATAGCAGGTGTCTCCCCGTTAATCCGTGATTATGCAGAACCGCACGCCATACAATTTGCAGGATACACCCAACTTTCGCCCATTACCTTAAGAAACAGAGCCATAGGCAAAGGGAAAATAAATAAAGACCACTACCCCGCCCAAAAAACGCCTTATCTGCATGGTGCCGCCATGTTACTGAAAAAAACAATAATAGACAAGCTTAGCCTGATGCCCGAAGAATATTTTCTATATTATGAGGAACTGGACTGGTGCACCTATATCAATAGGGAAGGCTACGAACTATGGTACGATCCCGCTTGCGAAATATGGCACAAGGACAGCAGCTCCACCGGAAAAGAAAGTCCGTTGAAATACTATTACCTGAGCAGAAACAGATTACTATATGCCTACCGCAATCTCTTTGACTGGAAACTTCCGGTTTCCATCTTATACCAGACAATGATTGTATGTCCCAAAAACATACTGACCGCCTTGGGAAAAGGAAAGAAAGCCATAGCCAAAGCACATTGGGAGGGAACAAAAGCATTTTTCAAACTTAGAAACAAAGACAAACAGCCATGATATTTCTAGCATACATAGAACTACTACTTTTCGCGATATGTGCCTTTACTGTTTTTTACCTGCTGGTGTACGCCATAGCGGCAACAGGCAACCGCACCGACAAATATTCCGAATCAAGAGTAAAACACCGTTTCGCCATTCTGATACCGGCCTATCAGGACGATGACTACATACCCTATACCGTCAAATCATTTCTGCAACAAGAATATCCTATAGACTGCTATGACATTATCGTCATTTCAGACCACCTGAAGCCGGAAACAAACAAACAGCTGGCACAATATCCCATCACCCTATTGCAAGCCAGATTCAAGAAAAGTTCAAAAATGAAATCTGTCAAAGCTGCCATGTCACAATTACAAGAAGGACAATACGATATCGTTTTAATCATGAATGCGGACAATGTAGTGGACACCAACTTTCTTGAAGTTGTCAACAATACGTATGCCAGCGGCTCCAATGCCATCCAAACCCATCGCATCTATCAGGAAAGACCCAGCAATGTCAGCATATTGAATGCCATCACCGACGAGATAAACAATTCCATTCTTCGTGCGGGACATGTCAATTTGGGACTTTCAGCTTCGCTGAACGGCTCCGGAACCGCAATAGACTTCACTTGGTTCAAAGAAAACATCCGTCATTTAAAAGACGATGACGATGAAAAAGTCATCGAATCCCTGCTGCTCCGCGAACGGATATATGTGGAATATTTAAATAATACCCATGTATATGCCTTGAAGAATAGTGGAAAGAAAAAATTCTATACCCAACATAGCACTTGGATTAAAACCCAATATTATTCCCTGTTCACCAATATCGGTAATCTGCCCGGCGCCATTTTAAGTGGAAAATTTGATTATGCCGACCGTATTCTGCAATGGTTCATTTTCCCTCGCACCATCCTGCTAGGTATCCTCCTCCTGTTCAGTTTCCTGTCCGTATACTTCCACTGGAGCGCCTGCCTAAAATGGTGGGGATTATTACTCACTTTCTTATTGACTATGGCAATAGCCACTCCAAACTACTTGGTGGACAGCAAATTCAACAAAGCCATGAAAGCTATCCCCTTTCTGGCGGCAGGCATGATATTCAATATGCTTTTAAGAAAGAAAAAATAAAAGCCCCATGCTATCGGAAATTATACATATCATGGAATATACGCTATATATTTACCTTTCCGTCAGTGTGGGGTATATAGTCCTGTTTTCTGCCGCCTCTCATTTCTTCAAACAAAAGAAATATCCCGCGACTACTGTCCGGCAACGTTTTATCATCCTTGTTCCCGCCTATAAAGAGGATGCGGTCATTCACGCCTGCGTCACTTCCGTTCTGCGCCAAACTTATCCGGCAGAGCTTTACGACCTGATAGTCATATCCGACCACATGCGTCCCGAAACCAATGCCTCACTGCGCAAAGAACGCATCGGCTTGATAGAACTGCATGAAAAGGAAAGTTCCAAGGCAAAAGCCCTGCGCATTGCAGCAGAGACCATCACAGACCAGCCATACGATTATGTCCTCATACTGGATGCCGATAATCTGATCTCACCCTGTTATCTTCAAGAACTGAATAAGGCAGTTTCACAGGGTATAAAAGCCATACAGACACACCGCAAAGCCAAAAATATGAATACAGACATAGCCCTATTGGATGCCGCCATCGAAGAGATGAACAATTCCATCTTCCGCAAGGGACACATCCGGCTGGGATTTTCATCTGCCCTTACCGGCTCCGGAATGGCTTTCGATTTCCGATGGTTTGTCCGGAACATCATCCATACCCATAGTACGGGCGAAGACAAAGAACTGGAAGAACTCCTGCTCCGTCAAGGCATTCACATTGAATATATAGACACCCTAGAAACATTGGACGAAAAAGTCCGGCAACCGGATGCCTTGCGTAACCAGCGCCGCCGCTGGATAGCCACCCAGCTTTTCCTTGCATTAAAAATGGGACGTAACCTCCCCACAGCCTTACTGAACGGAAACGGAGATTATCTGCTGAAAACCCTCCAAGCCTTTATCGCCCCCCGCAGCATTCTGTTGGCGCTCATCGGATTCTTTTCATGTGTTCTCTGCATTTTCTCTCCGACTTCTTCCATAAAGTGGTGGATTTTGCTTATCTTGCTGAACGGTGCGTTATACCTGGCCATTCCGTCCAATATGAGATATAAATACATGAGCAGAATCCTCAGGCAGACACCTTATTTTGTAATCATTATGCTTCTCAACTTGTTTCACTTGAAAGGAATGGCACAGAAGTTCAACCATACACAGCATGGATAGAATTATGAATATAAAAGAGTACTTACAGCAACACCCGCAATGGAAAAAACGGATACACGGTTTCATCATGCATCCGGTAAAGACACGCCCCTATTGGTGGATACGCGTATGGCAGCCTTTCTACATAAAAAAAGGGCGGGGCTCAGTCATTTATTCCAGTGTACGGAAAGACCTTCCACCGTTCCACCTGTTCCAGATGGGAAAATATTCGGTAGTGGAAGATTTCTCCTGCTTGAACAATGCCGTAGGCGACATCGTAATCGGCGACTAGTGCCGGATAGGACTCGGCAATACGGTCATCGGCCCCATCCGGATAGACAACGGGGTCAATATTTCACAAAACGTAGTCCTGATAGGATTAGATCACAATTACCAGGATATCACTCAAGGCATCATCGAACAAGGTATCACCACTTCCCCTATCCACATCGGAGAACATACCATCATAGGAGCCAACGTGATTGTACTGCCCGGAATCACCATCGGCAAACATTGTTTTATCGGTGCCGGGTGTGTGGTTACCCAAAACATACCCGACTATTGTGTCACGGTAGGAAATCCCGCACGCATTATCAAACGCTATAACCCTCAATCACAAACATGGGAAAAAATATAAAAATATTAGTATGTGCCCATAAGGACAGCCGGCTACCACAGCATGAGTACTTCTGTCCCATACAGGTGGGGGCCTCCCTAACCAGTGCCCGATTCTTCCCTGTACTAGATAACACAGGAGATAATATATCCGACAGGAATCCTCACTTTTGTGAACTAACCGCCCATTATTGGGCTTGGAAAAATCTAAAGTGTGACATTATAGGACTCAATCATTACAGGCGCTTCTTTGATTTTCATCGCCCGTTTCCGGCTTTTTCACTAGACAGGAGTTTCATTAACATAGATTCATTTCTAAAAGAAACTTACCGATTTCCTGATTTAGAAACCTTATTAAATGATTATGACATCATCCTCTCTCCCAAGCGTCATTATCCCTATAACGTCGCTACACAATACGCCATATTCCATCTAGTCAATGACCTCAATTTGCTGAAAGAAGTCATTCAACACCTCACACCCGAATATGCTGAAGCTTTTCATACATTCATGTATCACTGCAATGCCTATTCCGGATATAATATGTTCATCACCGGACGGAAACATTTTGACGAATACTCCCAGTGGCTATTCAGCGTATTGTTTGAATTAGAAAAACGGGTAAAACTGTCCGCCTATCCGGATCAGGCACGTCTGTTCGGCTATTTATCAGAAAGATTGATCAATGTCTATTGCATAAGGCACCGGTTAAAGATAAAGTATGTTCCCGTCATCATGCCCTTGGAAGAAACGTTTCAGAATCCGAGCAACCTGCTTTATACGCTTCGCCGACTAAAGAATGATCTTATTTATAAACTCACAGAATTATAAGTTATGCCGTTGGTTTCTGTCATCATCCCTATATACAATACAGAAAAATTCCTGCCTTTGTGTATCAACAGCGTCTTAAACCAGACACTGACAGACATTGAAGTACTGCTGGTTAATGACGGAAGTACGGACGGAAGCGGGAAAATATGTGACGAATACGCCTGCAAGGACCAACGAATACAGGTAATACACACTCTGAACCAAGGAGTCAGCCATGCACGAAACCAAGGACTGGAAACCGCAAAAGGAGAATATATAGCTTTCATGGATAGCGACGACTGGATAGAAACGGATATGATAGCCACTCTTTATCAACTTATCCGGACAAACGAAGCCGGTCTGGCTACTTGCGGATATATCATTGAAAATGAAGATGGTCGTCCGATTTACCACATCAACGAAGTGAAATCCGGCAAATTAACCCAGTGGGAGGCCATTCACTCCCTGTTTAACGACAGGCATTAC
>ENA-OYXI01000905-OYXI01000905.1-human-gut-metagenome-genome-assembly--contig:-NODE-905-length-12751-cov-23.827820_pt1 | contig 12751 bp, 7 predicted proteins | sample MGYA00244217_ERZ653421 | MGnify/ENA primary metagenome ERZ653421 (study PRJEB26926, sample SAMN06165148) | human gut metagenome | biome: ENVO:00009003; feature: ENVO:2100002; material: ENVO:00002003... | reverse complement strand
AGAAAATAGCAAAACTCTTTGACGAAGATTTTTGGGTGACACGATGACGAAGTCAAGAAAAAGCCCACCGTTAAGGACGATGGGCGAACCTAATGTTTTCACAACGGAATAATCCTTATTGTGATTTGCTCAGATTTATATGGCAAAGATACATAAAAGAAGATTATCAACCAAACATTTTAATAGAAATGTTTGTCTAATCGTTTTTTTATGTATATATTTGCCAATAGCATTTTATTTTTAGATATTTAATAACCTAAACCTTTAATATAGCAATAAATCATGAAGAAAATATTAGGCCTTGATTTAGGAACGACAAGTATAGGTTGGGCTCTTGTCAAGGAAGCTGAAATCGAAGAAGAGAAATCGTCAATTATAAAACTCGGTGTACGTGTAAATCCTTTGACGGTAGACGAACAATCGAACTTTGAAAAAGGCAAAGCCATTACAACAAATGCAGACCGCACTCTTAAACGTACGGCACGACGTAATTTGCAGCGTTACAAATTGCGCCGTGAGAATCTGTTGTCTGTATTAAAAGAGAATGGCTTTATTACCGACGACTCCGTTCTATGTGAACAAGGAAACCGAACAACTTTTGAGACTCGTTTACTAAGATCTAAAGCCGCTACAGAGAAAATCTCGTTAGATGAACTTGCACGTGTGCTCATAATGATTAACAAGAAGCGTGGTTATAAAAGTAGTCGAAAAGTTAATTCTGGTGAAGAAGGCAGTCTTATTGATGGTATGGCTGTTGCTCGAAAACTCTATGACGAGCACCTTACACCAGGACAATATGTCTATCAGCTGCTATGTAGAGGAAAGAAATATATTCCCGACTTTTATCCTTCAGACCTCAATGCAGAGTTTGAAGCGGTGTGGAATTGCTAGAAGCAGTTCTATGCAGATATATTCACGGATGAATTGCGTGAAGCTTTGCGTAGCAAGAACGAAAAGCAGACATGGGCAATATGTGCAGAACCTTTAGGCCTGAAAGGCATCAAGCGCAACGGAAGTACTGCAGATCAGCGTGTAGAGAATTATCGTTGGCGTACAGAAGCTATCAGCAAACAGATGCCACTTGAGCAAGTCGCTGTTGTGCTTCAGAAGATAAATGGTCAGATTGCAGGAACAAGCGGATACCTTGGCGCAATAAGCGACCGTAGCAAGGAGTTGTACTTCAATCATCAGACTGTCGGACAATTTCAGATGAAGCAATTGAGCGATAATCCGAATACCAGTTTGAAGAATCAGGTGTTCTATCGTCAGGATTATCTCGATGAATTTGAACGTATCTGGGAGACACAAGCCAAGTATCACAGCCAGCTTACTGCAGAACTGAAGCATGAATTGCGCGATATTGTTATTTTCTATCAGCGTCCTTTGAAATCGCAGAAGGGACTTATAAGCTATTGTGAGTTTGAAAGCAGACAGAAAGAAATGGTTGTAGACGGCAAGAAGAAAACCATAACAATCGGTTTGCGCGTTTGTCCGAAGTCATCGCCATTATTCCAATGTTTTAAGATATGGCAAACAATAAACAATCTGCAAGTTACGGGAGAGGTTGTCCCCAAGGCACAACTCGACCTTTTTGGTGACACAACCGAATGTGCGCACGGAACACGCACGCTAACAGAAGAAGAGAAGAGTGACTTGTATCGTGAACTGAGCATAAAAGAGAGTCTCTCTGAAACTGAGATTTTAAAGTTGTTGTTTGGAAGCAAGAAAGGATTGAGCCTTAACTTCCGCAAAGTTGAAGGTAATCGAACAATGGCTTTATTTGTCAGGGCTTGCCAGACCGTGCTTGCTATCAACGGATACAACGATTACGATTTCTCAAAGATGTCTTATGACAAGGCAATGCCAATCATTACACAAGTATTTGAAGCTTTAGGTTTCAACACAAGTTTCTTGACATTCGACCCAACTCTTGATGGCAAGGACTTTGAACGTCAAACCGCTTATCAGCTTTGGCATTTATTGTACTCGTACTCAGGCGACAATTCGGCAACCGGCAACGAGAAACTCATTGAGCGACTTCGCAATCTTCTGAATATGGACAGAGACTCGGCTGCTGTGTTTGTGTCAATACCATTAGAACCTGACTATGGCAGTCTTAGCGCAAAGGCAATGCGCCGAATATTGCCTCACATGATGGACGGATTGGAATATAGTGTGGCTTGCGAGTATGCAGGCTATCGTCACTCTTGCCGTTCGCTCACAAAAGAAGAGATAGCTGCAAAGCCTCTCGTTGAGACCATTCCACTGCTGCCACGCAACAGTTTGCGCAACCCCGTGGTGGAGAAGATTCTCAACCAGATGATAAATGTGGTGAATGCAGTCAGCGACAGATACGGCAAGCCCGACGAGATACGTATTGAGATGGCTCGCGAGCTGAAGAAGAGTGCTAAGGAACGCGAACAGATGACGCGCGACATAGCACGTACAAATGCTGAAAACGAAAAATACCGGAAGGCTTTGCAAGAAGAATTCGGTATACAGAACGTAAGCCGTAATGATATTATACGTTATCGTTTGTATCTCGAACTTGAGGCAAACGGCTTCAAGACCTTGTATACTCAGACATATATACCACGCGAGAAACTTTTCAGCAAGGAATTTGACATCGAGCACATAATACCACAGGCTCGTCTGTTTGACGACTCGTTCTCTAATAAGACTCTTGAGGCACGCAGTGCGAATATTGAGAAAGGCAGCACGACTGCCTACGACTATGTGCTTACAAAATACGGTGAGCAAGGGGACAATGGCTCCGTTAAATACAAGGAACGCATAGACAGTCTTTATAAGGAGGGTGTGATAAGCAAGACCAAGCACGATAAGCTGCTGATGACCACAGCAGAAATACCTAACGGCTTTATCAACCGCGACTTGCGCGACACACAATATATTGCACGTAAAGCACGCGAGATATTGGAGAGTGCGGTGCGTGTGGTAGTCCCGACAACTGGTGCTGTAACCGACCGATTGCGTGAAGACTGGCAGCTTGTAGATGTTATGAAAGAGCTCAACTGGGACAAATACGACCAGCTCGGACTAACAGAAATCTATAAAGACCCTGACGGACGCCAGATACGACGCATAAAGGATTGGACCAAGCGCAACGACCATCGCCATCATGCCATGGATGCTCTTACGATAGCCTTCACACGTCATAGCTTCATACAGTATCTGAACAATCTGAATGCCCGTAGCGACAAGGCAGGCAGTATATATGCTATAGAGAAAAAAGAACTATACCGCGACAACAACAATAAGTTGCGCTTTGTCCCTCCCATGCCGCTTGGTGAGTTCAGAGCCGAGGCTCGTCGCCATTTGGAAGATGTGTTCGTGTCTATAAAGGCTAAAAACAAAGTTGTAACACGCAATGTAAACATCACTCGTGGTGCTGACGGCAAGAAGCATCGTACAGTGCAGCTTACCCCGCGCTGTCAGCTACACAACGAAACTATATACGGTAGTCGACGCCGATACGTAGTGAAGCAAGAAAAAGTGAGCAGCGCATTTAACGAGGAAAAAATCAGCACTATAGGCAATCCACAGATACGAGAAGCGTTGTTACGTCGGCTTTCTGAATTTGGCGGCGATGCAAAGAAAGCATTCACCGGCAAGAACAGTCTTGAGAAAAATCCAATCTATCTCGATGATAGCCACACGAAGCAAGTGCCGCAGAAGGTTAAAACGGTAACATTAGAAGAGGTGTTCACAATCCGTAAGCCGGTAGACAAAGATCTCAATGTAGACAAAGTTGTAGACCAGCGTGTAAGAAAGTTGCTGCAAGAACGCCTCGCTGAATACGGAGGAGACGCCAAGAAAGCGTTTGCAAACCTTGACGAGAACCCGATATGGCTCAATCGCGAACGTGGAATTGCCATTAAGCGTGTAACGATATACGGCGTAAGCAACGCTACGGCATTACACGACAAGCGAGATATGCATGGAAAGAAGATGCTCAATAGTAATGGCATATCCATACCGGTAGACTATGTGAGTACCAGCAACAACCATCATGTAGCTATATTCCGAGACAAAGATGGCAATCTGCAGGAGCATGTAGTATCCTTCTTTGAGGCAACGGAACGTGCGCAACAGCAGTTGCCGATTGTCGACTACGAATACAACAAACATCTTGGATGGCAGTTCTTGTTTACAATGAAGCGCAACGAATACTTCGTGTTCCCGAACGAGAAGACTGGTTTCGACCCGAACGAGGTTGACTTGCTTGACCCAAAAAATGCTGCGGAGATAAGCAAGAACCTGTTTAGAGTGCAGAAGTTAGCTACTAAGAATTATTGTTTCAGACATCATTTGGAAACTTCATCAGAAACTCCGAAAGAGTTGTCGGGTATTACATACAAGTGGCAACTTGGCCTAAAAGGTATTGTTGGCATCGTGAAGGTCCGTGTCAACCACCTTGGAGAAATTGTTGCAGTGGGCGAATACTAACTGCATTGTCACGCTAAACGAACAGAGCATAGCAAACATGGTTTTGTTTCTGTTCGTTTGGCGAGACTATAATCTATACAATACTAACAATAAACTAACACCCTATGATTAAGAAGACTCTTTATTTTGGCAACCCAGCGTATCTTTCATTACGAATGGGGCAAATGGTCATAAAACTGCCAGAAGTGGAAACCGACAGCAATTTGCCCGACCAAATAAAAAAACAGGCAGAAATAACAAAGCCCATAGAAGATATTGGAGTCGTTGTGCTTGACAACCGACGCATCACAATCACTCAAGGGCTACTTGAGTCTCTGCTCGAAAACAACTGTGCCGTCATCACCTGCGATTCGCATAGTCTGCCCGTAGGTCTTATGCTTCCACTTTATGGCAACTCCACACAAAACGAGCGTTTCCGTGACCAGTTGGATGCTTCTCAGCCATTGAAGAAACAACTTTGGCAGCAGACGATAAAAATGAAAATCAGCAATCAGGCTGCTGCCCTTGCTACATGCACTGGCAAAAACTCACCAACAATGCTACGTTGGGCTGACGATGTGCGCAGTGGAGATCCTGATAATGTCGAAGGGCGTGCCGCAGCATATTATTGGAAGAACCTATTTGCCGGTATTGATGGTTTGGAAGACTTTACGCGAAGTAGAGAAGGCGAAGCACCAAACAATCTACTGAATTACGGATATGCCATACTGCGTGCTATTGTTGCACGTGCATTGGTGTCAAGCGGAATGTTACCGACCCTCGGCATCCACCACCATAATCGCTATAACGCCTATTGCCTCGCTGACGATATTATGGAACCCTATCGTCCTTATGTAGACGAACTCGTATACTCTATAGTAAAAGACAAGGGGATAAATAATCTCGACTTGTCTAAAGAGATAAAAGCACAATTGCTATCAATACCTACATTAGATGTCGTGATAGGGGGCAAGCGCAGCCCGTTAATGGTGGCTGTTACCCAAACCACAGCATCTCTATACAAATGCTTTACGGGTGAATTGCGACGCATCGCATACCCTGTACGCTAAACTAAACTATAATTTTGCAATGAATCGTTTTAGTGAATATCGAGTTATGTGGATACTTGTTTTTTTTGATTTGCCTACAGAAACAAAGAAAGACATAAAAGAATACACCATGTTCAGAAAGCGGTTGCAACAAGATGGCTTCACTATGTTTCAGTTCTCCATTTATGTACGCCATTGCGCAAGTATGGAGAATGCAGAAGTCCACATGAAGCGTGTCAACTCTTTTCTTCCTGAATATGGAAAGGTCGGAATAATGTGCATCACTGACAAGCAGTTTGGAAACATTAAGCTTTTTTATGGGAAGAAGCCACAAACTCCGAATGCTCCAGGTCAACAATTAGAGCTTTTCTAACTATCGTTCTTTGTTAAAAATACCAAGCGTCATATTAAATAGAAAAAGAGGTCTTCTTAAAATTTGAAGAAGACCTCTTTCTAACACCAACTTTTTATAATTCTAAGAACTATGCTAATTCGCTTATTTACAAGTAAATGCGCATTCTATGTTGGTGATTCTACCGCAAAGGTAGTTAATTCTGAGCAAATCACAACTTTCCTCATCGAGGAGTTGAGTGAGTGTAAGTTGGTGATTCTACCGCAAAGGTAGTTAATTCTGAGCAAATCACAACAGGCGGCTCCGTTGGTATGCCTACTGCTTGTTGGTGATTCTACCGCAAAGGTAGTTAATTCTGAGCAAATCACAACTTCCCACATATCTGACCTCTTGTACATGTTGTTGGTGATTCTACCGCAAAGGTAGTTAATTCTGAGCAAATCACAACAAGATGCTGGTGAAACACTTACTGCGCAGGGTTGGTGATTCTACCGCAAAGGTAGTTAATTCTGAGCAAATCACAACCTCTTTTCTCGCTTTCTTATGCCTTCCTCTGTTGGTGATTCTACCGCAAAGGTAGTTAATTCTGAGCAAATCACAACTGGCGGGCTATCTCAACAGTGTGCTTAGAAGTTGGTGATTCTACCGCAAAGGTAGTTAATTCTGAGCAAATCACAACTGAAGTACTTGACCCTTCTTTTGATGATGGTTGGTGATTCTACCGCAAAGGTAGTTAATTCTGAGCAAATCACAACCATCGGACAACATGCGCAATATAAGTACCGTTGGTGATTCTACCGCAAAGGTAGTTAATTCTGAGCAAATCACAACGGACCAGCCCGATATTGGAACTGGTTTTGGTTGGTGATTCTACCGCAAAGGTAGTTAATTCTGAGCAAATCACAACAGGCAGACACATGGAAAAAACAACATGAGGGTTGGTGATTCTACCGCAAAGGTAGTTAATTCTGAGCAAATCACAACAATGTCCTGAAGAAACAGACTTGTAGGATGTTGGTGATTCTACCGCAAAGGTAGTTAATTCTGAGCAAATCACAACTTTGTATAACACTACTCAAAACCTTGCATCGTTGGTGATTCTACCGCAAAGGTAGTTAATTCTGAGCAAATCACAACACATTTCTGATGTTGATAGCTCTGCAAATAGTTGGTGATTCTACCGCAAAGGTAGTTAATTCTGAGCAAATCACAACCGTAGCCTTTTGGATGCCTATCTTGGCGTAGTTGGTGATTCTACCGCAAAGGTAGTTAATTCTGAGCAAATCACAACCACGATAGTGTTACGGATAGCGATAGCTCGTTGGTGATTCTACCGCAAAGGTAGTTAATTCTGAGCAAATCACAACGTTCTAACCTTATTGATAGCATACTCGCAAGTTGGTGATTCTACCGCAAAGGTAGTTAATTCTGAGCAAATCACAACTACCGACTAATAACATTCTTCTGCGCTCTTGTTGGTGATTCTACCGCAAAGGTAGTTAATTCTGAGCAAATCACAACTAATGCTACACTTGGACAAAAGTGGAAAGCGTTGGTGATTCTACCGCAAAGGTAGTTAATTCTGAGCAAATCACAACGTCAAGGTCATACTCAGTAAGACGAGTAAGTTGGTGATTCTACCGCAAAGGTAGTTAATTCTGAGCAAATCACAACAGCAGGTTTGGAGTCCTATACCGATACCAAGTTGGTGATTCTACCGCAAAGGTAGTTAATTCTGAGCAAATCACAACACTAAGTACAAAAAAGAACATCCGTCCTTTGTTGGTGATTCTACCGCAAAGGTAGTTAATTCTGAGCAAATCACAACCTATACCCTCGTATGTAGTAAATAAGTTACGTTGGTGATTCTACCGCAAAGGTAGTTAATTCTGAGCAAATCACAACCGTAGGCGCTCGCCTTTCTAACGGTAAAGTGTTGGTGATTCTACCGCAAAGGTAGTTAATTCTGAGCAAATCACAACAGCGTCCTCACTATCATGCTTTGTTTTTTGTTGGTGATTCTACCGCAAAGGTAGTTAATTCTGAGCAAATCACAACAAAACCCTTAGCCAACTTTTTATTGCGATTGTTGGTGATTCTACCGCAAAGGTAGTTAATTCTGAGCAAATCACAACTTCAAGGCTTTTGCCGGAAATTTGTAATAGTTGGTGATTCTACCGCAAAGGTAGTTAATTCTGAGCAAATCACAACAAGTCGGTACTGCTTTTAGTAAAAGTTATAGTTGGTGATTCTACCGCAAAGGTAGTTAATTCTGAGCAAATCACAACATCTGAAGTTACCACACAGCAACGTGACCAGTTGGTGATTCTACCGCAAAGGTAGTTAATTCTGAGCAAATCACAACTTACTGCGCAGGGTTCTCCGCTCGGTGCTTGTTGGTGATTCTACCGCAAAGGTAGTTAATTCTGAGCAAATCACAACCATCAAGCTGTGGGCTAAAAATCATCTTGGTTGGTGATTCTACCGCAAAGGTAGTTAATTCTGAGCAAATCACAACAATTGGACAACATGCGCAATACAAATATCAGTTGGTGATTCTACCGCAAAGGTAGTTAATTCTGAGCAAATCACAACTACCGAGTATAACTCTCTGTTACCGCTTTCGTTGGTGATTCTACCGCAAAGGTAGTTAATTCTGAGCAAATCACAACAAGAAATCGCAGGACTATCTCGATGCTCTTGTTGGTGATTCTACCGCAAAGGTAGTTAATTCTGAGCAAATCACAACTTCTATTGCATCCCTAAACAAGGTCAAGGAGTTGGTGATTCTACCGCAAAGGTAGTTAATTCTGAGCAAATCACAACAATTCTCCCTCACTTTCATGCGAAAGATGAGTTGGTGATTCTACCGCAAAGGTAGTTAATTCTGAGCAAATCACAACTTTTGTACGTTCCCGTAATTGGGATAAGCGTTGGTGATTCTACCGCAAAGGTAGTTAATTCTGAGCAAATCACAACAAAGGTTATCTCTAACATCGCCAACTTGTAGTTGGTGATTCTACCGCAAAGGTAGTTAATTCTGAGCAAATCACAACTATTAATGGCAACAATAAAGTTGTTCAAGCGTTGGTGATTCTACCGCAAAGGTAGTTAATTCTGAGCAAATCACAACTTGATGTCCTTAAACGTGTATCTCGTTTCGGTTGGTGATTCTACCGCAAAGGTAGTTAATTCTGAGCAAATCACAACTAAGTAAACCTCTGCTTGTTCAAAACTAAAGTTGGTGATTCTACCGCAAAGGTAGTTAATTCTGAGCAAATCACAACATAGAAGCTGACGAACGGCACAGCGAGGAGGTTGGTGATTCTACCGCAAAGGTAGTTAATTCTGAGCAAATCACAACCAGTGAGATGTGCAAACTTATTGCACGTGCGTTGGTGATTCTACCGCAAAGGTAGTTAATTCTGAGCAAATCACAACAACCAGAGGGCGGAACGTTACAACCTCAACGTTGGTGATTCTACCGCAAAGGTAGTTAATTCTGAGCAAATCACAACGAGGGCGAGACTTACGGCGACAATCGCAGTGTTGGTGATTCTACCGCAAAGGTAGTTAATTCTGAGCAAATCACAACGCTTGCCGAAGCCTTTAATGGCGTGAGTCGTTGGTGATTCTACCGCAAAGGTAGTTAATTCTGAGCAAATCACAACTTTCAGCCCTACCGCAACACGGTGAAGCGGGTTGGTGATTCTACCGCAAAGGTAGTTAATTCTGAGCAAATCACAACTGAGCTTGCACAAGACCAAGCAGAGGAAGCGTTGGTGATTCTACCGCAAAGGTAGTTAATTCTGAGCAAATCACAACTCTTCGGGCGTTTTGTAGTTGGTTTATTTGTTGGTGATTCTACCGCAAAGGTAGTTAATTCTGAGCAAATCACAACGCTCTTTCCGTTGAGCCACGCCTTAATGGAGTTGGTGATTCTACCGCAAAGGTAGTTAATCCTGAGCAAATCACAACTTGCTGCTGTCAGTGGGAATGGCGGCATGGTTGGTTATTCTACCGCAAAGGTAGTTAATTCTGAGCAAATTCCACTAATAACTCTTGCAGATATAAAAACCGAGTGCGTGAAAAAATCTGCCATATCTTCCAGAAATAGCGTAACTGGTTGTTGGTGAATATGATAAGGGCTGGAAGATAACTCGAATGAGAGGGTTATCTTCCAGCCATCTACCAGCTTTTGATAGCCATCTTCCAGCTGTGTTTTTAGCCTTTTATATGATCACCGCTGTGCCGCTGCATGTCACCATGAGCATCGATCCGCCCTGTCCTACGGTTTCGTAGTCGAGGTCGATGCCTACGATGGCGTTGCAGCCGAGGCTCTCGGCACGCTGCGCCATTTCGCGCATGGCTGAGTCCTTAGCTTCGCGCAGTACACTTTCGTAGGTGCCGCTGCGACCGCCGAAGAAGTCGCGCAAGCCTGCCATGAAGTCTTTGAAAACATTGGCGCCGATGATGGTTTCGCCGGTTACTACGCCGCGATATTCGCGGATGGGGTGGCCTTCGAGGGTGGGTGTTGTTGAGAAAATCATAGTATTGTTCCTTTCTTTGGTTTGTTTTATAAATGATTCGTTTGCGATACGTTGTGCTAACAGCAAGCGTTGTACTAACAGCAAGCGTTGTACTAATAGCAAGCGTTGTGTTGTACTATCAGCATGCGACGCTTTATCGTGAACAGTAATCACGATACGTTAAATAAACGCAATTATGAGCGGTTTATTTTGTGGGTTAACAATAAATAATATAACTTTGATTTTGCTATTAATTTAAGCGAATATTGAGATGAACGACAAAGCAGTTAAACCTTATAACAAGCAAGACAGATATGAAAAGATTCAGATACTTTCGTTTTACACTCGCAGCTGCGGGCATGGCGCTGATGGCGCTTGGCGGCTGCACGTCGCGTACGACGAAGTCGGGCTCTGCGGCGGAGCAGGACAGCGTGCTGCAGCAGACGGCGTTCGCAACGGACAGCATTGCGTTCTGCGAGCAGAAGGATTCGACGTTGAAGTGCAGCGTAGTTGTAGACTATCCTTCGGGCGACGACTCGCTCTCGGTCGGCGTGCGCAGATACGTAGCCGGCGAACTCGTGCGTATGTACCTGCCCGCAATGCAGGAGGAGAACGGCGAGGCGCCCGTGTACAAGGGTTCGATGGCGGACGGCAAGGCGCTTGTCGACTTCTACGGCAATATGAATAATGTGTATCTGAAGGCGCAGTATGCCGAGCTGAAGGAGTTGGGCATTGCGGGGCTCTCGTACGACCTGAGCATACGCAAGACGTATGAGACCGACCGCTACCTGACGTACGAGACCTCCTGCTATGTGTTCCTCGGCGGAGCGCACGGGTCGGCTTTGTGTCGCCCGGTGAACATCGTTAAGGCTACGGGCAAGGTGCTCGCCGCTACGGTAGACACGCTGAAGCAGAAGGCGCTGCAGCCCATCCTGCGCCGTGGCGTGAAGGAGTATATCTCTAAGGCTGAGAACCGCAAGATAAAGGATAGCGACCTGCAGAACATGCTTTTCGTGGAGCACGGCATCATCCCGCTCCCCACGACCGTGCCGGTGCTCACGCCTGAGGGCTTACGCTTCGTCTATCAGCAGTACGAGATAGGTCCGTATGCGCTGGGCATGGTGGAGTTCACGGTGCCTTACACGGACGTGAAGTCGTGCCTCACGAAGGAGGCGGCTGAGCTGGCTTTTGAATAGAGAGGTTATAAAAAGAACGATATGACAAAGAAAGCGATAGTAATAGGAGCCACTTCGGGCATAGGGCTTGAAGTGGCTCGTCTTTTAGCCGTGCGTGGCTACAGCGTAGGCATAGCCGGCAGACGTGTGGAGCGGCTGCAGGAGATAGTGGAGACCACGGACGGCATAGTGGCGTGGCAGCAGATTGACGTTGACAGCGACGATGCCACCGATGGCTTGCACGAGCTTATCTGCAAGCTGGGCGGCATGGATCTGTACTTCCATAGTTCGGGAATAGGGTGGGAGAACTGCTCGCTCGATGCGGAGAAGGAGATGCGCACGGTGCAGACCAACGCCGTGGGCTTCACGCGGATGGTGCTCTCGGCGTACCAGTGGTTTGCCGACAACGCTCACCGCGGACGCATAGCCTGCATCACGTCGATAGCTCGCACGCGCGGACTGGGTGCTGCGCCTGCCTATTCGGCTACGAAGCGCTACCAGTCGCACTACCTCGAATGCTTGGCGCAGCTCGCCAGTATGCGTCGCCTGCCCATCGCCATCACCGACATCCGCCCGGGCTTCGTGGCTACCGACCTTATCGCCGGCAGCCATTTTCCGCTGCAGCTCTCGGCTGAGCACGTGGCGGCGGACATTGTGAGTGCGGTGGAACGCGGCAAGAAGGTGGTGACGATCGACTGGCGGTATCGGCTACTCGTGGCTGCGTGGCGCATGATACCGCGCTGGGCGTGGATAAGGCTGCGGTTCGTGAAGTAAGGGTCACACGGAATATGCGGATTTCTGCTTGAGTGGGTTGACAATGGATCAAACGGATGCGCCATCCGTAGCGGAGGTCTCCGGCCTCCGCAACACCAAGTCGGATAGTAATTGTATCGCAGCTTGCTGCGGAGGCCGGAGACCTCCGCTACGGCTAACGATAAATCCGTTGTTATTTTTACGCATCCTAATAATCTGCTGTAAATCAGCAATCAGTGGAAGGATATTTGTATTGAGGGCTGCATGACTACGGCAGGAATGCCGTAGCCTCCTACATTAGTATCGTTGGCTTGGTTGGCTTGGTTGGCGCAGTTCTTGCTCTGGCAAGCGGCAAAGCCAAGCGGGGACAGCTGCAATAGATTGCCTGTTTACTTGGTTGAGGGTGTGTCAAAACTCTCTTATTCTAAAAAAATCACAAAGCCCTGA
>ENA-OYXI01000891-OYXI01000891.1-human-gut-metagenome-genome-assembly--contig:-NODE-891-length-12888-cov-4.930414_pt1 | contig 12888 bp, 8 predicted proteins | sample MGYA00244217_ERZ653421 | MGnify/ENA primary metagenome ERZ653421 (study PRJEB26926, sample SAMN06165148) | human gut metagenome | biome: ENVO:00009003; feature: ENVO:2100002; material: ENVO:00002003... | reverse complement strand
GCTCGGAGATGTGTATAAGAGACAGGGTCAAAATCTCGTGTCCATTTTCTTGGGTACAGTTTACTCCGATGGAGGGCAACGCATCTATCTTCACATCGGTACAGCACAGAGCGACAAAATATTTTCCGCTGGGATTCCGGGATACCGTGGCAGACAAGATGCGCCCTTTAACCTCTTTGGAGATGCGGCACTTTACCTTGCCCAGCTTTGGGAGTTGCACGCAGTCATCGAATACCTTGATATTGCTATTTGTCTGGTAGCTCTGATGCCTGTTTCTCTTGCTTTTAAACCTAGGAAATCCTACATGAGCACCGCAATTGACACTGTGAAAGAAATTCTGATACGCCCGATCCAGATGCTTTAGCGAATTCTGAAGAGCGCACTTATCGACCTCTCTCAGCCAGGCAGTCTCGCCTTGTTTCTTCAAGTTGGTTAGATCCTTATCCTGCTCAAAACGTGAAGGAGATTTTCCAGTGTTTTTGTACGCTTGAATTCTCTGGTTGAGGTAATAGTTGTAGACATACCTTGCACAGCCAAAAGTGCGAAGAATCAAAGTCTCTTGCTGTTTCGATGGGTAAATGCGAAACTTGTAGGCGTATTCCATCTTTATCACCACCTACCAATAATTACGCAAGCGGTGTGCGTTTAACAACAAGTATCTGACTTTTTGCAGCTTACTCAATAGCTGAAGCAAGGGGCTTGCGCTGCCTATCTTTCATTATTGTATTTTAGTCTGCTGCCTTAAAGTTATAGACAGGACGGATCCGCTCAATAATCTCCGCAGTAGGGCCGATTTGAGCGACGATCTCCTCCATGCTCTTATAGGCCATGGGAGACTCGTCCAGCGTGTCGGGCACAACACAGGTGGTGTAGATACCCTCCATTTCCTTCTGGAACTCCTCCATGGACAGAGCATTGAAGGCCGCCTTGCGGCTCATCAGCCGGCCGGCGCCATGAGGTGCGGAGCAATTCCAATCCTCGTTGCCCTTGCCGCTGCAGATCAGGCTACCGTCACGCATGTTGATGGGGATCAGCAGCTTCTCGCCGGCCTTGGCGGAGACAGAGCCCTTACGCAGGATCATGGCGTCCGTATCAATATAGTTGTGGATGGTGGTGAAGGTCTCCACCGCCGTGAAGCCCATGCCAGTCATGATAACATCCACCATGGCCTTGCGGTTGAGCATGGCGAACTGCTGTGTCAGCTTCATATCGTGGATATAGTCCTCGAACAGCTTACCCTCCACATAGGCCAGATCTTTGGGGATATTCAGCTCGTGCTCCTTCTTGAGCGCCTTGATGGTCTTCTGGATCTCCTGGAACCGGCCCTCGGCCTTCAGCTGGTCAATGGCGGCTTGAACTTGATACTGGGCGCCGCCCCAAAGGGCACGCCGACCCTCATTCTGGTAGTGCTCAGCCACCTCGGTGCCCAGATGACGGCTGCCAGAGTGGACCACCAGGAACAACCGGCCATCCTCCGCGCGATCCACCTCAATGAAGTGGTTGCCGCCACCCAAAGAGCCGATGCTGCGCATGGCCCGGTTGAGATTGACTTGATCTGTGCAGCGGAGGTGAGTCAGATCGATCTCAGCGTTCAGTGCATGAGGAATGTCTCGAACCTCACGGCCATAGGGGATCTCCCTGCGGATTAGGGCGTCCAGCTTCTCAAAGTCGACCTCCCGCTCACGAAGCTCAACAGTCTCCATACCGCAGCCGATATCGACGCCAACCATACCGGGCACGATCTTGTCCTGGATGGTCATGGTGGTACCGATGGTACAGCCCTTGCCAGCGTGGACATCGGGCATGATCCGGATCTTGCAGCCGGCAAACTCGGCCTGATCGCAAACGGTCTGGATCTGCTTGCGGGCTGCCTCCTCCAACTCGGGGGTGTAACAGACCGCAGTATTATATAAACCTTGAATCGTAATCATAACGATCTCCCTTTCCTTCATACTCTTTATTTTACGGTTCATCTCTGCCAACAGCAACACTTTTGTTGGGAAAGAAAAAGCAGGAGGCGATAACATACCTGCTATCACCTCCTGCGTCAGCTCTATTATGCCACGATCGCCGCGTAACGCTCGGAACCCAGAACATCCATCATGAAGGCATGGGGGGAAAGAATGCCGGCTTTCAGCATGGAGAAGATTCGGGGATTACAGCCGGATACCAGCGCAACGCCCTGGTCGTTGATCTTGACGGGCTGCTGCTGATTACGGCTTGCCACATTCCAGAACATCACCTCGGGCAGCTGGTAGCCATGTTCCTCGAAGAGCCGCTGCGCATACTCGAAGTTGGTCAAGGAGCAATCTTCAGTACAGTAGTCGAACTCCATATCGGAGATAATGAAGATCTTGGCAGGCATATCCTTCTGGGGCACACGGTTCTTCACGGCAGTCTTGAGGATCAACTCAAACACACGCTGGATATTGGTGTTGGCGACCTCGTTGAACTGGTGACAGTACCGCACCTTTTCGTAGATATCCTTGCCCTTAATCTCCACCAGCTTGGGATTCTCAGAGAATGTGATGAAGTGGTTTTGGAATGCGCCGGTGTTGCGCTCGGCATAGTAGATACCAAGAGACAGCGCCACAGTGGCGGGGATGGGATCAGCACCACCGTACATGGAGCCGGAGCCATCAATGACGACCAGAGCGTTCTCACCGCCAGTGAAATCCTCCTGTGTCTTCCATGTTGCGTCAATGGCCTTGCGCTCCTGATCGGAGATATCGCCGCGACCGAAGAAGGGCTTGATCATCTCATAGGGCGTCAGGGTGCCAGTGTGGAGCTGCTCCGTACCCTCGGCGACACGGCTCATGAATTCATCATAGCGGTCTCCATCATTTCGCATGAAGGCCTTACGATACTTGAACATGGCCTTGGAGGGCTGCTTGGAGTAATCGAAGGTGTAGTCTTTTTCGCGCAGGTTGTTCTCGATGATGCTGATCTTGGTGCGCAGGGCGCTCAGCGTTTTGCGGTACTGGGCGTCGTTCATACCCATCGCACGGGCAATTCGCTTCGCCTGCCGGATCACATCTTCGTTGGAGGCATTGACGGAGGGGAGCCACTTGGCCAGCAGGGACACGGACTCGCCGGCCTCCAGAGCGGCAAAGTCAGCTGCCAGCTGTTTTTTGATCAGCTGCAGCACCTTGCCTTCGCAGGTGGTGCCCATCAAGGCCAGTAGGTCATCGTAGCGGCCATACTCTGCGATGTACTGGATGTTCTTCTCCAGGGATCGCGGCTCATTGCTGGCCAGCCATTTCAGAATGGTACGGAAGACGCGCCGCTCGCCGATGCCGCCACGGATATCTCTCGCAAAGAACAGGGTCTTCATGGCCAGGTCAGCGTCTTCGGCATAGGCGCGGAGGAAGCGATTCGTGATCTCCTCGTCACGCTCTCTGCGCAGGGCGCCGATCGTAGCGAACAGATCCAGACATTCAGACTGGGTGGAACGATATGTAACTGCGCCATTTTCCGTATGGGTCATATTTGCTTCTTTCTTTAGAAACTTCAGCATGGAAATCACTCCTCCGTGATGAATTGGTTATACAAGGCACCATCAGGGATTTGAACCCGAAAGTACGATTTCTAGTCGTAGTTGTTACCAAGAATTGCTGTTGGTGCCTTTCACAAGATGCCTGACATATCGCAAGTCTTAAGCCGCCAGTTGACCGGCGCCCTGACCTCTGCATCGGATCGGATTCAAGACTGTTGGGTGTTGCTGTGGGCATCTTTATTGATAAAACAAGGCACCATGTGAAGTGGGAATCGAACCCACGAACGACGGGTATGAACCGCCTGCTATAACCATCTTAGCTATTCGATCTTTGCTGTTGGTGCCTTTTTGTCTAAGGAGTGAATACATCATCCGGGTGGGGCTCGAACCCACGACACAGAGATTGGGGTCTCCCGTTCTACCATCTGAACTTCCGGAGATGTATTCGACAAGACGATGTCCTTTATCATCATAAAGGGGGGCTCACCCTTTGTCGGCCTGCCCCGAAAGCAGGTGCTCCTTCGTTGAGCTAATGTTAATAGATAATGCTGTTAGCGTCTTTTACAAAGCGCATTCTTTATTCCGGAGAGGTTACTACGCCAGACCAGAACAGCGTCTATGATTAAAAGTCATATGCATGGGTTTGCTGTATGCGCTTTTCGTGATTTAAGAATACTGCCTGTTCAGAGGAAAAACACGGAAAAAAAGTTGCGAACTCAAGAGCAACTACCTAATAGTCTGCGAAAAATTGGTTCAAACCCATTCCAGACCGCAGTTGGCAAGGAGCTGTCCTTTCATTTGGACACCTCCTGTGGTAAAATGAAGCCATAAACTGCAGGAGGTGGATTTCGTGGCATATAGTGAGTTGGTCAAGAGTTTTGAGCGTATCCGGAGCTACATGCGCGAATTCTATGTCTATGGGTTTAAGAGTCGGGAAGAGTACAGCATCAAGAGTGCCCGCAGCTACGATAATGAGCGGCGAAGAATTGAGAGTTGGATCGGCGACTTTATGTCCTTCCATCAGGACACATCCGGCAAGAATGTATTCCTCTCGGTTGACAGCAGACGGATCCCACACAACCCGCTCCACAAGGCTTTTAAAGCCAAAAGCTTTACCGATAAGGACATCACCCTCCACTTCTATGTGATGGACCTGCTGGCCGATGGCAGCGCGCTTTCTTCCAGAGAGATTGTCGATTGCATCAATGATGACTATCTCTCTCATTTCAGCGGCGCCTTCTCTCCAGACGAATCCACCGTGCGGAAAAAGCTCAAGGAATATGAGGCGCTTGGTCTGCTAAGCTCCGAGAAATGCGGTCGTGAGGTACTCTACCGGAGAACGGATGATAACACCGTTGATTTGAATACCTGGGCAGACGCCCTATCCTTTTTCTCCGAGGAGGATCCACTCGGGGTGATTGGCTCCTTCTTGATCGATAAATTGGAAAAACCTTCTGATAGCTTCCGATTCAAACATCACTACATGCTCCACGCCCTGGACAGTGATGTCCTCTGTGATCTGTTGGCGGCAATCGATGAAAAAAGAGCTGCGGAACTGACCGTCAAGAGCCTGCGGAGTGGCCGCGACTATCAAAGGACGGTTTGTCCTCTGAAGATCTATGTCAGCACCCAGTCCGGGCGCCAGTATCTGCTTGGCTACCAGTACCGGGGGCGGCACTTATCTTTCTTCCGGTTGGATGCCATCAAAAAGGTCACGATTGGGAATGTCGAGAAACACTACAGCAAGTACTTAGGGTACCAGGAGAAGTTTGACCAGCACCTTTGGGGTGTCTCAACGGGTCCCGACCATAATTTGGATCATATTGAAATGACGGTCCATTTTGACCCGGGCGAGGAATTCGTGCTGCACCGCCTGGAGCGCGAGAAGCGCCATGGTACAGTCGAACTATTGGACTCACAGACTTGCAGGTTTTCAGCCGATGTCTATGATGCCTCAGAGATACTGCCCTGGCTGCGCACCTTCATCGGCCGCATTGTAGATCTCAAATGCTCCAGCCAGTATGTTTTGGATATGTTCCAAGAAGATTTGGCTCGGATGGACGCTCTGTACGGAGGTGGCAACGATGTTATTCAGTGAGATCTACGGAAGCTATTTCAATGTCGTCGCAGCTGTCCTTTCCGAAGCATCCGATGGGAAGTTGACAGATCGAAGAATGACCGAGCTTGTCCGGGAAAAGGCTTTTGCGGAAAGCGCGCTTGCAATTCCGGCAGCGCTGAAATCCGGAACCTGGCCTTTACTCGATCAGGAGTATCATTCCATACTTCACCACAAGCCAACCATGCCTTTGACAATGCTCCAAAAGAGATGGCTCAAAGCGCTGCTGTCTGATCCCAGAATCGCTCTGTTTGATCCGGACACGACCGGGCTGGAAGATGTTGATCCGCTGTATGCTCAGGACACCTTCATTCTCTTTGACCAGTACGCGGACGGAGATCCGTATGGGGATCCCGCCTACATAGCTTGCTTCCAAACAGCACTGAAGGCAATTCGAAAGAAGAGAAAACTGCGTATCCGGTTCCGTGGCCATACCGGCGCCCGCCATTCGATCGAGTGTATACCTTACCGCCTGGAATATTCCGCCAAGGACGATAAGTTCAGGTTACTGGCAACCGGCAAGCGACGGCTCAACACGATCAATATGGCTCGTGTGCGTTCATGCGAGTTGCTGGATGCCTATGATCCCAAATCCATCACGCTGCCTCAGGAAAATTCCGAAGAGCTTGTAATGCTGCTTCATGACGAGCGCAACGGGCTGGAACGTGTGCTGCTACACTTCTCCCATTTTGAAAAAGAGACTCAGAAGTTGGCCGATCGGCTCTATCAGATCAGGCTCCGTTACGACAAGGACGATGAGACCGAGCTGCTTATTAGGGTGCTGTCCTTCGGCCCGGTGCTGGAAGTCATTGAACCAAGCGCTTTTGTCACGCTGATGAGAAAGCGGATTGCCGTTCAGAAACAGCGCTTTTGCCAATAATTCTCCTAAGCACAGAAAAAACCATCATTCGTCAGAAAGGCTGCACGAGAAATGATTGATAACGAAACCAATTTGACCTTACTGAATGTGAATCAGATTGTGAGCCTATTGTCCAGGGCCTATATCAAGCTCATCAAAAACGGTACCCCACTAAAATCTTTTCCCTCCGTGATGCTGTGGGGGCCTCCGGGTATCGGCAAATCCCAGGGTGTTCGTGAGATAGCGGGCAACATCCAGGCTAAGACCGGAAAAAAGGTTTCCATCACAGATGTACGCCTGTTGCTATTCAACCCGGTAGATCTCAGAGGCATCCCGACGACCAACGCGGATAAAACCCTATCGGTGTGGCTGAAGCCTCAGATTTTCCAGATGGATGAAAGTGAAGATGTGATTAACATCCTCTTCCTAGACGAGATTACCGCCGCACCGCAGTCGGTGCAGGCCGCTGCCTATCAGATCACGCTGGATCGCGTTATTGGTGAGCATAAGCTGCCGGAGAACTGTATCGTCATTGCCGCTGGCAACCGCGTTACCGATAAATCCGTTGCCTATAATATGCCACGCGCATTAGCCAACCGTCTCTTGCACATTACTGTGAAGGGCGATCCTGACTCCTGGCACGACTGGGCTGTCAAATCAGGCATTCACCGCTTTGTCACCAGTTTTCTGGAGTATAACCCAACCGCTCTCATGCGCTCCGATAGCCCTGAATCCACCTTGGCTTTTCCAACACCTCGTTCCTGGGAGATGGTCAGCAACATCCTTACCAATATCTCAGAAAACATGGACGCAATTCAGCCTTTGATATCCGGCTGTATCGGGGCAAGCGTAACTTACAATTTTGCGAAATGGTGCACTCTGTTTTCAAACCTGCCTTCAATCGAAGACATCTTCGCCGGAAAAAAGACTGCTGTTGAGAAGTCTCCGGAAATGCAGGAGGCCCTTAGGGCTGAGATGGTCGCCTATGCGCGTCAGCATCCGGAAAAGGAGCTCATCAACAACTCTATAGTATTCGCTTGTGATCTTCCTTGGACTTTCCGCACCAACCTCCTCCATGATTATCAGCTCATCCCTAAGCTCCGCCCCATTCTTGCAGAAAACGCAATATACCTGGATGCGGTTAAGGCAGGCATGAAATGACTGATAAGCGAATCAATAAGCTCAAAAGAAAACTCCAGGAGGCCCGGTATCGGCTTCTGACACGGGAGCCGGAGTTGGCGGCGCCGCTGGTAGAGATGTTGTTTGTCACCAATGTGGATGTGCGCCGGATGTCAACAAACGGGAGTTGCATCTACTTTGACGCGAGCTGGTTGGAAAAGCTCGACGACAACAGCTTGGATTTTGCGCTCTGCCACCAGCTCATGCATATCCGGTTAGGGCATCTCTCACGCCCGCAGTTTTATAAAGGTGACCGTTTTCACTTTGCCTGCAATATCGTTGTCAACTCCTCGCTTATCCGGTATGACTTCACGGATGACAAGCTCCCTGGAATCGGCGAGATCCACCATGAGACTTTTTATCCCAAAGTTGAAGGCTGCGAGTTGACGCCTTACGAGGCATTTCAGATGACACCTTTGGATCCTTCCACGTTGAGTGATGCGCAGCGCCGCAATCTCCTGCTGGATTCAGATGAGTGGTGGGATAGGCCGAACGCCCGCACCGAGGATGGGGTCCTGATTCTCAGCCCGGATGACCCTGATCCAGATGACCTAATTCCATCTGAGCGCATTCGAGGAATCATCGAGCGAGTGTGCAAAGGGTTCCGCAAGCAGGAGATGCCTGAAGTATATCGCCCGGAAGCAGATGATGATGAACTGGACGATCTCATCTTCGAGTATACAACACGCCCGAGTGCGAATCTCAAAGAGGCAATTCGGGAAATCCGGGGTTCAAAGGACCGCGATGCAGAAAACTATGACAGCAGCACCCTTTGTGAGCGCGTCCTTCACCGATCGAAAATCACGACTCACGATTGGCAATCTCTCTTGAACCACTTTATCATGGACGAAACAAGGGACTACAGCTTTACCCCTCCCGATCGCAGGCTGCAGGACCTGGACTTCTTTCTGCCGGATTACAACGAGTCTGAAACGCCCAGGCTCAATGTTTTGTTCATGGTTGATATCTCTGCCTCTTTGAAAGATCAGGAAGTGGCCATGGCCGCCGCCGAGATCTGCGCAGCTATTGAGCAATTCGGCGGGATGCTTAGCGGCTCCATCGGTTTCTTTGATTCGGAAGTCCGACGGGTAGTTCCCATTACCAGTGCGGAAAACCTGCTGCAACTGAAGCCATATAGCGGAGGCGGGACAAGTTTCCAGTGCATTTTTGATTATGTTCGGGAACATATGTCTGACAATGTTCCTTCAGAAATCGTCATCATGACAGATGGGAAAAGCGATTTCCCGGAATATGAGGCCTCATCCGGCATACCTGTGCTCTGGCTGCTCACCAATAACCGTGTTAGGATCCCCTGGGGGCAGGCGGCGTACTTCCGAAAATAGGAGGTATTTGTGCATACACAGGAACAACGTATTAGTCAAAATGCATTGACTTGCCAATTCCGGCCATTAACGGTACAATATGAGCACAGAATCATCACCATGGAGGTATTGCAATGGCAACGGATAGCACCCTTCAAAAAATAGCCGATAATCTTCTCGCGCAATTCGACAAGACTCTACTTGATAATTCAACAGATTTTTCTTCTTGCGACCAAATATTGAACGCAGCTCCCTCTGAACACAAAGGTGGGTTGGAGTCCCTTTACTGTGATCTACTTTTGGACGCACTTATTTCGGGTTACTACAGGTATTCCGAGATGGACACCAAGCAGTTGGTCGATGACCCACTATATACAAAATTCAAGAAAATGGTATATGGACTCGATAGATCGGATCCATACAATTTGCTGTACTACGCCATTATTGATTTGGTATCCGGAAAGAAAGAGAATGTTCTTCAGTACTTGTCGGCTTACCTAGATGAAAAAATCAAAAGCCTCAAAACAGAGTCTGGGATATTCACAGCTGAGGATTTCACATACATTCTGGTGGTTCCACTGAAAGAGGGCTTTCCCGGTATGTGGAGCGCCATAGGAAGAATGCTGGATAGAGACGATGTTGAAGCAGGAATCCCTGAAATGTGTGCTGCTCTGGATCACCTGTATTATGACTCTAAGAATGAGAGCATCATCGAGTCACTTACCCAGGTCTTACAGTGTAATCCGAAGATCCTGTTAGCAAAAGAACTCCTCGGATATACCTACTACAATATGCAGATGTTGGGAAATGCACTCTCATATTTTGAGCAATTTGAAGATGGAAAACCCACATCTCGCATTTTCCTTGAGGGCACCGTCTACTTCTGGATGGCATGGTGCTACGGAAAGAAAAAGGACTGTCTCAAGGAAGAAGAATACTATCGGAAGTCACTTGAGGCTCTTCCTGTCGGCGAAAATACCCTAAATAATCTAGGGTACTCGCTGTATAAACAGAGGAAATTCAAAGAAGCCCAAAGCGTATTTGAAGACTGCCTGCGGCAGAATCGAGATGTGCGCTATGCCGCAAATAATCTCGTGCGAACCCTTCTCGCCCAAGGCAAGAATGGAGAGGCTCAGAGAGTCATCCAAGAGCATGAGCGTTTTGTCTCAAAGGATTTGAAGAAGAGGGCTGAAAAGCCAGTTGGCAAAGTAAAAATCGCTGTCCCAGAGCCTGCCGTTACTGATGTTGAGGCGGAAACGATCGTAGACATCGGCGTAAAAAAACAGCAATTCTCCAGCGAAAAGCTTCTCGAAGATGAACTGGTGCAGCGGATGGAAATTGGCATTCCTGTATTTGGGATGCCGCTCCGTATATATCAGAAGCGAGGTGTCTATGGCAGGCAATTTGTTTTGAGGAATGGCAGGCTTGATATCCTTGGGATTGATACCGCTGGAGACCTGTATGTTATCGAGTTGAAAAAGGACTCTGGCTATGATGACGCTTATGCACAAATGCGAGAGTATATCGATTGGATTGAGGAAGATGTTGCAGTCAAAGGACAGCGTGTATTTGGCATAATATGTTTGAATGATCCGACAAAAGATCTCATTGAAAAAGTCAAGGCTGACGATCAGATGCGGCTATTTGAGTACTCCATTTCCTATTCAGAGATTATCTAACGAAGAAGGCATGTATCCAGCAAGACCGTCCGATCAACTAGACAATCCTCGTTTCCTTGAATGAAATATGTTTTATTCCTCTAATCGGTACGGATAAAGGCAAAGAAGTGATGAAGAATCTTTTCAAAGAGCAGCTTAAACGCCAGAAAAAGTAATGTCAAAAGGCATACCTTTTGACGGACTGAACTGAACATGAAAAACACGCCTCAAGAGTGCACCAAAACATCGGTGTTCACTTTTGGGGCGTGTCTTTTTTCCGAGAGATGTTCTGACACAGAATGTCAATTCGGTAGCCCGTCAATACATGTCAATCCCTGGGGAAAACACTACATCATTTTCTCCAGGCAATATTTTGATTTATCGCTCTGCTGAACCAAGGTTGCAAACTGCTCTTGAATATCCAGAGGAGGCAGTGGCCACGTGAAGCCATTTATCTGCTCACGGTTTGCCTTGGGCATATTAGTGCGTCCACTGAGAGGAATAATATATGATAAAAACCATTGTGATCTGAGCACGTATGCAAGATAGCTTTTATTACAGATCTCAGTGTTTGGAAGTATCGGATAGGCGTCGGCAGAGCACAAGCCATCAAATGTTGGAAGCGCTACTTTATTGAGATTTGGCCTGATTTTGCTATAAATGATGTGGTCTTTTGTAAAAACGTATTTCCCGCTTTTCACACTATCCTCTGCTACCGTCCTATACCCGCGAAGCCTTCCAGTGTCTTTTTCAATACTGTCAATTCCGATGTGTGGATAATCTGCATACTTAGCATAGTCAGTGGTCATCTGCGCATCTATGCTTGCAAATGCCGCGAATGGAAGAACGGGATAGCCTCGTTCGTTCTTTATGGGGTCTCCAAACTGCTCCATAAATTGAGATTTGAACACATCAGATTGGCAAATTTTGATTTATCGCTCTGGCGGACAAAGGCTGCAAACTGCTCCTGAAGCTCCATTGGTGGAATGTAAATAGTGATGTTTTTTAGCTTGGTCACATTAATTCCCTTCATGATCTGACCATTTCCAACCATCTCAATCTGATTAACTACGTTCGAGCTATAGTGGAGTTGGTACATCAAAAAGGATGGGAGAAGTTTTGTCTTATCCGGGCGTATTCTAAGAACATCAGAAGCTATAATTCCCGGTGTATAATCAGCTGGATACAGCGCACATTGCCCTATGTTTCCTTTTCTTGACATTGCTATGTCATCAGATTGAATCAAAAAAGTTGAAAGCTGCAGCGCCTTTTCCGCACTCACATAAGTGTCTGCTGGGATAGAAAATGCTGCGTTTACTTGAGGAATTCCCCATACAGGAATACCTTCTTCCGTATACTCGGATTGCTTCAGTTGGGTACCAAATGGACCACATTTGATATCATCATCATTCTTGCAGGCAGCTATCAGACTACATGTATTAAATGATTGCCTTTTCGCCTCAAACTCCCCGAAAAATTGAGATTTGAACACATCAGATTGGCAAATTTTGATTTATCGCTCTGGCAGACAATAGAAAGAAACTCTTTTTGCAGGTCCACCGGGGGCACGATAAACGCGATCTTCCTTAGGTCCTCCATGTTTAGCTGAATTAGGGTAATTCCCTTTGATAAAGACTGAATGTAATCGTGCATCGTATCAAAGTCCATTTGGCATTTTAGGAACTCCAGTGACATCAGATCCTCTTTAACTCTGATGGGCACAATTCCTCTGCCAACGTTACAGCCTTTGAACGCATCCCCGATAATGCAAGTATCTCCGATATTGGCCCGGACAGTAAGCAGCAGTTCCCGTCCTGTTAACAGTGTTCTTTTATACTGATCTGATATCGCCTTTGACGTCCGCTTGAGTTCGGTGATCTCTGGCTTTTTCCCAACAATATCTACTGGCCTGAATACAGGGACTCCGTCTGGGACATCATCGCCAGGCTTGACAATCCCGTAACTTATGGAGCAGTCGTCGCTAACAATATCCTGAAGCTGCATAACAGGCCAGCCTTTAGGATTTGTGATGGGATCTCCGAACCGCTCGATAAATTGAGACTTAACGAGCTCGTCGGTAGCAGATATCAGCTTTTTGTAAGCCTCCATAGTATCGTTTATGGACCACAGGACTTTAGCCAGTCCACGCTGGGTGTCCAGATCAGGTAGCTCGAACTCCAATTCTTTCAGGTCCCGCCAGTTGATTGTCTGTCTCTTATACACATCTCCGAGCCCACGAGACCGATCAGTATCTCGTA
>ENA-OYXI01000890-OYXI01000890.1-human-gut-metagenome-genome-assembly--contig:-NODE-890-length-12905-cov-4.539066_pt1 | contig 12905 bp, 10 predicted proteins | sample MGYA00244217_ERZ653421 | MGnify/ENA primary metagenome ERZ653421 (study PRJEB26926, sample SAMN06165148) | human gut metagenome | biome: ENVO:00009003; feature: ENVO:2100002; material: ENVO:00002003... | reverse complement strand
CGCCGCCGACGAACGTGCCGCCCGCACCGAGCGCCGCCGCCACAGGCAGCATAAAGCGCAGCGTGGAGCCGCTCTCGCCGCAGTCGAAAACGGCGTTCTGCGGCGCGGTTACGGGCGTTACCTCATATACGTCCCCCTGTTTTTCTATCTTCGCGCCGAGCGCGTTCAGACAGGAAACGGTGGCCTCGATATCCTTCGAGGAGGAAGAGAGCAAAACGGAACACTTTCTGTCGCCGAGCGCCGCCGCGATAAACGCGCGGTGCGCCGCCGATTTCGAGGCGGGGGCTTTTACGTCGCCGTTCAGCGTGCAGGGATATATTTTTACGTTCATAACGACAAAAACCTCTCTTCAAATTCAGAAAGCGGCGTTTTCACAATCGCGGCGTCGCCTATTCTGCGGGGCAAAATGAGATTTACGTCGTCGCCGAAACGCTTTTTATCCCCCGTCATGGCGGCGAACAGTTCTCTCTTTTCAAAGGGATTTTCCGTCGGCAGACCGTAAGCGGCGAGCGCGGCTTTCAGCGGCGGCAGAACGCCCGCGCAAAATCCCGTTTTTTCGGCGTAAGCGGCGGCGAGGCACATGCCGATCGCAACGCTTTCTCCGTGACTGAGCGTAAAGCCGCTCGTCTTTTCCACGGCGTGGCCGAAAGTGTGCCCGAAATTCAAAAGCATGCGCTCGCCCGTGTCGAATTCGTCTTTTTTCACGATATCCGCCTTGATCTTCACGCTCGTTTCTATCATTTCCCCGATCGAAGCGGTCTTCGCCGCAAGCCGCCCGAAAAAGGCTTCGTCGCGGATTACGCCGTATTTCAGCACCTCCGCCATGCCCTCCGAAAAGAGCGCGTCGGGCAGGTTTTTGACGACAGACGTATCGCACAGCACCAAAGAAGGCTGATGAATCGCGCCCGCGAGGTTTTTTCCCTGCGGCAGATCCACCCCCGTTTTGCCGCCCACGGAGGAATCGACCGCCGCGAGCAAAGTGGTGGGGATCTGCACGAATTTCACGCCGCGCAGATATATGGCGGCGCAAAAACCGCATACGTCCCCCACGACGCCCCCGCCGAGCGCGACGAGCGCGTCGCTCCGCGTGATCTCCGCCGCGCACAGCGTGGAAAGGATTTTCCCGACGGTGGCAAGCGTCTTGTTCCGTTCCCCGTTTTCAAACGCCAGCGTGTACGCCTTGAACCCCGCGTTTTCGAGCGCTTTTTTGACCTTCGCCCCGTACAGCGGCAGAACCCTGTCGTCCGAAATGATAAAAACTTTTTTCGCCCCTATGCCGCATTCGCGCATATACGTCCCGGCGTTTTCGAGAATATTTTCCCCGACGAGCACTTCGTACGGGCGGGAAGTTTCAACTTTGAGTCTTTTCATAATTCTTTTCCGCAAGCGCCTTTTTCTCGCGCCCCTCTTTCAGCAGCCTTTTCATTTCGTCGCCGTCCCTTTCGTAAAGCGCGGCGCGGTATTCCGAAAGCCGCGCGATCAGCCCGTCTATCTCCCCGAGCAGATTTTCCCTGTTGTCGAAGAAAAGCTCGCACCACATGTCCTCGTTGAGCTTGGCGACGCGCGTCATGTCGCGGAAGCTCCCCGCGGAAAATCCCTTGTGGCTGACCGCCGAGGGACTTTTCACGTAGGCACTCGACAGAACGTGCGCCAGCTGGGACGTGAGCGCGATCATCTTGTCGTGTTCCTCTGCGGTGGAAACCTGCATGCGGGCAAAACCGAGCGCCGTAAAGAGTTCCTTCACCGCCACCAGCTTGTCTATGGTAACGTTTTTATCGGGTACCAGAACCATCGAGGCGTTTTTGAAGAGCGCCTCCCGCGCGTGGTCGAACCCCGAAAATTCCACGCCCGCCATGGGATGCCCGCCGATAAAGGTGAAACCCTTTTCTCTCGCCAGCGGAAAGAGCGGGCCGCAAACCGCGCCCTTTACGCCCGAAACGTCCATGACGATGCATTTTTTGTCTATTTTATCGGCGTTTTCCGTAACGTAACGCACGGTCGCCGCGGGATAGAGCGCGACGATGAGCATGTCCAGCGAGCCTAAGTCTTTAAGTTCGCCGTCGACCGCGCCCGTTAAAAACGCCTTTTTCAGGCTCTCAACGTCAATATCCAGCCCGAACACCCGATGCGGGGTATTCTTTTTGATCGCCTTTGCCAGCGAACCGCCTATGAGCCCCAGCCCTACGATGCCTATATCCATGCCGCCCCCTTATTTCGCCGCGAACGGCAGGATTTTATTTACGTTTTCCGCGAGCGAGGCGAAAGCCTCCGGAGTGATGGACTGCTGTCCGTCGCACAGGGCGTGCTGCGGGTCGTTGTGCACTTCGATAATCAGGCCGTCCGCCCCCGCCGCGGCCGCCGCCAGCGACATGGGCTTTACGTACTTCGCGTAACCCGTGGCGTGGCTGGGATCGATAACGACGGGCAGATGCGTCATGGACTTCAGCACGGGAATGGCGCAGAGGTCAAGGGTGTTTCTCGTGCTCGTCTCGAACGTCCTGATGCCGCGTTCGCATAAAATGACGTTTTCGTTGCCGCCCGCCATGATGTATTCCGCGCTCATGACGAGTTCCTGCAGCGTGCTGCTCATGCCGCGCTTCAACAAGACGGGCTTTTTCGTCTTGCCCAGTTCTTTCAGCAGCTCGAAGTTCTGCATATTGCGCGCGCCCACCTGCAAAACGTCCACCTCTTCGAAGAGGGGAAGCTGGGAAATATCCATAATCTCGGTTACGATGGGCAGGCCCGTTTCCCTTTTCGCCTCCAGCAAAAGCCGTATGCCCTCGCCGCGCAGTCCCTGGAAGGCGTAGGGCGAAGTTCTCGGCTTGAAAGCGCCGCCGCGGAGCAGCCCGGCCCCCGCCGCCTTGACGGCTTTGGCGACGCCCACGATCTGTTGTTCGCTTTCGACCGAACACGGCCCCGCGATAAACTGGAAGTTTCCGCCGCCGATCTTCGCGCCGCATACGTCCACCACGGTGTCCTGCGGGTGGAATTTCCTGTTGGCGTTCTTGAACGGTTCCTGTATGCGCTTGACCTCCTCCACGACGTCGAGCGAGCGGATAAGATCGATGTCTATCTTGCTCGTGTCGCCGATCAGCCCGATTACCGTGAGGTTTTCGCCCCTGCTTATGTGCACCTCGAGCCCTCTGTCTTTCAGCCAGGAAACGAGATTGTCGAGCTGGGAAACGTCGTAATCTTTTTTGGGTATGATGATCATTTTACTTTCTCCTTAAACAAAAACGCGCCGCATATGCTGCGGCGCGTTCCAAAAATCCTCTTTATTCCTTCCGAAAAAACCACAGCGCAAAATTCACTTATTTTTCAAAAAAATAAGCGTAATAAAAGTAAAAGCCGTAGTTTTTGACGAAGTTCGTTTTCATAAAAAATCCCTCTTCGGAAAATTTACACTTCTAATATAAACCAAGAACGCGGGTTTTGTCAATCTTTCGCGGCGGTTTTTTTCAATTTTCCGTCCGCGACCGTCATTTTTTTGTACGGAGTGTCCCCGAACACGCTCTTTTCCGCGTTGGTGCAGGTGATGATGGTCTGTATGCCGTTGAGCCGCGCGATCAGCCGCCTGCGGCGCACTCTGTCGAGCTCGCTCAAAACGTCGTCCAAAATGAGCACGGGGTATTCGTTGAAACGGCTTTTGAAAATTTCCGTTTCCGCAAGCTTGACGGAAAGCGCCACCGTGCGCTGCTGGCCCTGCGAGCCGTAGATCTTCACGTCCTCGCCGTTCAGAAGGATCTTCATGTCGTCGCGGTGCGGTCCGACGTTGGTAAAGCCCAGCCGCATATCCTTTTCGTAAGAAGCTTTCAGCGCCTTGGCCACGCCGTCCGCGATCTCCGCTTCGCTTCCCTGCCAGCCGCTTTCTGCGGAAATTTTCAGTTCCTCCCTGCCTCCGGAAAGCGCGGCGTGCGCCTCCTCCGCGAGCGGCGAAAGGGTTTTTAAAAATTCGTTCCGCCTGTCTATGATCTTGGCGGCGTATTTTGCCATTTCCGCATCCCATATTGGCAGGGTTTCGAACACCATGCCGCGGTCCCGCTCCTTGAGCAGGTTGTTTCTCTGCTGCAATATCCTGTTGTAGCGGTTGAGCGAGTGCAAATAGTTTTTCGACATCTGCGAGAGCGAAATGTTCATAAAGCGCCGCCTGTCCTCGGGCGTTTCCTTCACGAGCTTCAGCTCTCCGGGATTGAAAAACACGCTGTTGACGTTGCCGAGCAGCTCCCCTATGCGCATAATAGGCGTGGAATTTATCTTCACGCTCTTTTTATCCGCGCGGCCGATGCTCATTTCGATATGCACGTCGCCGTAACGGCTTTCGGCAAGACATTCTATTTCCGCGCGTTCCTCTCCCTTTTTCACCAGCTGGTTGTCCTTGGTCGCCCGCGGCGAATAACCCGTACAGAGCAGAAACACCGCTTCGGCGGCATTGGTCTTGCCCTGCGCGTTCGCCCCGGTGAGGACGTTCACGCCGCCGTCGAAGAGAAATTCCTCTTCCGCGTAATTTCTGAAATTTTTCAGGTGCAGGGATTTTATCAACATAATGCTTTTTACTCTGATTGACTTTATCGGCTTTTTGTAGTATATTATTGTTTGACGATTTTTTTATAAAACATTCTTTTGCCGCCGCTTATCATTATACAAAAAAACGGCGGTAATTGCAACATAAGAGGTACGATTTATGGAAAGTTACGAGATTTTATGGAATAATACGCTGAAAACGCTGGAAAATACCGTGAGCACGGTATCCTATTCGACGTACGTTTCAATTCTCACCCCCGTTGACCTCAAGGGCAACAAGATCGTACTCTGCGTGCCCACGGAGTTTTTCGCCACGCATATCGCCAAATCCCTTGCGGATAAAATCCGCGCCGCACTTATCGATTCCAAGTCGGGCGTAACGGACTTTGAACTTTACGTGGGCAAAAACAAGGAAGATTATCTCAAACAGGTGCGCCTGACTTCGGCGGATTCCCCGCAGGGCAGCCCCATCAACCCCGCATTCACGTTCGACTCCTTCGTCGTAGGACCGTCCAACGAATATATCTTCGCGGCGGGCAAAGCGGTGGCGGAAAATCCGGGCGAATCGTACAATCCCCTCTTCATCTACGGCGGCACGGGGTTGGGCAAAACGCATATTTTAATGGCGATCGCCAACTATATAAAACTGCACAACCCGTCGCTCAACGTACTGTACGCCACCTGCGAACAGTTCACCAACCAGCTGATAGAGAGCATCAGCCGCGGCGCGAACAAGGGTTCGGAATTCCGCGGGCGCTACCGCAACGTGGACGTGCTGCTCATTGACGACGTGCAGTTCCTCGCCAAAAAGGAAAGCACGCAGATGGAATTTTTCCACACCTTCAACGAGCTGGTGCTGCAAAACAAACAGATCGTGCTGACTTCCGACCGCTCGCCGAGCGAGATAGAGCTTTTGGAAGACCGCTTGAAAACGCGTTTCGAGGGCGGGCTTTTGGCGGACGTGCAGCCGCCCGATCTGGAAACGCGCATCGCCATTCTCAAGAAAAAGGCCGAAGAAAAAAAATGCCTGGTGGACATCAAGGTGCTGACCTACCTCGCTGAAACGGGCGGCGAAGATATCCGCACGCTCATCGGCAAGCTGACCAAGGTCATTTTCTTTTCCAAGCTGCACGAAAAGGCGATCACTGCCGATCTCGCAGCGGAAGCGCTCAAGGAATCCGCGAGCAACGTGCAGGAAGAGATCAAGGCGGACGACATTATAAAGTGCGTTTGCGATTTCTATAAGATAAACAAAAACGATTTGCTCGGCAAGACGAGAAAGAAAGAAGTCGTGGAACCGCGGCAGATCTGCATGTACCTCATAGACGATTTGATGAGCCTGCCCCTCGTTACCATCGGCCAAAAGATGGGCGGCAGGGACCACACCACCGTGATGTACGCGCGCGATAAGGTGCGCGAACTCATCAAGACCAGCCGCAAGATAGAAGTCGAGGTAAACGACCTCAAAAACATGATACTGAAAAAATGACGAACTTTACCGAAGGACAATTCGACGCCGTCGTCGTCGGCGCGGGACACGCGGGCTGCGAAGCCGCGCTCGCCCTCGCGCGGACGGGACAAAAGACGGCTATGCTGACGCTCAATCTCGACAGCATAGCCTTTATGGCGTGCAATCCGTCCATCGGCGGTACGGCGAAAGGACACCTCGTGCGGGAAATAGACGCGCTCGGCGGCGAAATGGGGGTAAACGCCGACAAGGCGCTCTTACAGCTGCGCATGCTCAACCGCGGCAAGGGCGCGGCGGTGCAGTCCCTGCGCGGGCAGGAGGATAAAAACCTCTATCACCGTCTGATGAAACAGACGCTGGAAAACACCCCCGGCCTGTTTATCGTCCAGGGCGAGGCTTCGGAAATCCTTACCGAAAACGGCGCCGTAACGGGCGTAAAGACGGCCTACGGTTCCGTGCTGAAAGCAAAAGCCGTGATCGTCGCCACGGGCGTTTATCTGAACGGCAGCGTGATCGCGGGCGAATGGAAGCGGCCGAGCGGACCTTCCGGTTTCGCCCCCGCGAACGAACTGACCGACTCCCTCGTCGGCCTCGGTTTTTCCGTCCGTCGTTTCAAAACGGGCACGCCCGCCCGCATAGACGGCAGAAGCATAGATTATTCCGCGCTGGAAATACAGCGCGGCGAAACGGACATATACCCCTTTTCCTACATGAGCAAGGGCGCGCCGAAAAACCAGCGGCCGTGTTACCTCACCTATACCAACGAAAAAACGCACGAGATCATACGCGCGAACCTGCACCGCGCGCCCCTTTACGCGGGCATGATCAAGGGCATAGGCCCGCGTTACTGCCCCTCTATCGAGGATAAGGTAGTGCGCTTTGCCGACAAAGACCGCCACCAGCTCTTTCTGGAGCCCGAGGGCGCGGATACAAACGAAGTTTACGTGCAGGGCATGTCTACTTCCCTGCCGCACGAAGTGCAGCAGGAGATGTACCGCACCGTCAAGGGGTTGGAACACTGCCGCATCATGCGTTACGCCTACGCGATAGAATACGACGCGATAGATTCGCTCGACCTGCTGCCCACGCTGGAATATAAGCGCGTGAAGAACCTGTTCACCGCGGGACAGATCAACGGGACGAGCGGCTATGAAGAGGCGGCGGCGCAGGGGTTGATCGCGGGGCTGAACGCCTCGCTCGCGCTGCGCGGCAAAGAACAGCTCGTATTGCGGCGCGACCAGGCCTATATCGGCGTGCTGATAGACGACCTCGTTACGAAGGGCACGAACGAACCCTACCGCATGATGACTTCGCGCGCAGAACACCGCATTATCCTGCGGCAGGACAACGCCGACTTCCGTCTGAGCGGGATAGGCAGAGAGTGCGGGCTTGTGGACGACAGGCGCTGGAAAAAGCACCTAAGGCGGCGGAAGGAATACGAAAGGGCGAGCGAAGAACTGAACGAAAGAAAGACGCCTAAGGAGGCGAACGCCTTTATCGCGGCGCACGGCGGCGGAGAACTGAAAGGCGCAATCAGCTACGCGGACATGATACGCCGCAATATTCCCATTGCCGAAATACGCGACGCGTTCGGCGCGTTCCGCGGCATTTCGCGCGACATTCTGGAAACGGCGGAAACGGACGCGAAATACGCGGGCTATCTGGAACGCGGGCTGGAACAGATCGCGCGGGCGAAAAAGCTTGAAGACAAAGTTCTGCCCGCCGACCTCGACTACATGTCCATCGCGGGACTGCGCATAGAGGCGAGGCAGAAACTGGACAAGATACGCCCCCTCAATTTAGGGCAGGCGGCGCGCATCTCCGGGGTTAACCCCGCGGATATCGCCGTTTTGATGGTATATCTGAAAAAATAAAAACGCGGCGGCGCAGAACTGCGCCGCCGCTTCGTTTTATCTCGTTATCTTTTCAAAGTCGGACGCGGGGTGCTTGCAGACGGGGCAGACGAAATCTTCCGGCAAATTATCGCCCTCGTATTCGTAGCCGCACACCGTGCAGCGCCACACCGTTTTTCCAGCCGCCTGCGGCTGCGGTTTCGGCTTGACGTTCTTCTGGTAAAAATCATACGTGCATGTGTTTTTTTCGCTCAGCAGAACCGCGTCCGTAACCTCCGCGCGGAAAAGCGTATGCGTGGAAAAGTCCATGGTATCTTTCACCTTGCAGGTGAAAAACGCGTTCGCGTAACGGTTGTTCAGCGCCATGATGCCGTTCGGCATTCTGAAACAGCTGTCGAAACCGTCGAATTTATCCGCGTCCCTGCCCGACTGAAAGCCGAAACGCCTGATCACGTCGAAAGAAACGTCCTCGCTCAGCACCGATATATTGAATTTCCCCGTCTTTATCGCCGTTTCCCGCGTATAGTTCGCCTTATTGACGGCGACTGCCACTTCGCAGGGATCGGTCGTTATCTGCATGAAGGCGTTATTGATCATGCCGTTGTCCTTTGCGCCGTCGTTCGTGGTGATCACGTACAGCCCGTACCCTATCTTGTAAAACGCTTTTTTATCCATTTTTTTCTCTCCTTTCGCTTTTTCCCCGACTTCCGCCGAAACCGCCCGCGCAAGTTCGCACAAAAACGCGCCGTCGCGCGTTTTACGGCGAACATTTCTTTCGCCCTGGAATAGGGCGGCCGTTTTTCCGCGCCGAAGAGCAATTTCTCGCTCGACGGCGTTATTTTTACGAAAAGCGCGTCGTCGCACACGAGTGCGAACACCTTACCCCCGCAATACAGCGCGTATTCCCCGAACATTTCTTTCGCCGTAACGCCCGCGGGCGCCGTCAAAAACAGCAGAATATCCGCCGTTTCGCTTTTCGCAGCCATGCTGCGGCCTTTTTATTCGATTGTAAAACATTCGGAAAAATTTGTCAACGGAAAACGCAAATTCCGCAAAAATATATCCGCCGCGTTCAAAAACAAAACCGCCCCGCGCAAAAGCGCGGGGCGGCCGTTTTTAAAGTGCCGAGTCGGTCTGTAAGCCGAGTTCTGTCGTGTACGGTCATTTATCTAGCCTTAACGTTTCCGTTAAGATCGAGCGATATAAACGAAACGGCCAAGCGAGCAGCCGAAAGGCCGTTTCCCAATCTTGCATCGGGCGGGGTTTACATGGCTTTCTCCGTCGCCGGAGAAACGGTGAGCTCTTGCCTCGCCTTTCCACCCTTACAGGCTCGCGCCTGCGGTTTATTTCTGTTGCACTTTCCTTAGAGTCGCCTCCACAGGGATTTCTCCTGCGCCCTGCTCTGTGATGCTCGGACTTTCCTCATGGGCGTCGCCGCCCCCGCGACCGTATAACCAACTCGGGTCTATATCTTACAATATTTTTTTCGATTTGTAAAGTTTTTCACAGAAGATGCGCGATAATATCCCCGTATTCTTTATCCGAAAGGTATTTCAGCGGAATATCGAAAACCGTTTTTGCGCCCGAAACGCCTTCCTTGCTCAGCTTGACGACGGCGCGCGCGTATGCCGTGAGCACGCTCGCCGTGAATTCGGGGTTGGAATCGAGTTTGAGAGAGAATTCGAGCAGATGCTTGTTTCCGCCCGTCGCGCCGCTCCGCAGCACGAAACCGCCGTGCGGCAGTCCGCCGTGTTTTTCTTTCAGTTCCTCTTCGGAAATAAAATGCACCGTCGTGTCGTAATCGGCGAAATAATTCGGCATTTCCTTGATCTCCTTTTCAATGCGGGCGAGGTCGGCGCCCTCCTCCGCCGCCACGTAACATTCGCGCTTATGCTTGTCGCGCGTGGTCAGCTGCGGGTTTTCGCCGCGGCGCACCGCCTCCACCGCCTGTTCCACGGGCACGGTGTACTGCCTTGCGTCCTTTACGCCCGCTACGCGGCGGATGGCGTCGCTGTGCCCCTGCGACACGCCCCTGCCCCAGAAAGTATAGTCGTTGCCGTCGGGCAGGACCGCGCCGAAGAGCAGGCGGGCCATCGAGAACAGGCCGGGATCCCACCCGACGCTGATCAGACCGATCTTGCCGCTTTCTTTCGCCGCCTTGTCCACGGCCGCGAAATGTTCGGGAATTTTCGCATGCGTGTCGAAGCTGTCCACCGTGTTGAACATCTTCACGTATTCCGCCGTCTGCTTCGGCAAATCCGTGGCCGAACCGCCGCATAAGATCATCACGTCGATCTTCCCGACGAAGTCTTTGAGATCGTCCGCGGAATAAACCTTGGCTCCCGAAACCGTTTTCACGCCCGCGGGATCGCGGCGGGTGAATACGCCTGCGAGCGCCATGTCCTTTGCGGCGCAGACCGCTTTTTCCGCGCCCTTGCCGAGATTGCCGTAGCCGATAATGCCGACCTTTATCATAAATTATATCCTCCTTGACGTTCTTATTTTGCTTACGTTTTCATTTTACAACATTTTTTCCGATTTTGACAGCGTTTTTTCATACGTTTTTTTTATAGTCGATATTATTATAAATTATTTCATAAATACCCAAATTCAGACAAACTTTTGCAAACTTCCCCGCGCGCGGGGTGGTATAGTTAGGCGGTAAAACGTTATTTACGGGGTAGCAAGCAATGAATATAAGAAAACTGAAAAACGCCGTCGACTTTACGGCAATAGCAAAATATGCCGCCGTGTTCGCGCTGATGACCGTATTCTGCCGTCTAATAGCCGAACCTCAGCCCTTTCAGATCGCCCTGCTCACGGCCTTTCTCGCCATGAACTTTTCCATTTTCATTACTCCCGCGCTGTTTGTTTTGTCATTTCTTGCAGCGGGCGGGAGTTCTCTGCTCGCTTCCGCCTCCATCGGCGGAGCGTTCATCACGGCGGTGTTCGCGATCTACCGCGCGACGGGCGCCAGACCGCGCGCGGAGATCGTGCTCTATTCTCTCGCGGCTTTTATCCCCTATTTTCTCATGACCGACTACGATCTGTACGTGAAGATAGCGGTCATCGCCGTTACCGTGGTGCACACCGTCGTTTCGCCGCCCGCCTTTCGGTGCGCGCTCGTCAAAAAGCTGAAATATAAAAGCGATTTTGAAGAACTGGCCGCGCTGGCGCTCTTCGTCGCGTGCCTCGGCGTGGGCGTGAGCAACCTGCTCGATCCCAACGTGTGGAAGGCCTTGGCCGTGGTCGCCGTGCTTATGACGACCTACGTCTATTCGCTGGGCATTTCCACCACGGCGGCGGCGCTTTTAGGCGTTTCCGCCGCCGTCTATTACGGGAATTTAAGCTATATCGGCGTATACGTGTTTTTCGCGCTGGCGGCGCTGCCAGCCATGAAGGTTTCCCGCTATCTCGCGGCGGCCGCCGTACCGCTCGCGGACTTCGCGGTAATGACGCTTTTCCACATAGACGCGGCCTACGGGCTGTGGCACGTTTTAAGCGGCGTATTCGGCGCCCTCGCGTTCTGCCTGTTCCCCACGAAATACTTAAGCGAACTGAAGGAAAAACTCTACCTTTTCCGCGAAAAACAGCTGGTACGGCAGACGGTCAACCGAAACCGCTGTATCCTTTCCAACCGCCTGTACGAGCTTTCGGGCGTCTTTTTGGAAATCGGCAAGGTGCTGACCGACCTCAAAAAAGCGGGCGTGAGCGAAGCGTCCGCGAAAAAGCACCTCGCAGAAGAGATATTTTCCTCCGTGTGCTCCTCGTGCGACAACCGCGCGCGATGCAAAGCGAAAAAAGTGCCTTCGGCAAACGCGCTGGACAAACTGCTTTCCATCGGCATGGCAAAGGGCAAAATATCCTTTATCGACCTGCCGAAAGAGATTTCCGACAACTGTATCCACGCCAACAATATGATTTTCTGCGTGAACAAGCTGCTTGCGGAATACCGCGGACACCTGGTGGACGAGATCAACTACGACAAGAGCCGCCAGCTCATCGCGGGGCAGGCCCTGGGCATTGCGGAAATACTCAAGGGGCTCGCCTTTGAAACGGGACAGACGCTCAAATACCGCAACCGCGCGGAACGCAGCCTTTCATCCGCGCTCAAAAAAGGCGGGCTGACCGCGGACGAAACAATGATCTACGGCGAGGGCGATTTTATCAACGTAAGCCTCATTCTCTGCGGAGAGGAACTGCCCGTATCCAAGCTGGAACGCATTGTGTCCGCCGCGCTCGGCGAACCGATGCGCATTGCGGAACGGGCGCTCATACAGGAGGATAAGGTATTCGTTCTTTTGAGAAAAAGCGCGAAATACGACGCGGTGTTCGGCGTAGCCTCCGCCAACAAGGACGGCAGCGAAAAGTGCGGCGACACGCATTGCGTGGAACGTTTGGAAAGCGATAAATTCCTGGTAGCGCTTTCCGACGGCATGGGCAGCGGCGAATACGCGCAGAGCATTTCCGACGCGTCGCTCTCCCTGATAGAAAGCTTTTACAAGGCGGGAATGAGCAGTCCGCTCATCATGAACACGGTGAACAAACTGCTCGCGGTGAACACCGAGGACAGTTTCGCCGCGCTGGACGTATGCGTTTTCGACCTGAACGACCTCAAGGCGGACTTTATCAAATTCGGCGCGCCCTACGGCTTTATTCTCACGCAGGACGGCATAAAAATCGTGGAGGGCAGTTCCCTGCCCATGGGGATCTTGGACGACCTCGCGCCGAGCATCACGAGCGATTCGCTCGCCGACGGCGACATGATGGTATTCGTTACCGACGGCATAAGCGACGCTTTCGGTTCCGCCTCCTCCATCATAGATTTTTTACAGAAACAACCCGCGAAGAACCCGCAGACGCTTGCGGACGAAGTGCTCCGCGAGGCGCTCAAAATATCGAACGGCGAAAAAGCGGACGACATGACCTGCCTCGCCGTGCGCGTGTTTGAACGCAAATCGGCTTGACGCTTTTCAAAAAGACGCGGGCGGCAAAAATTTGCCGCCCGCGTCTTTTGCTCTGTTTTTACCTTTTCATATATTCTTCCATATACAGGATATGTA
>ENA-OYXI01000870-OYXI01000870.1-human-gut-metagenome-genome-assembly--contig:-NODE-870-length-13097-cov-11.418417_pt1 | contig 13097 bp, 10 predicted proteins | sample MGYA00244217_ERZ653421 | MGnify/ENA primary metagenome ERZ653421 (study PRJEB26926, sample SAMN06165148) | human gut metagenome | biome: ENVO:00009003; feature: ENVO:2100002; material: ENVO:00002003... | reverse complement strand
CTACACCTATTAAGTCGTCGGCAGCGTCAGATGTGTATAAGAGACAGATTGTGGAGAGTCCAGATGCACTAGTGGACAGAATGAATGTACTATATAAAAAAGCGGAAAGTTCTTATTTATTAGATGAAAAAAGTGATAATGTTGCTTTTGATAAGGCCAGAATAAAACCATCAAAAGTCTTTTACGTGGTGCAAAGGCTAGAAGGAATATCTTTAACTAAGAATGTATACGGAGGAGATTTATTAGGAAGCTTTTTTGAAGAAATAGTTGCCCATGGCTTCACGCAAACTAAAGGACAATTTTTTACGCCTGTTCAGCTGGTTGAGTTCATGACAGAATTATGTGATATTACAGAGCATGCGAAAAGAGTTCTTGTAGAGAAGCCTGATGGTAGAGGAATTCATAGGATGCCAAATGTAATCGATCCGTCTTGTGGAGTGGGTACTTTCTTAATTGTTTACATGAAGTCGATAGTAAAAAAAATGTATGAAAATGGAACTTTTAAAGCAGGATTAAGTGACAGGGCATTGGAAACATTTGAAGCTGAATTTTCTGGTCAAACACATACTAATTGGGCCAAGAGATCACTATTTGCGATTGAGAATAATTATGATTTAGGGTTGGCGGCAAAGGTAAACATGATTTTAGATAGTGTCAAATGACCTATGAAAAAACTGAGCAAAAGAAAAAGGCTCAGATGAACCTTGAAAACTGTAGATCTTTTAGGTTGTGGTAGCCCACCGCCACTCTTGACGGTACGAAAAAGAACTGCTGTAGGTTAATCACCGACGGCGAAGAACTCAAGAACAGTTAGAGTTTTTCCGTCGATTACAGCAGTGTAGCAGTTCTTTTTCGTGCCATCAAGGGCACGCCGCTTTGCGGTGGCTGGGATAATTACCTCTGGCTCTGAATCTAAGAACAGTTAGCGGCTTCGCCGTGTTGCAGGTTCAGAATCGTCTGTTGACCAAGGAAGATGAGAAGCTGCCATTTGCCCAGCATCGTGTCAGCCTGAGACAGCATTTCGACTTCATTTAAGACTTTATAGTTGTTGTGTTTATGTGGTCTTAGGAAGTTGTAATAAGCAACCCAGAGGGCGAGATCATAGTTGGCTCCATCGATGTTATCAAAGCCGTTGGTTTTACGATAGGAAGCTTTGTATGTACGGTTTAAGCGTTCAATCATCTGCTTGTAAGGTCTGAATTCTTTAGAAACCTCATCGTCATTGGTGAGTCCGATTACTTGTGTGATTTCAAACTTAAACTTATCACCGAATTCATGGAAGAACTGCTGGGCGGCAAGGGGATATGCACTGTAGCCATCTGCAATGAACTTAAAGTTCTTAGGCAGTTCTTTTAGATGCCGGAAGGCCATCCGCATTGCCAGAATGCATGGACCAACACCACGATTATCAGATACCTGATAGCCGATAACAGAGCGTTTGGCAGAATCCATGATAAACCAGATATAGGTTTTGATACCACGGATTTTGATGTATGTTTCATCGGCAGTAAATACATTGCCAGTTTTGTAATCGTAGTTGTCTACGAAAGGTTTTATGCAGGCAGAGGCGGTTTTACAATAGTTGGCAACTTGCTGGTGTGAGATGCTGATGCCGTGTATGTCCTTCAATGCCTGAGCGGTTTTACGAAGCGATAACCCAAGATTCACTTTGTAGGTAAGACAAAGAGACATGACATGCTGGTCATGTTTACTGAATTTTAGGGAAGAAGCATTCTTGGGAAGAGTGTTTAAATCCATGCGAAAGAAATCTATCTGGAATTCCCGGTAGATGTAATGGAGTTTATATTTGTTCTTGCCATAGTCCTCCTTAAGGTCTTTTTTATCAACCTTGTTTAGATTGTGGAGGTAGTAAGGACATTTTGGATTTACGCATTTGTGGACAACAAAGTGTTTGCGGTCTTTCTTATGAGCCAGCGAGTGATTGCAGTGCGGGCATTTGAGGGAGTAGGACTTTGAAAAACGGTTTTCTTCCGGAGAGAATGCGGTGGAGCATACTTTGCACAGAATCTGTCCTTTTGAACCATTATTCTTGTAGAGATAAGGCTTTGGAGCATTGCAACGTGGACAGGTACAGTTGTCATCAATATCACATTCAGAACGGCGGCTGACAGGTTTGATTTTCTTGCCATACTTCCATTCGAGGTAAGGAATGTAGTCTTTGTAATCCCATTTTTCGTAATAGATTATTTTTGGGAGCTTATCAATCTTGAATTTTTGATATTTGGGAGAATGGGAGTCATCGAAGACCCACTGCTTAAGGGGAATATATCTGCAGATAAAATTAAAAAGCCAGCAGATTTGTTTATGTTGGTATTGAATAAATAGAAGTAAATAAAGTATAATGTCCATGAGCATTGTCTCCTTGTTGATAATGGTGTTTGTGGTGAACTCATTATACTTCTTTTGGGAGGTCAATGCTCTTTTTATTTGCAAACCTTCAATAAATCAAGGTTTTAAAAGAATTTTAGAACAATAAAATGGGTAGTTTTTGACACTACCTGATTTTACATGGAGATGGAAGTATGAATACCTTTGTGACAAGTGGGCTACTTCCTTTTTCAGATTATTGTATACAAGATAGACCTACTATTTTAGAAATGCATGAAGAGTATCAAAATGAAAAGTTTGATATTGTACTTTCAAACCCGCCGTTTTCACTGAAATTAACTCCAGACGAAAAAAAATCAGTTGAGAAGGCATTTTCAGGTGAATTGAAGATATCAGAAGATTTATTTATTGAAAGGTGGTACCAATTATTAAGACCAGAACAGGGGGTTTTTTGTTGCGTACTTCCAGAATCTGTATGCGATACACCAACAGAATTGGATACTAGAATATATCTATTATCACATTTTAAAATTAAGGCTATTATATCCCTTCCTTATTTAACTTTTAAGCCATATACAAGTGTAAAAACTTGTGTTATTTATGCAGAGAAAAGAAGTACGGAACAAGTAAATAGGATAGAAAAGGAAATTAAAGAAAGTGGATGGACAAAAAAGGAAGGAGTTGAAGGACTAAAAAAAGTTTTTGATGATTGCGGTTTGCTGGATGAAAAAATATTTATGGCAGAACCTCAAGCAATTGGATATAAACGAAGAAAGGGCCTATCAGATTTGATAACAGAGAATGATTTGCCTAAGGTTTTGTTTAATTACAGAGGAAATAAAAGTCAAAAATCACTAAGATATGGTTTTGAAACAACATTAAAAGCAATATTTAGTAGAAGTACATTACGACTAGACGCGAAGTATAGATGGTTATGGGATGTACTGGAAGGAAAAATTAGTTTAGTGGCTAGAGGAGCTGCATGGAATGATATTGGCAACTATGTAAAAATTGTTGAATTGAATAAAATAAAGAAAGGTGATTTGGCGTACGATAGAAAGTTGATTGATTTAGATAGTGTTTACCCGTTGTGTGGTGGTGTTAATTATGATGAAGTACCAGAAGTATCGATGATTGGATCGGATAAGGTGGAATTTTCAGGAGCGGATTTGGTTGTTTCTAAGCTTGAACCTTATTTGGGAAAATGTATAATTAATCCGGAAGAAGAAGCAATAGGAACAACGGAATGGGTAGGGCTTAAGTGTAAAAAATCAAGTCCAAGAGTTGTTGGGTATTTGTTATCATTACCACAAATGAGAGAAGCAATGAGAATGCTTCAATCAGGAAAACGACATGCCCGTATGGATGCAAAAGAACTTTTACAATTAAAAATTAATATTGACTTAGCTAAAATACTGGAACAAGACATACAAAAATATGAAGAAGAAATTAATTCTTTGAAGAATACTGTTATGGAGAAGAGAAGAAAAATTGATGACTTGTACAGTATATGATAGGAAGTGCTAAAGAATGGGGAGTGGGAGTTTAAATCTCTACAATATTTTCGCTTCAAGACCGATGGCCCCCTTCGTGCGAATTTTCGCAGAATTAAACAGGGGGGATACCCACAAAAGTCAGTTTATGTGAAAATATCCGCTGAATATCATCACTAAAGCCGATTTTGTTTTGCCAGATAGTACCGAAATGCGCAGAAAAAACATGTAAAAAGCCGCATAAAAAGCACAGTTTTTTTGCGTACATTTTGGCAGAAATATAATCAGAATTGTCTTGCTATTCTGTGCGGTCAGAGTGATATATGTACTACCAAATAAAGAAAGGCGGGTACATATTATGAAGAATGAAATCAGATTCACATTGGAATCGAAGCAGAAACCAAAACTAGCACAGGAGATTGGAAACATACTTGGGACAGCACCGCATTATGAACGGGTACCAAGCTGTGCATACGATATTGCAGGATACCGACTGGACAAAGAGGGTGTACTGCATATCCCGGAGGGAACAGAAAAAGAAACGGTGGAAGACCTGATTCTGCAGTTACGGGAGCGTGGATTTCAAGACGATGCGGAAATAACGGAAGAAGTGCCAGTGCAGCAGGACAAACTGACAATAGTGATTTCGAGAGAAAGCCTTACAGATATAGCATTGGAAAATTTGCAGAAAATCACAGCAAATAAGCAGACACTTTTTCAACGTGCATTTCGGACGGACAGCACAGAAATTGAGATTACTGAGGAAAAAATAAACTTTACATGGTTTCCGTACACAGCAGATGGCGATGAGATTGCAGCCTACACACAATTTATCTCAAGGCTGTGTGATATGGCAAGAGATGCAAAAAGAGTATCATCAAAGCCGACTGAAACGGACAATGACAAATACGCTTTCCGCTGTTTCCTGCTCAGACTTGGCTTTATCGGGAAAGAGTATAAGACAGCGAGAAAGATTCTGCTTAGGAATCTTACAGGAAATTCAGCATTTCGCTATGGAGAATAAGGATAAAATGACACTGGGTGTCGGTGATGAACCGATGCCCTTTTTCTGTGGAAAAATCAGTTGGGGCAGCTTGTGGCAGATGATTTAGGTTATTCCTATAGAGCCTATATAGAAAATAACCTGTATTACTTGCCACATCTTGCCCCAGTGTGAAAACAGACATGGTCATGCCCATCGGTTATCATTTTCTTCCTGTATCTTTCTGCGATAAGCAGTGCGGGATTTTTTACGGTTTCGTTCTTTTTTACATTCTGGATTGTCACAGTATTTCTGGCGGTTCCCGTTTTTGATGAACAGACGGCCGCAACACTCACAGGTGGCAACGCCCACACGGTCGGCATAAGCAATGGGGTAATCTGTAGGGATAGATACATATTGCGACAGAGCGAATCGGGCAGCATCAAAAACAGAATGGAAATCCGGCATGACCTTCAATTCTCCATTTTCATCCAGTTCCAACTTCATGGTTACGCCACTCATTTTATTTAGGTAAGCTGATATTTTACCGAGATGTTTCTGCATAGGAAACGAATTAAAATCTGCAAATTTATTTGTCCATGTGATCTGTGCAAGATCCGTGGAAACGTCAAGCCGTTCCAGACACTTTTTGAACATCAGGATGACAAGAGTATCCCGGTACAGGCTTTCGAGATCTTTCCGCATGGTGTGAACATCAAAAGAAAAGCTTTCTAAAATATTGGTCAGAGTATCCCAGTAACCAGTATCTGTTTCTAAATCCCATTTATATTCGTCAATGGTGCAAAGTGTGTAATATGGATGTGCGTACTGCTGACACCAAGAAATGATATCATCGGCAGCAGTGTTGTCATTTTTTCCACGGATACTCTGGTACAGGTTATTCAGCGAAAGCCAGAGCTCATTTCCGTCCAAGCCGTATCCACGGTTGAGTCTTGGAACATCGCCCTCGCCCAGACAGGCAGTGATTATGATTTCTCCATTCTGTTCTGTTTTTTCATAGTATTTGAAAGTTGCGGTCAGCCGTGCATCCGCACTCATTTTCCCCAAACTGAAATCTTCGTTCACATTCTACCTCCATTCTTACCGATAGAACTTATTTCCAATACGACTTCTTACCGATAGAAAATAGTCTTTGGTAACATTATAAAGTATACTGTGATAGAAAACAAGAGCAATTCATGTTTGGAATGCAGAGAGGAGGATGGCTATGGATAAAGTCACGATGAGCGTACAGGAAATGGCAATGCAGATGGGAATCAGCCTGAGCAAAGCGTATGCATTGACTAGAGAGGCGGGTTTTCCAATCGTCCGTGTAGGCAAGCGGGTATTGGTTCCTGTTTCCGAATTTAAGGTGTGGTTATCGGCAAGAGCCACGGAGAAATGATACGTCAGAAAATAAGCGGGGAAGGAGGAGCACAGGATGTATGAGAAACTTCCGGAACAGTTGAAAAAAGACGGACGGTTCTGTCTGTGGAAATATGAAGAAAGAAACGGACGCATGACAAAAGTGCCGTATCAGACAAATGGCAGAAAAGCGAGCAGTGCCGATAAAAATACCTTTTCGGATTTTCGATTGGCAGTCAATGCAATGGATGGTTATGACGGAATCGGTATGGGTGCATTTGATGATTTCTGCATGGTAGATATCGACCATTGCGTGTTTGGTGGAAAGCTGACACAGATGGCAGAAGATATCGTGGAGAAAATGAACGCCTATACAGAACTCAGTCCGTCCGGCATGGGAGTCCGCATTGTATGTAAGGCATCTTCCCTGTCTTATGATACGGGCAGATATTACATCAATAATCAGAAACTTGGGTTGGAAATCTATGCAGCAGGTGTGACGAAGAAATTCTGCACTCTGACAGGAAATGTGATCCGAAACTGTGGCATTGAGGAGCGAAGCACTGAACTTGGGGAAATACTGGAAACTTATATGCTCCGTCCAATTCCTAAGAAAAAGAACGATGTACAGGATATTCCCGGCAGCTATCTGTCGGATGATTCCGTGGTCCGCTTGGCATCGGATTCCAGACAGGGTGAAAAGTTCAAAGCCTTGTGGAATGGAGAAATCCCGGAAGGAAAATCTCACAGCGATGCGGATATGTCGCTTGCAAGTATCCTTGCGTTCTGGTGTGGTGGTGATACAGAGCAGATGGACAGGCTGTTCCGAAGATCGGGGTTGATGCGGAGCAAGTGGGACCGTGTGCAGAGTGGCTCAACCTACGGTGCATTGACGCTGGAAAAGGCAGTGGCACAGGCATTGGATTTCTACAGACCTTATGCAAGAACATCAGCAGAGAGGGATTTTGATGATATGCTGCAGAAGCTGATAGAACTGAATGTGTCGGATAACAGCAGATACCCGTGGAATGACAACGGCTCAGGCAGATTGTTTGCGGATGTGTATAAAGATATCGCAAGGTATGTGCCGGAAAGGAAAAAGTGGTATGTGTATGACGGAACCCGGTGGATTCCGGACATTGGCGGACTGAAAACAATGGAGCTTGCAAAATCTCTTGCGGACAGTCTGGTCAGATATGCCCTGACAATTACTGATGAACGCAGAAGAAAGGACTATCTGGAATATTCTGCGAAATGGCAGAGCCGGAATTACCGTAACACGTATATCAGTGATGCCCAGAGTGTGTATCCGATTGCAATGTCTGAGTTTGACCGCAATGTTTATTACCTGAACTGCCAGAACGGAACACTGGATCTGCAGACGGGAGAGTTCCATCCGCATACACCACAGGACAAGCTGACCAAGATTGCCGGGGCAGCCTATGATCCAAATGCAAAGAATCCCCGCTTTACCAGATTTGTCGCAGAGGTGATGAGTGGGGATGCGGATAAAGCAAGGTTCATGCAGAAAAGCCTTGGTTACGGGCTGACTGGGGATACACGTTATGAATGTATGTTTTTCTATTATGGTGCAACTACCAGAAATGGGAAAGGGACTCTGATGGAAAGTACACTTCATGTGATGGGAGATTACGGCTTGACTGTCCGACCGGAAACGATTGCTGCAAAGCCGTCTGCCAACAGCCAGAACCCGACAGAGGATATTGCACGGCTTGCCGGAGTGCGGTTCGCCAATATCTCAGAGCCAAGGCGGGGATTGGTGCTGAATGAAGCACAGATCAAAAGCATGACGGGAAATGATACATTGAATGCCAGATTCCTGCATGAAAACAGTTTTGATTTTAAACCACAGTTCAAGTTGTATGTGAATACAAATTATCTTCCGGCTATTACGGATATGACACTGTTTTCGAGCGGACGTATCGTAATCATTCCCTTTGACAGACATTTTGAGGAATGGGAGCAGGAACAGAATCTGAAAGCAGAATTTTCCAGGTCGGAGGCAGCAAGTGCCATCTTAAACTGGCTGATTGAAGGCTACACCATCTTGAAAGAAGAAGGTTTCGCTCAGCCAAAAGCAGTAAAAGATGCCACCATGTCCTATCAGCATGACAGCGATAAGATGGAACTTTTTGTGGAGGAATTTCTGGAACAGGAGAAGGATGCGGAATGCCGGACATCGGCAGTGTATCAGGCATACCGAAACTGGTGCAATGACAATGGATATTTTGCGGAGAACAGCCGCAATTTTAATCAGGCACTCCGCATAATCGGCACGATAGTCCGCAGGCGCCCAAGGGATGGCGGAGAAAAGACTACACTTTTAACTGGATATCGGCTCTTGTGCAGAGATTTCTTCTGTTAAGAAAAAAGGAGGTACACATGGGAAAACAGAAAGCAGCACCACCGATGCGGTTTGAGCCATCGGATTTTTCAACAGATAAGTACAGATGCGTAAATGTCATCAATTTAAGGGACAGATGCCCGGTCATTATCATGGCAAGCGAATCCTGTGACCCGCCTTATTACCGTGTGGTTGACGGGTCATTGGAGATGTTTTATCTGTCCTATTCTGAAGCAGTGGATTATTGCAGACAGAGTGGTTATATGACACAAAAATAATTTTTCAGGAGGTCTATTATGATTAACAGTACAGCTTATTATAACGATTTTTGGAACGAGATGAGAGGAAAACAGGCAGTTACGGACAACCTTTATAACAACCGTGAAAGCAAGACAAATGCGTACCATCTGCCCGGAGAATCAAATAAAAATATATGGCAGTACTACAGAAAGAAAGTGCAGTCCGTCAGCTGGCAACCGTTGTGAATGCGACCAGAAGTGACAGCCGTCTTTGGACATTTGACTGTGAGGGTCAGGCTGAATGGGGCGATATGGTCAATCTGGAGGGCATGGATAACGAGGATGATTTCCAGAGATTTGAAGTACAGGCATACCGATTGTCCGAGCTTGTCAGACTTGGATTGGAGTTCGCTTCTGACCAGCCCTTTGCCATTGAGGATTATGTAATTGGGAAAATGGCACGTTGTTTTGGCACAAGCGAGGAACAGGCGTTTATCAATGGAACAGGGGAAAATCAGCCGACAGGTATTCTGCACGCCACTGACGGAGCAGAAACGGGCGTGACGGCAGAGAGTGATTCTGCTATCAGCTATGATGAAATCATCAAACTGTATCTATCCGTGGATAAGAAATACCGTAAACATGGTATATGGCTTATGAATGACGAAACGGCTCTTGCACTCCGTACCCTCAAAGATTCAGCCGGAAACTATCTGTGGAAGGAAAGTGATGAAACGATTTTCTCAAAACCTGTGCAGATTGTTGATTCCATGCCGTCTATCGGAAAGGGGCAGAAAGTAATTGCATTTGGAGATTTCAGCAATTACTGGCTCGTTCAGCGTTTTCCGCTGACTATCCGCACACTGAAAGAAAAGTTTGCCATGCGTGGACAGGTAGGATATCTGGGATGTGAGTATCTGGATGGAAAGCTGATCCGTAAGGATGCAGTCAAGGTACTTCAGATGGCAGCAGACTAAGCAGTTGGGGCTATGGAAATACTGCAGCCCGTATGGAAGGAGGATTGCACATGGCAATAGAAAAACATGATACTACGGAAAATACACTTGTCCCTGTGAGTGAAAAGTACACACTGACAATCAAAGAAGCAGCATCGTATTTTAATATCGGGACAAAGAAAATGCGCAGACTGGCAGAAGATAACAGAGGAAGATTTGCGGTATTCAGCGGAAACAGGTATCTGATTATCCGCCCGCAGTTTGAAAAATTTATCAGTGCTTCTTCGGAGATATAATTCCGTTTGTCTGCCGAAAGTAGTTGATATTATCAGCGTTCAGAGTGATATATAGTATGACCTCGAAAACCTGTGAAAACAGCCACTTTTGGCAGAAAGGAAGTACTTTTATGGCAAGACCAAGTTTAGCAGAAAGGAAGTACTTTTATGGCAAGACCAAGTTTAGCAGAAAAAGATATTTTAAATCCTTCTGAGGCAATTGAATATTTTGTTTTGAGCCGGAGAAAATTTTATGATTTATTGAATAATACGGATGGGGAAGATTTTCTGGCATATTACGGAGAACGCAAGCTGATTCTCCGTGTAGCCTTTGAAAGGTATCTGCATAACCATTCAGAACTGAGGAGGCGGGTATAATGGCAAAGGCAGGAAGAGGACAGACAAGGCGGGACTCCAAACGCAGAGTATTAAGACCGGGAGAGAGTGTAAGAGCAGATGGAAAATATCAATATAAATACCATATTGATGGAAAACCGCACTTTGTATACAGTTGGAAACTGGAGCCTACGGATAAACTTCCAAAGGGCAAGAAACCATGCCTTTCCCTTCGAGAGTTGGAAAAACAGGTAAACACAGATTTAGATTTGCTTGTAAATATCGTGGACGGACAGATGACAGTATGTGAACTGGTAGACCGATATTTGAAAACAAAGACCGGAGTAAGGCAAAGCACGAAACAGGGATATGTTACAGTGCAGAGATTACTTGCAAAGGAATCCTTCGGGAAAAAGACAATCCGAAGTGTGAAAACTTCTGATGCGAAGCTGTTTCTTATAAAATTGCAACAGGAAGATGGAAAAAGCTACAGTTCCATTCATACAATCCGGGGAGTGCTGCGACCAGCTTTTCAGATGGCGGTGGATGATGACATCCTTGTAAAGAATCCATTCGGATTCCAGCTTGCCGGAGTATTGGTAAATGACGTAGTGACAAGAGAGGCAATATCCAAAGATCAGATGCGAAAGTTCCTAAAGTTTGTGCATGACGATGTGGTGTATTGTAAATATTATGAAGTGGTGTACATACTCTTTCATACAGGAATGCGAATATCGGAATTTTGTGGACTGACGCTGAAAGATATTGATTTGGGGAAACGGACAGTGAATATCGACCATCAGTTGCAGAGAACATCGGATATGCGATATATCATAGAAACCACAAAGACAGATGCCGGAACAAGGGTACTGCCGATTACAGAGGATGTGGCACAGATGTTTCAGGCAATCATCGAGGACAGGAATGCTCCTAAAGTGGAAAAATCCATTGATGGCTATAGTGGATTCCTTTTCTACGATGATAATGGAATGCCACTTGTAGCAATGCACTGGCAGCACCGATTCAACCACATGGTCTGCAGATACAATGATATCTATCGGGTGCAGATGCCAAACATCACGCCTCATGTGTGCCGACACACCTATTGTAGTAATATGGCAAAATCGGGAATGAATCCCAAGACATTGCAGTACCTCATGGGGCATTCGGATATATCAGTCACGATGAATGTGTACACGCATATCGGATTTGATGATGCTGAGGAAGAATTGAAACGGATGGAAGAGTTTAGGAAGGCACAGGCGGAGGTTGAGCAGAAGAAGGAGAAACCGATATCGCAGAAAATGTTTAAAGTTGTATAATATGAAATGGAATGACGCTCTGGCTTAGGCTGGGGCGTTTTTTTGTGGGAAAAAAGTGAAAATGACGATATAATATGATACAGGATAAGTTGCGATTTGGAGATGAGATAATGAATATATACGAATTATTGAATAAAATTGTAGTGAATAGAAGACATTCGCTGTCGGCCAATTTGTTTACTGAAGAAGCTAGGGAAGAATTAGATGAGAACGAAAAACATATTTTTGATTTGTTGAGGAATATATCTTCTCTAGGAACAAAAATTAATAATAAAGGAATAGAATTTCATCCAATTTTTGTAATGTCCGATGATAGTCGGATTTTTTCGATAGATGATATATCTGAAGATGATTATTTTGTGTTGCAGAATTTGGAATTGGATAAAATACCTTTGATCTTACGTGCGTTGATTGCAGATCTACTGTGGACTAAGAAAAAGAAATTTGATGCAGCTAAAATTGCAGCAGATGCATATTGGCAATTATTTAAGCTGTGGTATAAGGACGAAGATAATATTGGTACGCTTGATATGATTCGCAGAGCAGTGTGTATTTCAGCGCAAACAAAGCAAACTGCATTGTATAACGAAATACAAGAGTGGTTTAAGGAGTTTATAGATACTAGGGCAGCAAGTACAGAGGGCTTTTTTGCATTGAGAGTAATGGAATTGTTCTTTGAACAAAAGCATTTTGACGTATCGGTAATTTTGAAAGTATTAGATGATTTGATTGAAGAAAACAACGATAATATTGCAAAGGTAGAACAAGCTTATGAGTTAAAAGTGGAATGTTTATTTAAATTGCAGAGAAAAGAAGAAGCAACGCAAAATAATATTTTGTTGGCAGATTATTATATAAAATTTGCTGAGAAAATATTTCAGAAGGATATACAAGGAGCGTTAAGAGCTGTTAATTTTTTTCAAAAAGGAATAATATTATATCGGAATAATGGAGAGCCAGAAAAGGCAGAAACTACTCATAAAAGGCTTGTTGAAATTCAGAGAGAAATCCCCAAAATAATGGTGCCGTTTTCTATTGAATTAGATATTAAAGGTGTTGTCGACAATCTTAAAGTTAATATGGAGGGTCTATCGTTTGAGGAATGTGTAATTCGGCTGACTCAAATGTTTGTGTTTGAAAAGCAGGAGGATATTAAAAAACGTGTAATAGAAGAATTTAAAGATAATCCGATTTCACATTTGTTTGGTAAGAGTTTAATAAATGCTCAAGGACAAACAGTGCTGGCATTACCACCACTTGATATTCATGATCCAGAAAAAGATCCGAAACTTATGGAACTACATATGTATCAAAATGCATTGGAAAAGCAAAAAGTTACGGGTGATATTTGGATGAAGAATGCTTTGCTTATAATAAGAGATAAATCTGTCTCTTATACACATCTCCGAGCCCAC
>ENA-OYXI01000856-OYXI01000856.1-human-gut-metagenome-genome-assembly--contig:-NODE-856-length-13312-cov-4.807272_pt1 | contig 13312 bp, 12 predicted proteins | sample MGYA00244217_ERZ653421 | MGnify/ENA primary metagenome ERZ653421 (study PRJEB26926, sample SAMN06165148) | human gut metagenome | biome: ENVO:00009003; feature: ENVO:2100002; material: ENVO:00002003... | reverse complement strand
GGCGAGCGTGCCGGCCGTTTTTTCGCCGAAGAGCGCGGCGCCCAGCGGCCCGCCGAAACCCGCCGACGCGGTAACGACGTCGGGCGCGAGGCCGTAATTCATATAAGCGAAGAGCTGCCCCGTTCTGCCTCCCCCCGTAAACGTTTCGTCGGCGATCAGAAGCACGTCCTTTTTTTTGCAGAGTTCCGCCAGCTTTTCCAGATACTCCCGTTCGAGCGCGGCGAGCGTCTTTCTCTGCACCGTTTCGATCATAACGGCGCAGACCGAACCGTCGAGCGCGGCGGAAAGCGCCTCGGCGTCGTTGGCGGGCAGGGAAATAAACCCTTCCGCCGCGGGGCCGCACCCCTCCGCCAGCGCCCCTGCGGCAGACAGCGCGGCCAGCGAATATCCGTGGAATGAATTTTCCAACACGGCGACGGTATGCCGCCCCGCGCCGTATTTATCGGCGGAATATTTGCGGGCGGCGAGGATGGCGCACTCGTTCGCAGCGTCGGCGGAGGACGCGAAAAACGCCTCCTTCATCTTCGCGCGGCGGCAAAGCTGTTTCGCAAATTCCGCGACGGGACGGGAAAAATACGCGTTCCCCGCAAAGGGAGCTCTCTTCACCTGTTTTATCACGGCTTTCGTCCACTTTTTGTTGCCGAACCCCAGGGCACACGCCGCGCCCCCGCCGCCGAAATCGACAAACCTGTCGCCGAGAATATCGGTAAGCACCGCGCCTCTGCCCTTAAAAGCCACGATCTCCGCGCGGCGGCAGGTGCTCGCGGTAAACTTCTTTTCGGTTTCCTTGATCCCCATTCCGTTTCACCTCTCTGTTATTCTTCCCCTTTTATAAAAACTATACACCGCGCGCGCACGTTCCGTCAAGTTCTTTTTACGGCAGCCCTTCTCCCGCGCGGAATTTTTTTAAGAAAACTTCAAAAAAAGGCTTGACAAATAATACTATGCATTGTATAGTATTATGCGTAAAGAGGTATAGGAGGCGGCGAATGGACATACAATTGAAAAAAGGCATGCTGGACGTATGCGTGCTGGCGGTGCTCCGCAGGGAAGAATCGTACGGCTATAAAATCATTTCCGACGTAGCGCCCTATATCGAGATCTCGGAATCCACGCTCTATCCTATACTCAAACGGCTGGAAAGCTCGGGCGCGGTGAAAACGCGGACAAAGGAGCATAACGGCCGGCTGAGAAGATATTATATGATCACGGAAAAAGGCCTGAAAAAGATAGACGAGTTCATCGAGGACATCGAAGAGCTGAAAAAGATATACGCCTTTATACTCGGCGACAGTAAGGAGTAAAACATGAAACGCAAAGACTGGAACAAAAAACTGAAAAAACGGCTCTCGCGCCTGCCGCGGGAGGAACGGGACAGGATTCTATCCTATTACGGCGAAATGTTTGACGACAAAGCGGAATCCGGCATGAGCGAAGAAGAAATCCTGCGGGAATTCGGCGCGCCCGCCGACGTGGCGGCTCGCTTTCTTTCGGAATATGCGGAACCGGCCGCGAAAAAGACGGGCGTTTCGGCGGGGCGTATCGCCGCGGGCGTATGTTTTCAGGTGCTGGCGGGCGTTGCGCTCGTTTGCGTGATCATTTCGCTCATAGCGGCCTGCGTTTCCCTCGCGGTGTCCTTTGCGGGCGTGTCGCTTGCAGGCGCGGGCTGCATGGGATTTTATATCGTACAGCACATACGGCACGGTTTCGCAACGGTGCTCATTGCCTATTACGGCCTATCGGCGGCGGCGATCGGGCTGGGCCTCGTTCTCGCTCCCCTCTTTTTCAAGCTCACCCCGCTTTCGTGTAAACTGCTTGTTAAATACTTTCAATGGAGCGCCGCCATGTTCACGGGCTCAAAGGCGGTGAAAAAATGAAAAAAGTAAAGATCTGTATGACGATAGGACTTATAATAACCATTCTGGGCGCGATAGCTTTCGCGGTCGGTTTCGGACTGCTCGACTGGAACGTAAACAGCCTCGGCAGCATCGCCTATAAAAACATTACCGTTACGGAAACGGCCGATACGCAAAAGATAGCCGTCGATTTCACGGAAACGGAAATCGTCGTCCGCACCGACGAAAACGCACGCGAAATAACCGTAACGTATCCCGAAAAATACTACTATACGGGCGAAAAGCTCTCTTCGGTCGCGGTATCGAACGAAAACGGCGCGCTTACGCTGACGGAAACGGCCGACATCAAGTGGTATCACAGGCTCGTCCAGATCAATTTCGCCGTGCCGAAGATAGAAATCGTCCTCCCTGCGGACGGCGCGTACGACGTGGATATTTCGTCCCAAAACGCCTCCGTGCGCGTAGAGGGCGGCAGGTACCGCGCCCTTTCCCTCAAAACGACAAACGGCAGCATTGCTCTCGGCAACGTACAGGCGGAAAGCGCCGAGCTTTCGACTTTTAACGGAAAAATAGATCTTGCCGACGTTATCTGCGGCAGAATAAACGCGAAAACGAGCAACGCAGCTATCGCGCTCGAAGCGCTCGAAGCGGACGACGTTTCGCTTAAAACGACGAACGGCGCGATAAAGGGCACGGTGCGCGGCAATGCGGGCGATTACAAGATTACCGCCGTTACGAGCAATGCGGCAAATAATTTGCAGAACACCGAAAGCGGAAGCAAATCGCTTTCCGTTTACACCGAAAACGCGCCGATCGATATAAAATTTATCTGAAAAAAGGCTCCCGCCGAAATCGGCGGGAGCCTTTACACGTCTGCCACAACGTCCGCATAGCGCAGTTTTACCGTTTTTTCGAGATCGGCGGGGCGCAGTTCCACCTGATAACCTATTTTGCCGCCGCTGAAAATAATGCTTTCGCATTCTTGCGCGCTCGCATGGACGATTGTCGGAAAGGCTTTTTTCATACCGATCGGCGAACAACCGCCGTGCACGTATCCCGTGAGAGGGAGAAGGTCCTTGCTCTTCAGCATGGAAAGGGCCTTTTCCCCCACCGCCGCGGCCGCCTTTTTCAGGTCGAGCTCTTCGGCCACGGGGATCATGAATACGTAATATTTCAGCGACTTGGAAACGGTAACGAGCGTTTTAAACACCCGTTTTTCCTCCTGGTTCAGCTGCGCGGCCACTTCTACGCCGCTCAGCGCCCCGCCCCCGTAGGTATATTCTCTGTAACTTATCTTCGCCTTATCGAGTATGCGCATCACGTTGGTCTTTTCCTGCACGGCTCCCGTCCTCTCTTTCTTTATCCGCCTTTTCCCGCCCGAAAGCGGGCGGTTATAATCGGTTTTTTGCTATTATAACATTTCATAGCGGTGATATACAAGAAATTTCGGCGTTTTTTCAAAAAAACGCTTATAAAAAGATTGCAAAATTTTCCGTTTTGGTATATACTGTTAAGCGGCTGAAAGTCAAGGAGATGTCGCCTAGCTGGTCGAGGGCGCACGATTGGAAATCGTGTAACCGTTAATCGCGGTTCGAGAGTTCGAATCTCTCCATCTCCGCCATAGCGATAAAATGCACCTTTTTAGCGAAAAAATCGTTAATTTGGTGCATTTTTTCTTAACAATTATGTTGTGTTATTGTGCAGTTTGGCGTAGTTTGTTACTAAAAAGTGTTACTAAAAAAGCCCCTGAGAAAATTCCCGAGGGCTTAAATATTATTCTGCCGTGTACTTATCCGTAATCCCTAAGCGCCGTTCAAAAAAGGTATTGCGGTTTTCGTAAATGCTGGTTTTGAAGTTGGTTTTTGCACGCGAAGATGAGAACCCCGAAACCGCCGCACCGAAAAATAACGTAACATTTTTTATAAACGCCTGCCAAAACGGCAAAGAGTTGAAAGCGAAAGAAAATACCGCTGAGGCAACAGAAGTAAAGACAAACATTAAAACTTTTTTCACGTTCCTCCATCCTTCCATTTCCGTATCCGAATAATCCAACAAATCGGGTTCTACAAGCGTTATTTCTTTATCTTTTAATAAGCCATCTATGTTCACCTGCTTTATCTTCACTTTACCGCCACAAATACGCTTATATATCCTCCTCAAACGCTTTTTAGCCTTTTTGGGCAACAAGAATTTATCTGCTTTATCTTCTAACGCCTCAAGGCCATCTAATGCCTTTAAATCGTCATAACATAGTCTCGTCGTTGCCCTATGTATGAGTTTCGTGCACTTGCTTGCATATCTTTGTTCGTTTTCCTCTCTTACAGCCTCTTCCAGCTTGTCATAAAGCTTTTCGGAATGTATCTTATTCATTCTAAGGCGGTTAGTCTGGAACGCCACATAATAACGGCTTTTTGTATCCTTTGCCCTGTTTTTCTGATCCATAATATATATTAAATTATATATGACCAACATCAACACCGCTCCTGCGGCAACCTCTATCCAATATGCTCCGCTCGATATTCTCGTGAAATCTACAGTTACCCCAAGAGTAATCAACAGGGATAATATAAACGCCGCGATACAAAATACAAGTTGTAAAATCGTTTCAAATATATTTTTCATTTTGTCTCCTTAATTTCGTGCACTGTTCTCATTGAGTAAATTTCCGCTATTCTAAATATAAGCCCGACTATGATAGATATCAGGCAGAACATTAAACAGCCGAATAATTTTATTAAACCTTCCTCCACGACCTTTATTGTAAGGATAGCTAAAATAAAGCATAGCAACGGGATAATGGCGGAAAACAACGTCTGCAATACCGAACAATTCCGCCAAGATCTTTTCATCGTCTGTATGGCATTTTGATCTGTAACGCTCAACGCGTTCGTTTCTATCCCGATTATCTTCGCGTCTACCTTTTTCAACCAACCGTTTATAAATATCTTCTTGAATGTCAGAAACACCAGCAGTACGAGCATTATCGCCGTTACCGATATTTTATACTTCAAGGTCAGATCGCCGTACTGCACCCAAATAAAGACGCAGGGAACTACCAGCATGAAAATCATTTGTAAGACAAAAAAAGTCCAGGACTTTCCGTTTCTTTTCATATCCTCACCGCCTTATATAAGCGGATAAGCCGCCGTTTTTTCTTTCGTTTCTTCCCCGACGGGCAAAAGCTCGACTTTCATCGCCTCTTTGGTGTCCGTAGGCTTTATATCCAATAACTTGCCTATTTCGGCCTTAGTGCTGTCGGGCATAGCTTTCAGGCTCATTAAAGCCTTTGCGACAGCCTGCGTGAGTTCGGTATTTTCCTTTATCTGCGCCAAAAACTTTTCGTCGATAAGTTCCTTGAAATGCTCGGTTATTTCGCCGAGTTCTTTTTTCGTAAGGCTTTCCACCTGCAAATAAAGACTTTCGGGGATCGCCTTCTTAAAGGCTTTGATAGCTTCGCTTTCCGTGCTCGACAGCGCGGCTTTCGCCTGCTTCATAAACGACACGAACTTAAATATAAGCGTTAAAACGGCTATAATTCCCGCCGCAATCGTCGTTGTGCCGAGATAAGGCGACACCGCCTCATAAATCGTATTCCAATCCATTTTCCTTTCTCCTTATTTATTCATAGTTCCGAGCACGCCTCTCTCGGCTCTGTCGTTCGATCTTTTTGCCATCCACATCAACGCTTCTTCTATATGCGTCAATGCACAGGCGTTTTCACGGGTAGCATATTCTCCTTTTTGAAAATACTGCAACCGATTGCGTACAATTTCCAAGAGGTCTTGATCCAATATTCCCGAAACAGAGTTTTCGTCTTTCCTCGCGCCGCATTGATATTGGATTTCGAGCAATACTTCTTCAGGATTATCCTTTTTGACAATCATATAGCTATGACGCCCGTTTCCAGGACCTACAACGTTATCTACGTAAATATCATTGAGGTTGTCGGTTCTTTGAATTCTAAAATTGATTTTTTCCTTGTTTTCCATTTTCCTTTCTCCTTTAATAATTTTCTTTTATTGCGCTTACCGTTTCGGCAAGCTCGTTATGCGCCTTTGCTAAGGCGTTGAAATTCTCCGTCAAGACGTTGTATTTCGCCGTTATATCTGCAAGCTGTTTCTTTGTTTCGGCGCTTTCGTTCTGCAAGACGGTTATTTCGTCAATGCCTTTAATGCTTTCTTCCGCTTCCTTTAAGATAACGGGAACGACGTTCCAACGTTTCGCCACGTCGCCCCGCGTTATGAGGTCGATACCGATTTCAAGCTTACCAGCATAGAGAAACTCTTCGGGTACGGTAAACTTACGGTCTTTTACGCGGTATTTGCCCTGCTTGTTGCCGTTTTTAAGGCTTATAACGAGGTCGAGTAGTAAATAATACGTCGATGTAAATTCAAGCTCTAAAGTGTCGTTTACGCCCACGAGAAAAGGCTCCCCTTCGGAGAGCCTTGCCGTCGTACACGAGGTTAAATTAATTTCTTGCTTCATACGACCACCTGCGGTTTAACGTTGAGCGTCTGCCCTTCTTCGTCCACGATATGGTCTTCAAAGCCCAGCCTTTGGCGGCCGAGGGCGTAGATCTGACCGTAAATATCGCCGTGCCTGTTTATGACCGTGTTGAACTCCCGCCGTTCCTGCGGCAGTTCCGCGCCGTTGTAAAGGAACTTAAAAATCCCCTTAGCCTTGTCCCCGTCCGTGATCACGTCCGCCTTTACGATAACTTTGTCGTAAGTTGCCTTTGCGCTTTCGCTCTTGTAATCAAACGCGATAAGCCCGTCTTTTTCTTTCTTTTCCATTTTTCTTTCTCCTTTTATATTTTTATCTTCCCGTTACAACATTGTAATAAAAATTCACGTTTGTAAAATCAGCTTTTTGCACCATATGCGCTGAACCGTCTTTACCTACTATGTATAAATTTTTTACACCATTGTCATTAGCAACATAAGCGGCAACCGCCTCGGAAGTGGTGTAATATCCACTCGCAAGATTTGCCGTTGCTTCATTTACTGCACCGCCCGAATAAATTATATCCATAATATCATCATAGTCGCCAGCCTTTACCGCTTGTTGCGAATTGCACGATATATATAATATTCCGCCGTTTGACTTCAACATAAATCTGTATAGATATGCTACCGGATAATTACTACCTGGCTCACCTTGCGGCCCTTGCTCACCCGGTTCGCCTTGCGGCCCCTGCGGACCAGTCGCGCCTGTAGCGCCCGTAGCCCCTTTCTCGGCGTTCACCATCCATTTATCGGGGTTAGATGCGGGTGTTGCGTTCGTATTTTCTTCAATACATACATAACTCGAACCGTTCAAGGACACTAAATCATTCTCGTTATACGTTGTGGTCGAGTTCCATTCTCCGCGAGGGGTAAATCCTCCGCCCGTCCCGCCTGCGCTGCTTATGTTCACCCAGTTACTTGACACGCTGCCGTCCGTATCGCGTTCAAGCCTGTACGTTCTGCCCGCGTCATTCGCGGTATAAAGCACGACGTAGGGATATGTTCCCGTCGGTCTTTCCGCATAGGTTCCTGCAAGCGATACGGGTTTTGTATCAAGTTCATACCGCGTCGACTGCAAAAACTGCGTACTTACCGCCACGCCCGTGGTGTTTGAGATAATATTCGTTACACCGTCGTACTGCTCTACTTCGATTGTTTCGCCTATGGCCGACTGATAAGTTGCGGAAACCGGCGTTGAAAAACCTAAATCTTTATCCCCTAAATTGACTGTAATATTGGTATACGTTACTTCATCGCCGACTGCGGCACTCCCGCCGCCCGTGGCGACGTAGAAATAAAAATACACTACGTCATTTTCATTGGTGGAGTTTGGGATAGTAACCGTCAAAGGCGTATTTGAATAAAGTTGTTGACCGATAAATATGTTTGCGTTTTTCCAATAAACAGCGATGCGTCCTTTGTTAGCCGATGCTGATGTAGTCCAACTCGCGTTAATAGTAACAGTCTGACCTGCTTTAATATTTTTTTGAGCAACCCTGGCATAACCCGCATTTCCTGACGGTATTTCGGTTGTTGCAGTCACCTTGACCTGCTCTGCTGTCAACTCGGTAAATGTTGCGCCTTCGGTAGAAGTAACTCCATTTTCGTCAAACAAATTCTTTCCGCACGCCTGCACTTCCACCGCCGCCCCCTCAGAAAGATACGGCGTGAATGCGGTTGCGGTTTCGCCGTATTCGAGTTGTACATTGTAAAATTCAACTTCACGGTTTGCACCTGTACCGTCTTTTATATTTTGGATATGAACATATACAATCCCTTCCTGCGGCACCGTAAACGTTCTTGCAATATTTTGCCATTCTGATCCCGTAGTATCTAAAAATACACTTTGCGGCACTACGAAATTATAGCCTCTTAAATCAAAGGAAATTTGGTTATAATTTGCATCAGGCGTTCTGACTGTCGCCGAAAGCGTTACTTTTCCTTTTTTTACATTTATTGGAACATTTATAGCCCACAAATTGTTATACTGACTTACGGTATTACGGATTATATTTCCCTCAACAACTATTGCATTACTCAAAAGGCCGCCGTTATCAATTGCAGTATTGGCATTTGGTATAGCAGCTATATTGAACAAATTCTTGCTCCCAATCTCAACCTCCGCCTTTGCCCCTGCCAGCGTATTATCACCCGAAATAAACGCCCCTGTTTCTTTTGCACTTTTAGGAATGTCCGAGTTTAATATTTCTATATCATTCAAAGCATTTTCCAAAGGCGTGTTATCCAACATAAGCCCCGCCGCGGATAACGTTAATGCATTATTGCTGCTCGGATCGAGCTTTATCGAAAAAGTATTGTTGGCGAGCGTTAAACCGTTTCCCGCCTGATACACGTCCACAAGCGACGACATGTCTATCGTCGTCGTTACTTCGCCGTCGGATGTAAGGAATATAAACGTAAGCACGTGCGTTTCGGGATCGTAACTGACAGACTTCAAAAACTGGTCTTTCGGTATGTTGATAGTGCCTTTTATCGTTTCGTCAACCATAAGGTTGTACTCTAAGTCGTTGACCTTAACTATCTCTATCCCGTCCAGAATTTCGACAATCCTTTCGTTTATCACCATCTGCTCGTCGTTGCTCTTCTTTATCTCGCCGTCCACATACCCCTTATTTGTGGTGTCGCTGTCAGTCTCGGGCGGCTGTGTGAACAAGGTTCCGCTTGAAGTATACTGCGCAATTCTGTCGTTCGGCGCTATGGTCGATCCGTTGCTGACAGGTATTAACTTTTGGTTGTTCCCCTCAACCGCATACACCTGCGGATATGACGGCACGCCCGTCTGTTTGTCCAGTTTGTTTGAAAACTGGGCTTCAATCGTGTTAACGCTTTTATCCCCGCTCGCCGTCGTATAATATTCCGCCTGCTCGGCTTTCTCCGCCTCTTTCGCCTTTCCGACTTCGGTCGTTCCGTTTTCTAAGTTTTCTACGTCCTGCTTTAGCTCGGAAAGCGCGGACAGTATCTGCTGATAAATATCTTCGGGCGGTTCGGGCGTAACGTTCGGTACGCCTTTCTGCACGTTAAACGACGAAGACGCCGTCGCAAGCACGGTATTCCCGTTCGTTACCTTAAACTGCGCCGTCAATACCCCGCTGTATTCGGTGTACGCCTCTGGAACGAGATATGTCCAGGCATTAAAGGCATTGCCCTTTTCGTCCTTTATCCCCGTAAGCTCTTTAACGGTCATTAAAGCCGCGGGAGTATATTCCCCGTTCGGTTTTATAAACGATACCGTAACAACGCTTACAGGCACGAACGGCGCGACGAAAACTACCTCGTTCGCGTAGTTGCTCCCCTGGTAAACAGGAGAGGACACGACTGCGTTTATCGTGCCCTCTGCATTACAAAAAAATATCATCCTTTATTCCTCCGCTATTTTTATTCCCGTCAAATTCACATACTCTTCCAACAGGCTTCTTTCGTGGTTCAGCTCGTCGGATATCTTTTCTTCCGTTGCCGCCGCAAGCTTTTCCAAAGGTTCCCGCCATTCTTCATATCCGGGCGGTAGCTCGTTTATAACCTGCATAATCATTGACAGTTGCACGGTGTATTCTTTCACCGCGTCCGCCTCTTTCTGTTGGTTAAAACTCAATTCCCGCCCTAACTCGAGCAATCTCTTTTCAAAATCTTCCATTTTTCACCTCTTTTCAATTAAAAAAGCACCGCTTTTCCGCAGTGCTTAAAAATTTTTTATTTACCTCTTGACAAACTTTATTTTGTGTTGTATATTTAAAGTGCAAAGGGCGAACCGGTCAAGGCGGTTAGCCTGATGTGGTTATTTTAATTGACCGCCATCGTGCTACCGTTTGGCGGTCATTTTTTTCTGTCATCTTTCATAATCTTATGTACAACTAATAATATCAGCAGTATTAAGAAATATTCCATTTGACCACCTCCTTTCCGTTTTCACGGGGGAAGTGCTAACCGCCACAAGGTCGCCCTTGCACTACCGAGTTTTCACTCGGCTTTTTTATTATATCAAATTATTTTACATCTTTCAACTTTTTTCACCTCTCAAAAATTTTATGTTTTTTCGTCGCGTAAAAAGTTATCGTCTGCCCCGCCGTAACTTCTTCGTTTGCGCCGATCAGCACGTCCCCGCCCTTGACCTGCACTTGCTCCGTTACTTCCCCCGTTTCGTCCTCGACCTCTACCGTTTTTGTCGTTTGCTTTGTTACGATAGCCCAGGACTTTCCCGAAACAGGCGCAACGAAGGATATGGTAAACTGTCCGTCCGTAGGCGGTGCAGCAGTTATGTCCGCAGGTGTAAGTTCCGCAAGATTAACGTTTATGCTACCTTCGACATGGTTTATAAACTTATTTAAGCGTTCGTCAAACACATAGGCTTTCGGTTGCAAATTCTCGTCCGCGCCGCGCACCAAAGGACAGCACGACGCCAGCGCCGAGCCGATTATCATGTTTTTACGGTTAGTTACGTTCTCGATCTGCGCATTCACCTGCAACACCTCGCGGCTGTCTTTCCGGATAATATACGGCTTATATTCTAATGTCGATATATACTCGTTCGACGTTAATATCGGATCTGCGTTCGGCAACGCCGTCCCGATGTTTGTCTGCTCCGTTATGTTCGTCGGCGTTACGCCCTTTTGTTGCAACAGGAAGTTATAATAGTAAATTTTTCCGTAATAGTCGCAGTAAGGCGTATTATCTTGCCAGTAACCGCTTACCTCTCCGTTTTTCGCGTAATTGACTTGCGCCCCCGCCGAATAGTTATCCTCGTATCGCCACGAAAACACCATTGAATTGCCCAAAGCCGATGCAATAACGGGTAACTGTATGTTCGGCAACGGCGTACTTCCCGTTGCGGCGACATAGCTTGCGCTAAGCACGTTATAGCTTACCAACTCGTAAATACGTATGGTAAGCACGTCTTCCGTGTTGTTTTTCGGCGTGCGCGTAACCGTATCCCGCAAGGTATTCCCGCCCTCGCTTGTCGTGTAATAATATTCCGTCGTAACCGTGATTTTCCGTTGGTCTGCCAAATCCGCGATATCGTCGTCGAACTTATATTCCATATATAAATCCCCGCCGCTCACATAGGCGTAAACGTGCGTCTTGCTCCTCACGTCCACCGTCGTTGTGATTTTCGTCGGGTTTTTATACGTCCCGCCCCACGCCAACACGTTGCTTAGCGGGCTGTATATGTTCGCGTTTTGTAAGAACGTGTATCTTATTGCCGAAAGGGCTTTGGCGCCTATCAAGGACTTTCCGTCGGGCGTTTCTTCGTCCCCGTAAACCATATATTCCTTGTAAAGAATATTTCTGTCATACGCTTGCCTTTCCGACACTTCGTAAAGACGTTTGTTTGAGGACACGCCAACATATTCCGAAAGCCTGTTAAAGTCCTTTGACAAGCCCAAAGTAACGCGTATAAGCGTTGGCATAAGCTCCCAACTGACGGCGGATATATAGTAATCCTCGTCGTACATCTGCCCCGCTTTCGGCAACTGGGAAAGCCGCGCAAGATTAAACGTGTACGTCTTTTCCACCGTCCCCAGCCGCGCGACAACGCCTTTGAGGTTCTCGCCGTAATACTGCGTTTCCATAAGGTTCGATTGTTGGTTGTAAATCAAATCCGCCTGCCTTTTGTATTCGGGATAATACGGCTTTGTCTGGCTTAACCGCACCGAATAAATAGGCTTGTATGTGATTTGAAACGCCAAAATCGGAAATCCTGTTTCCGAGTTTATATTCAGATTATTGTTTCCCGTTGCTTTCTTTAAAATATTTACTATTGCGTAATCCTGAAACGCGGGGGCAACTGCCCCGTCCACCTTAAAATTAAGACCGCCGATATTCTTTTGCCCCTGCGTATAAAAAAGCCCGTACGCTTTCGAGAACGGGTAATCTTCTTTATACGAGGATAACTGCGAGTTATATTCAACGCTTTCAAACAAATACGGCGTTATATCTATGTTCTTTTGCGTTCCATTTGGCGGAATATATCCGCAAAGTATCTTTTCTACTTTATTAACAGGATACTGCGTCATAATTATCCCGTTTGTATCGCTTACCCTAACATATTGCGTTTCTGTCCTTAAAGTCTTGTAGCCGTCCACATACGGCTCTGTAATCGTTCCGCCGCCTTGCAAATAATCTAACTGATTTACAAGATTTTGCGCGTTGCTGTCAATAGACGTACAGTAGCCGTTAATGACTTGCGCAACCGTTTTTGTTATATACGGAACAACGTTTATATCGCTCGTTTCCGTGCCGCCGTACATATCATATGTCAAGGTATAATAAGGAGCCGACGTCGCGCCCTCGATAGGCGTTAAACGCGGCTCCCCGTGTAAAATACTTCCGCAATCTTGCAAGCACTCTCGCAACGTCTTTTGCGTGAACGACATTTCAGGCGCGTAGATCTTGTCGAACAATTCCGCTTGCGTTTCGTCAAGCGCGATTTCGGGCGTTTCCCCCTCGTAAAGGTTCTTCGCCAACATCAAAAGACGGTTTATTATGTCTTTCATTGTCAGGCGCTTGAGGGGGTAATAATTGTCAACTACCGTAAAAATAAAATCACACGATCCCTTTCGCTCATCACTATCGCGCGAAAAAGAATATCCAACATTATAAATTCCAGTTTCTAAACTTGAAACAGTATAAGAATTATTATAAGGGTCGGGCGGATAAATTATCTCTCCGTTGGGAAAAGTTATAGACATGGCCGCATTTTCGTCGGCTATCGTTCCATATATTTCATTTACAGAAACAAAGGTAAAACTGTTGCCGCTCAACATTGGGGTAACATAAGTATCTGGAACATTCGGTTGATGTGTTCCCGTAACATCAGTAGGAGTAATAGGTTTAGGATTTTTAGCATAATTTCTCCCCAAATCATTTGTATAAGTCAAACTGTCAACAATTATACATTCCGCCACCTTCGTTGTTTCTACTAAATAAATATCGTGG
>ENA-OYXI01000852-OYXI01000852.1-human-gut-metagenome-genome-assembly--contig:-NODE-852-length-13333-cov-24.981097_pt1 | contig 13333 bp, 10 predicted proteins | sample MGYA00244217_ERZ653421 | MGnify/ENA primary metagenome ERZ653421 (study PRJEB26926, sample SAMN06165148) | human gut metagenome | biome: ENVO:00009003; feature: ENVO:2100002; material: ENVO:00002003... | reverse complement strand
AATCAGCGGTACCAAAACACCGCTACAGGCGGTACCAAATCGCCGATATTATCACCTATTCTTGTTTATTTCCGTCCAATATCGTTTTTCAAAACAGAATAATAAAGCTGTTCAGTCGCCGTCTTCAAGCTGAAAAATGTCGTTCACCGTTTTGCCGAAATATGCTGCAATCTTCAGTGCCAGCAATGTTGAAGGCACATATCTGCCCGATTCTATAGAGTTTATAGTCTGACGGCTGACTCCTATCGCCACGGCCAAATCCTGTTGGGTTATATCTTTTATGGCGCGTTCTACCTTTATTGTATTTTTCATTTTTGTTTTTAAGCTATTTAAGTTGATGAATTTCGTAACGGAACTTTATGATAAAGACAATCAGCAATACATAAAGAGTGGCCCAAAGACTGTAGGCATAGGCAATGTTGAAAAAAAACAAAGTTTCTACAACAAACAAGACAGACGTAAACCAAAGTGAGAAAAACACCGATTTGAGTCTTATCTGCATTATCATTTCGTCTTCGGTCTTTTCTTTGCTCATGGCGATAAACAGCAGCGAAATGAAAATGCCGAGCATCCATATCTCCATATACATATCCTCAGAAGGTAATATTCCGAACCATGCGTTTTCACCAATGATTTCATTAACAATATATGGCATGGGTACCTTAATTTTAGGTGCAGCTCCCGCCAAGTCTATGCCAAACATTATTAAAAACAATACCATAAGAAAAAGGCCTGTCTTAGCATAGCAATGAGGCAACAAAAAATACTTCTTCATAATCGTAAAATTTTAAGGTTATTCATTTATGTGCTTCGGATATGTGTGTAATGTTATGTCGCAAAGATAACCAAACTTTCCATAAAGACAAGTATGCTTTACATTAAATCATGTTAATTTTACATTTTTGCTTACTCAAACCATACGCCCGACAATATTCAACGGTTGAACTGAACATCATAAGATATGTTGACCTGGCTGTTTTAAAATAATATAATTGAAAAGGCAAGACAGCATAATACGGGAAATTTGATTAACTTTGCACATGGCAGACGCCGCACCTTAAGGCAAAGCCGCATCACACAGACTGCCGACAAAAGGCGCAGCAACATAAGACATTAAATATTAAGAATATATGAAGACAATAAACACAAGGCGTAGCATACGCAAATATTCAGACAAGGAAGTAAGTGAAGAACTGCTCAGCCGCCTGCTGACAGAGGCTGCACGCACGCAGACTATGGGCAACATGCAGCTCTACAGTGTGGTGGTTACACGCTCTGACGAGATGAAGGCCAAGCTTGCCCCGGCTCATTTCAACCAGCCCATGGTTACTCAGGCTCCCGTGGTGCTCACGATATGTGCCGACTTCAACCGCGCAAGCACATGGTGCCGCTGCCGCAAGGCCGAGCCGGGATACGACAATTTCCTGTCGTTCATCAACGCAGCTTCAGACGCACTGCTCTACACACAGACATTCTGCAACCTTGCCGAGGAAGAAGGGCTCGGCCTCTGCTATCTCGGCACCACCGTATATATGCCGCAGATGATTATCGACGTGCTCGGTCTGCCAAAGCTCGTCATGCCTGTGGCTACGATAACACTGGGCTGGCCCGACGAAAATCCGCCGCTCACCGACCGCCTGCCGCTCGCTTCGTTTGTACACAGCGAGACATACCACGACTATACTCCTGCCGACATCGACAAGTATTATGCCGAGAAAGAGGCGCTTGAGGAAAACCGCGAGTTTGTCAAGATAAACAACAAGGAAACTCTCGCACAGATATTCACCGACATACGCTATACAAAGAAAGACAACGAGGCCATGTCGGCTGGTATGATGGAGGCTCTTAAACGTCAGGGTTTCATCGGATAAGATATTTTTTGCCGGCCTTGCAGGTCGGAGCAGAGTGAGGTATGGCACGCCTGTAACGTCAGATGCCGTCTCTTCGCGTTTAACAAAATACATTATACTGCCCATGATACGCCTGGCAATTCCATGTGTGTCATGGGCTTTTATGATAATCTTGAGAGATATTGCAGCAAAACCGCGCGGCCTTTGCTGCCAACCAAAACAGGTATAATTTAGCAGTATGAAGGTAGGGTCGGCAGCCAAAATATTAAACTCATGCTGTTGAAATATCTTGAAACTTCGGATTAGCTGTTGTAACTCATTTGTTTTTGATAAAAAACTCGGCCACTTTTGCATCAAAAGTGGCCGAGTTTTGACCCGTAAACGATAGGTTAATGATTTGAAACCAATACATCTTGTTTTGCTTACAGTCAGTGCGGAAATTATGCTTGTTTTGAACGTTTGCTAATGTTAGGTGCCTGTTTCGCTTATGATTTTTTGCCCTTTAAAATTATTCGCCTTTTGATGTCTTTAAACCGAGCCCTGTCATTAGGCACATTGGGCTGACCGTTACAAGAATATTGATGCGTTCAGCCGTCATTTTGTTTTATATTGAACGGATTTTCGTTAGCTTTTTTGCTGGCATGGGAGCAATGTCAATAAAAAACAGCGACAGCAGAAAACGGCTATCCTGCCTGACGGAAATGACCAATTTGGATAAAGACCCGCTTAACTTTTGCCAATTTAATGCTAAACAGTCAGTACGTCATGCCTTTGTTTGGCTGTATGAAACTAAAAGACTATATTTGCAGATGATAAAGACACGAAATATACAATAATGACAGGAAACCATCGAGACAATGCAAGCAAAGGAACTGCATGGCCCTGTCTTTGAATGAATGCTGAAAGTTGCAAAAACAGCTCATAGCAAGATGCTGCCTGCGGGCATTAAACCATAAATGAGCGAACAATATTGAGACAAGAAATTATTAGTTACAAATAATCCTAAAGTATCAACATACTGACAATCCATGATGAAAATAAAACAATTTTTCGCCAAGAAAGAATTAAAGTTGCGCAAAAAACGCCTGATTCTGATGTCCTGTTGCATCGTAGCCGTAATAGCAGGATACGTTATCCTAACATGGCCTAAGAAAAAGGCACCTGAGATACCCGTCGTTTCTGTAGAGAAAGTCGGCGTGGAAGACGTCAAGATTTACGGCGACTATGTGGGCCGCATACGTGCACATCAGTTTGTAGAGGTGCGCGCCAGGGTGGAAGGCTTTCTTGAACGAATGGCTTTCGCAGAAGGAACATACGTGAAAAAAGACCAGATACTCTTCGTGATCGACCAGCGCCAGTATAAGGCAAAGGTAGACAAGGCGCGCGCGCAGCTGCGCAAGGACTCGGCCCTGGTGCTGAAGACCAGACGCGACCTTGAGCGCATACGCCCCTTGTTTGAGCAGAACGCTGCCAGCCGCCTTGACCTTGACAACGCCACGGCAGCGTATGAGACGGCCGTTGCAAGCATGGGCATGAGCCGTGCCGACCTTGTTCAGGCTGAGCAGGAGCTGAGCTACACCTACGTGCGTTCGCCGATATCAGGATATATCAGCGAGAGACTTGTAGACCTTGGCACACTTGTCGGCACAGGCGGCAAGTCGCTGCTGGCAACTGTAGTGAAGAGCGACACCGTGCTGATAGACTTCAGCATGACAGCGCTCGACTATCTTAAGAGCAAGGAGAGAAACATTAACCTCGGACAGCGCGACTCGTCGCGCTCATGGCAGCCGTATGTAACAATAACGCTGCCCGACAACAGCACATATCCATATAAGGGACTCGTCGACTTTGCCGAACCGCAGGTAAGTCCGAAGACTGGAACATTCTCTGTACGTGCAGAGATGCCCAACCCTGACCACGTGCTGCTTCCGGGACAGTTTACTAAAGTGCATGCATTGCTCGATGTCCGCGAAAACGCAACTGTTGTGCCGCAGAAGGCACTCATCATAGAGAAGGGTGGAGCCTATGTCTTCGTAATGAGGCGCGACTCTACGGCCGAGCGCCGCTTTATCGAGCTTGGCCCTGAATTCGGCAACAAGGTTGTGGTGGAGAGAGGACTCGCCCCCGGCGAAACCATAATCAGCGAGGGATACCATAAGCTTACGCCAGGAATGAAAGTGCGCGTAGCCAACAGAAAGAAGACTGCGGTCCGTCCGCAAGCGAAAACCAATTAAAATAAAAGCTTCCGAATAGATGAAAGTAAACTTCTTCATAGACAGACCGGTCTTTTCGATAGTAATATCAGTCCTCATAGTCATTGTTGGACTTATCGGACTGACAATGCTGCCCATAGACCAGTATCCGCAAATAACGCCTCCGGTGGTAAAGATCAGCGCCTCCTATCCGGGAGCCAGCGCGCTCACGGTGTCGCAGGCTGTGGCCACGCCTATAGAGCAGGAGCTGAACGGAACTCCGGGCATGATTTACATGGAGTCAAACAGCTCCAATTCAGGCTCGTTCTCGGCGACAGTTACGTTTGACATTTCTGCCGACCCCGACCTGTCGGCTGTGGAAATACAGAACCGCATAAAACTGGCAGAGTCGCGTCTGCCGGCAGAGGTGGTGCAAAACGGCATCGAGATAGAAAAGCAGGCAGCAAGCCAGCTGATGACTATCTGTCTGACATCAAACGATGAAAAGTTTGACGAAATATATCTCAGCAACTTTGCCACACTCAACGTGGTCGACCTGTTGAGGCGAATACCGGGAGTGGGGCGAGTGTCTAACGTGGGCAGCCGCTACTATGCCATGCAGATATGGCTTGACCCCGCGCGACTGGCAAGCTTCGGCCTTACGGTGCAGGACGTGCAGAACGCCCTGAAAGACCAGAACCGCGAGTCGGCGGCCGGCGTGTTGGGTCAGCAGCCCGTAAAGGGACTCGACTTCACGATACCCATCACGGCACAAGGACGTCTGTCTTCTGTTGGCCAGTTTGAGGAAATCGTACTGAGGGCCAATGCCGACGGTTCGTTCATACGCCTGAGAGACGTAGCCCGCGTTTCTCTCGAAGCGCAGTCGTACAATACCGAAAGTGGAATAAACGGCGGCAATGCTGCCGTGCTCGGCATATACATGCTCCCCGGTGCAAACGCGATGGAAGTGGCAGAGAACGTGAAGAAGGCAATGGAGGAGATAAGCCACAACTTCCCGGAGGGCGTAAAATACGAGATACCATTCGATATGACGACATACATATCGGAGTCGATCCACGAGGTGTACAAGACTCTGTTTGAAGCACTTGTACTCGTTATCGTCGTCGTGTTCCTCTTTCTTCAGAGCTGGCGTGCCACACTCATCCCGCTTGTGGCTGTGCCGATCTCACTGATAGGAACGTTCGGCTTCATGTTGATTCTGGGCTTCTCGCTCAACATGCTCACCCTGCTTGGCCTTGTGCTTGCCATAGGCCTTGTGGTAGACGACGCCATTGTCGTCGTGGAGAACGTGGAGCGCATAATGGAAGAGGAGCATCTCAGTCCGTATGAAGCCACCAAGAAGGCCATGAACGGACTTACGGGAGCGCTTGTTGCCACGTCGCTTGTCCTGGCAGCCGTGTTCGTGCCAGTTAGTTTCCTGTCGGGCATAACAGGACAGCTGTACCGCCAGTTCAGCGTAACGATCGTAATCTCTGTGCTGCTTTCTACGGTAGTGGCGCTTACGCTCAGCCCTGTGATGTGCTCTCTGATACTCAAGCCTACGGACAAAAACAAGCCTAAGAACAAGGTGTTCACGGCTATCAACAGGTGGCTCGACCTTGGCAACAACAAATATTTAGCCGGAATATCAAGAATAATCAAGAATCCCCGTCGCGTTGGCATAGGGTTCTGCATGATTCTGATTGCCATATTCATATTCAACAAGCTTACGCCTACCAGCTTCCTGCCGTCGGAAGACCAGGGATACTTCACCGTGGAATTGGAAATGCCAGAAGGAACAACTCTCGAACGCACACGTGCCGTAACCGAAAGGGCGGTGAGCTTCCTGATGAAGAATCCTGCTGTGGAGTATGTGCAGAACGTAACAGGATCGAGCCCGCGCGTCGGAACAAGCCAGACAAGGGCACAGCTCACCGTTATATTGAAAGAATGGAAAGAGCGTGACGATAATACAATAGAAGACATTATGGCCGGCGTGGGCCGTGAACTGTCGGAATATCCCGAGTGTAAGTTTTATCTGTCCACTCCTCCTGTAATTCCCGGCCTTGGTACGTCGGGAGGATTCGAGATGCAGCTCGAAGCTCACGGCGACGCAACTTATGACGACCTGGTGAACGCTGCCGACACGCTGATGCACTATGCCTCAATGCGTAAGGAACTGTCAGGTCTGTCGTCATCGCTGCAGGCAGAAATTCCGCAACTTTACTTTGACGTCGACAGAGACAAGGTGAAGATGCTCGGTGTGCCTATGGCCGACGTGTTCTCAACAATGAAAGCTTACACGGGATCGGTGTATGTCAACGACTTCAACATGTTCAACCGCATTTACCGAGTGTACATACAGGCTGAAGCCCCATACAGAGAGCACCGCGACAACATAAGCCTCTACTTCGTCCGTGGCTCAAACGGCGACATGATTCCGCTGACTGCGCTGGGCAACACCGAATATACCACTGGTCCCGGCAGCATAAAGCGCTTTAACATGTTCAACACGGCAATAATACGAGGCACGGCCGCACAGGGCTACAGTTCAGGACAGGCCATGGAGATAATGGAGGAACTTGTCAAGGAGCATCTGCCCGACAATATTGGACTGGAGTGGAGCGGACTGTCATATCAGGAGAAACAGGCCGGAGGACAGACCGGAATAATACTCTCGCTGGTATTCATTTTCGTCTTCTTGTTCCTCGCCGCACTGTATGAAAGCTGGAGCATACCTATTGCGGTGCTGCTCTCGCTGCCTGTGGCTGCATTGGGAGCCTACATCGGAATTGCAGTCTGCGGACTTGAAAACGACACATACTTCCAGATCGGACTTGTGATGCTTATGGGACTTGCGGCTAAGAATGCCATACTTATTGTGGAGTTTGCCAAGGATGAAACCGACGCGGGCGTCAATGTTCTCAAAGCCACGCTGCACGCAGCTAGACTGCGCTTCCGCCCGATACTTATGACCTCGTTCGCATTCATATTGGGCATACTCCCTATGGTGCTTGCCTCAGGACCGGGATCTGCCAGCCGAAAGGCTATCGGTACGGGTGTGTTCTTCGGAATGCTGGCTGCCGTATTCATAGGAATACAGCTCATTCCATTCTTCTTCATTACAATATATAAAGCCAAAAACAGATTGCAGGCTAAGAAAGGGAACAAGGAACAAAAAGCGATAGCACAGCAACAATAAATTATGAGACACGGATTAAAATACATAATACATGCGCTGATATTAACGGCCGCAATAAGTCTGTCTGCCTGTCAGATAGGCAGAAAATACACACGTCCGAATATAGAACTGCCGGCAGCACTGTCTGATGAAGATAACACAGACTCGACATCCATGGCCGACATCTCGTGGAAAGAGGTTTACACGGATACAATCCTGCAAAGCCTCATATCCAAATCTCTTGTCTACAACAAGGACATGCAGATGGCGGCAGCCAGGATAAAAGAGCTGGCAGAGATGAAGCGTATAAACTATGCTAATATGTTTCCTGCGTTCGGGGCTAAGATCTACGCCGAGAAGGAAAGAGAGCACCACGGCAACAGTAACCAGTTTGACCTGAAGGCAGCAATGTCATGGGAACTCGACTTCTGGGGAAAACTGCGCTGGGCACATGATGAAAGCATAGCAGAACTCATGGCCTCTGTTGAAAACCGGCGCGCATTGCAGATAAGTCTCATTGCGCAGGTGGCACAGACATATTATGAACTTGTGGCACTCGACAACGAACTGTCAATCGTACATCAGACCGTAACGGCACGCCGGGAAAGTGAACATCTTGCGCGCATACGATATGAAGGCGGACTGACGTCTGAGGTTACATACCGACAGGCTCAGGTGGAATTGTCAAGGACGGAGACACTCGTGCCCGACCTTGAACTGCAGATAACCACAAAGGAAAACGAACTGGCATTGCTGACGGGCGAATATCCGCATCGCATAGAGCGCTCGACGCTGCCTCAGGAAGTTATCTTTCCTGACAGTCTGCCTGTAGGATTGCCTTCATCGCTGCTGGAGCGCAGGCCTGACGTGCGCGAAGCCGAGCAGCAGCTTATTGCAGCAAATGCAAAGGTTGGCGTTGCATACACAAGCATGTTCCCGAACATAACGCTGACAGGATATCTCGGAACTGAAAGCGACGACCTGAAAGGAGTGTTAAGCTCGCCTTACCACTTCTTGAGCGCCAATCTGCTTCAGCCGATTTTTGCCATGGGCAAGAACAAGGCTCGCCACAGAGCAGCAAAAGCTGCATACGAGCGTGCTACTTATGCATACGAAAAAGCTGTTCTGACGGCTTTCAAGGATGCATATAATGCCATAGCCAACTTTAATAAGGTGAAGGAAATATACAAGACACGCTACGACCTGGAGAACTCGTCGAAGACGGCATTGTCGCTTGCTCTTGTCCAATATGTAAACGGAGCCATCGGCTATATGGACTTGCTTGATGCCCAGCGTACTTACCTCGATGCTCAGATCGGACTCAGCAATGCCCTGTTGGACAGTCAGCTGGCAAAGGTGAACCTGTATAAGGCTTTGGGCGGCGGATGGTAAGGATATGTGTCTGAACACATGGCAGGCACAGACAGGAATGTCTTGGTTGCCGACTTCATAAAAAACACAGCGGGCGGACAGTCATTATCGACTGTCCGCCCGCTGTGTTCATATCCACATAAATGAAACATAAGTTCCGTTCTTATCCGTTAAGCCTATGTTAAATCTTTCCCTTGTAAGTGCGGAACACCAGATAGCGGCCATCGGCACAGAACTTTACGCTGTTGCCTGTGGCCTCGTTGAGAGTGCCCTGCCACCAGCTGCCGTATGCGTAAGAGTTCCATTTCAGTCCGCTGCTTTCTATCCTGCTGCAAGAAAAGTTGAATATGCTGACTTGCTGACCGGCGAAGGTCTCAAACTCAGCATCGCCTTCGGCAGCAACAAAGTAGCCGTGGTCGGTTAGCATCACCGCGTCTATGCCCATTTCGTTCTTGTAGCGTTCTATCAGACTGATGTTGCCCAATGTGTGGTCTTCTCTCTTTCCCGTTGCTCCCACGTATGCAATACTTCTGAAACCCATGCTTAGACAGTGGCGTGTGGCTTTGGTCTGGTCGTTGTCGTCCTGTTCGTCTATGATGTGAAGTATGTCGCGGTATTTCTCCTTGAACACTTCGTCCAGTGAGTCGCCGTCGCCTACTATCGCATCGGGCACGAAGCCGCGTGAGATATAGCTGGCAGCCGCACCGTCGCAGCAGCATACATAACGTGCATTACTTATGGCCGCAAGCGGAATTTCGGCAGTGGGAAAGTCGCCGTTGCCGATAATCACGGCATCAGGGGCGAAGGATGTTGTTATCAGAAGGTTCTGCATTGCTGTTTCTTTTGAATGGGAGTTATGGGAAAAATGGGATGGATGAGGCAAATATGGGGTAGGGTGATGCAGCCTGAACTTATGCCGGCTGTGACTGTTGCTGCATCATCCGCTTCCACTTAAAGTAGCCCATTACGGCTATTACTACATAGAGAGCATAGAGCGAAGCCTTGAAGGGTATGCCCTTGCCGATGTAGAGATATGCGCACACGGCATCAACGGCAATCCAGAAAAGCCATTGCTCGATGTATTTTCTTGACAAAGCCCATAGGCCTACAAAGCTCAGGGCATTGGTAAAGGCGTCGGTAACGGGCACGGTGCTGTTGGTATAGGTTACTAACACCCACCACGTTAATGCCCATGCCGCGAAGAAAAACAGCGTTACGGGCAGGATTAATGAGCGCCTGAAATGAGTGATGGGCATATCTTCGCCTTCTTTCTGGCCTTTCTTGCGGCCGAATTTCCATACCGCATAGCCGTAGATTGCTGCAACGGTGTAGTAGACGGCCATGCCTGCGTCGCCATACAGTCCGTGAGTCCAGTAGAGCCACACGTCGAGAGCCGGCATGACTATGCCTACAATCCAAAGGGCTATGCTGGCCTTGTATTCGAGCCAGATGTATATAAGGCCCAACACCGTTGTTACGATGTCGAGCCAATATTGTGACATAAACTGATTGAAGTCCATCTTGCAGCTGCTGTTGTTAGAACGTCAGGCTGAGATGAGCCATAAAGTTTATCGGGGCCTGTGCGGCATATCCCGTTTCGTATTCGTCGTCTTCAGTGTAGGCTATTACCTTGCCGTCAGCATTCTTCTTGTAGCCCGGGGCAGACCATCCGTTGTTCATGTATTTCTCGCTGAACAGATTGTATACAGTGCAGCCGAGGGTTATGCTCTTCAGACCTTTCAGCTTGAATGTATATGAAAGGTCAAGATTGGTTACAAAGTAGCTGTCAATCATCATGCTAACCTCGTTGCCTCCGTTCTCATTCTCGCTGATGTAGCTCTTTATGCCGGTGTTGGTGAGATACTGCTCGCCGATATACTGACTCTGGAGCGATGCGCTAAGTCCTTTCCAGTTGAACGTAAAGATGTTGTTGAAGATGAAGTCGGGCGAGAATGATAGTGGTGTGTCGCCGAGCGTTACGCTTTCGCCCGTGTCGCTCAGTGTTATGTGCCAGTCTTTAGCGCGGTTGCGGCTCCATGTTGCGTTGGCGTCCCAGCGCAGCCAGTCAACGGGCTGCCATGCAGCCTGCAGCTCAACGCCCATACGGTAGCTCTCGCCTACGTTGCGTGCTATCATTTCGCCTATGTTGTTAAGTTCTCCGGTCAGCACAAACTGGTCGTTGTAAGTCATGTAGTAGAAGTTTACTCCGGCAGAGAATCTGTTCGTGGTGAACTTATAGCCAAGTTCCCAGTCGTATAGCCTTTCTGCCTTGAGGTCTTCGCCAAGGTTGTCCTCGTAGTCGTTACGTGTCGGCTCGCGGTGAGATATGGCAAACGAGGCGTAGGCCTGGTGGTTGTTGTTCATCTGCCAGAATATTCCGGCTTTCGGGTTGAAGAAATCGAACGAGTTGTCTTCGTTAAACACAATCTGCTTGTATGTGTCGTAGTCGAATGCGTCGCACGGTCCGCTCATCTTGTAGTTTACATGGCGGTACTGCAGGTCAACGTATGCACTGAGTCCCTTTATGAACTCATAGTTTACCTTTCCGTAAATATTGCCGTCAGTCTTTTTGGCGTTGTTGTCATAATATTTGTGGTTAGGCTCTATGTCTTCGTCGAAGTTTTTCACCCACAGCACGTTGCCGTAGTGGTCGCCGTCATATTTGTTCCAGCCTCCGCCGATTGTTGCCTTCAGACCCTTACGGTTGTTGTAGTTGAGCGATGCTATGGCTCCGTAGAAGTCGTTGTCCATCTGCTTGCGGCGCACCAGGTCGCTCGTCTTGCTCCAGTCGTTGGTCAGAGTATATTCGGCCAGTGTTCTTCCGTCCTTGTATTCTTCGTAGTAGCCGAAGCCTTTTGTGTAATGCAGGGCCACGTTGAGGCTCAGTTCACGTGACAGAATCTGGTTCCAGAGCAACTGGTAGTGCTGCTGATGATAATAGTCAATTTGGTTGTCGTAGAAGTGCATGTTGCCGTCTTCGTCTGTGTACATATATCCGCAAGAGTTGTATCTGCGGCCGTAGAGGTTCATCTCGTAGAGCGAAGCATAGTTCCATGCATGATATGTCTCTTCCTTTCCGTTGAAGGTGATAAACTCCACCACGGTGTTGTCTGAGAAATATCCGCCCTGCAGGAAATAAGAGTCTAGCTTCGACGAAGCGCGGTCGATGTATCCGTCGCTGCCAACGTTAGACAAGCGTCCCTGGAAGCCCCAGTGGCCGTTGATAAGTCCTGTGCCGAAGCGGAACGTTTCCTTGTGTGAGCCGTAGCTTCCGGCAGAGAGGTCTATTCCACCGAAAGGTTTTACGCCGATGTTCTCGGTCTGCATGTTTATCGTGGCACCGAATGCACCCGCACCGTTAGTGGATGTGCCCACGCCGCGCTGAATCTGCATGCTCTCAACGCTTGATGCAAAGTCGGGCATGTTGGTCCAGTAGACGTTGCTGCTCTCAGAGTCGTTGATAGGAACGCCGTTGGCTGTTATGTTTATTCGTGTAGGATCGGTGCCGCGCACTCTTATACTGGTGTATCCGATGCCGTTTCCTGCGTCAGAAGTTGTCGTTACCGAAGGGGTAAGTGATAGGATAAACGGTATGTCCTTGCCGTAGTTCATCGACTTTATCTGTGACTTGCTGATGTCGGTGTGCGTGATAGGCGTTGTCTCGCCTGCACGTGTAGACAATACCTGAACTTCCTGCAGTGCAACGGTCTTTACCGAGTCTGCCTTTGTCTTTCCTGTTTCGTTAGCTGCTGTTGCGTTAGTTAATGCCAATGACAATGTTGCCGCAACAAAAAAATGACGTTTCATTAAAAAACTAATAATTAAATACACAAAAAGGGGCATACTTTCTTATGCTTAAATCCTTTAGACCAAAAAACAAATTAGTTCGGCCGTTTATCCCTACGCCGGAATTACCCGTATCAGGTTCCAGGGTTTAATCTCAGCCTGCAATTTATCAGGCACCCCTTAATCTACCGTTTGTAAACCGGCGGCAAAGTTAAGGCTTTTTTAACTAACATGCAACTCTATTGTAATGTTTTTGTTTCAGAAATGTAAATAATCATGATATTTTGACGGCAGAATGGATAAAAAATAAAAAAATAGCAATTTTTCAAGCGTAAAATTTTGTGATATGAAATTTAATTCGTATATTTATGGCAGAAAAAGAACAGATACAAATAGTTATCTGGCGGTCTCAAAAATATGCAACAATCAGAGCAATCTGATAAAGGAAGAAAAAAGATGATTTGTGATAATTGCCCTTAAAGTGATGAGGAGTCTGTTGAAGATGTAAGCACTTGATTTGAGATTGATGTTTTTTATTTAAGATGAAAGGGGAAAGAAAGTAAATGCAGTTTGTTGATACGGATGTTTTTTATAATTACTCCTTATCGCTTTTGCTAAAGGGAATGGCGGCTAACATTTAGCCGCCATTTTTTGTGGTTAAAAGCGTGTCCCTGTTTGGTCTTATTTTCGTTATTCTGTCGCTTTTGTGGCTCAGAATTCATGTTTTCTTTGGTGCGCCAATGTGTCTTTGACTTTTATCATACTTAGTGTTTCTTGCTGTTTGTGCATATTGCGTGTTATATTATTACGGATAAAATGAAAATGTATTCAGTCTGTTGTAGGATGTTCTTTTGGTAAAATAAAGTGGTTTAAAAGTTGCATTGTTTTAAAAAGTTTTTATCCTTAATTCCGCAACACTATAGTTTAACATTATTTATAAGTGCCTGAGCAAC
>ENA-OYXI01000836-OYXI01000836.1-human-gut-metagenome-genome-assembly--contig:-NODE-836-length-13551-cov-23.467916_pt1 | contig 13551 bp, 10 predicted proteins | sample MGYA00244217_ERZ653421 | MGnify/ENA primary metagenome ERZ653421 (study PRJEB26926, sample SAMN06165148) | human gut metagenome | biome: ENVO:00009003; feature: ENVO:2100002; material: ENVO:00002003... | reverse complement strand
TTGAGGTCTTCAGAGTCAAACGACTTTGGAGACCTTTTTTTGTATCCGTAGGAGGCTACGGCATCCTGCCGGGGGTGCACTTGTCTCAAGTGCACCAACCGAACAATCTCGTTTTAGTATGGCATTGTTGCGTGGGAAACATTAGTAGCGGAGGTCTCCGGCCTCCGCAGCACCAAGTCAAATCCTGGTAGATGTCTTCAAATCCTGGTAGATGCAACCTGCATCTTCCAGCCTTTAATCACTTCAAAGCTAATTGGCTGCACCGCTGCTGGCAGATATGGCAGATTTTTCCACTAACATCATTTCCTATATACTATCCCTATCTAAAAATAAATATATACCTTTGTAGTTATATTAAACAAATAGCTATGGATAAACAATCAAGATACGCAGAACTGATCTCTCAGATAGAAGTATTTGCGAATAACGCTGACCATCCTATCAGCGTATTGTCTAATTGTGCTGCAGTAATGAAGACAATCTTTCCAGAGGAATATTTCTGGGTAGGTTTCTATATTGTAGATGGTGACGAACTGTACCTTGGTCCGTTCCAGGGCACGCCGGCATGTACACGCATCAAGTTCGGACGCGGTGTGTGTGGCACGGCATGGAAAGAGCAGCGCACACTTGTTGTAGAGGATGTCGAGAAGTTCGCTGGACATATTGCCTGCTCGTCGCTCTCACGATCTGAGATTGTCGTACCGTTGAAGCACAATGGAGTAGTGGTTGGTGAAATGGACATCGACAGCGCCGAATTGGCAACATTCGACGACGTGGACAGACAGTTTCTTGAGCATGCGGCAGAGATGATTGCGCCTTATCTGGCGAAGCTCGCCATACCTTTATGAATCTATAGTGTGCGTGGCAAGAATGCCATACCCTCCTATAATGCTGCTTAAGTATGGCGAAAAAGTTCTGTTTTATATTGATCTTAGGGTTTAAAAGCAGAAAAATGTAAGTTTGTAGTTAAAAAGTTGCGAAAACGTTTGGTGGTTTCGTAACAAATGCGTACCTTTGCAACCGCTTACAGAGCAATACGGGTAAGTCTTGCACGGCCAGCTCCCTTCGAACCCTCCAGGACGGGAACGTAGCAAAGGTAGTTGGTTGTAGCGGCGCGATGTAAGTAGCTTGCCCACCCGCCTCTTTAGCTCAGTTGGCCAGAGCACGTGATTTGTAATCTCGGGGTCGTTGGTTCGAATCCGACAAGAGGCTCAAAATGATGACGAGACAAGACTTTAAGTTTTGTCTCGTTTTTTTGTATTTGCATGTTTGAGGTGCATGCTGCGCCTTGAATGCTGCAAGGTTGTTTAAACTTAGAGCGGCGGGCTTCACCTCAGTCGCCATGATTAAAATTTAGAAGACTATGGAAAAGATAGACGTTACGACACTCCACGATAATGTGTTCACAACTATTGGTAAGGAGTGGATGCTTGTTGCTGCAGGCAACGAGGAGAAGTTCAACATGATGACAGCTTCTTGGGGTTGTCTTGGCTGGTTGTGGAACCGTCCGGTGGCTATTGTGTACATCCGTCCGGAGCGTTATACACACGAGTTCATAGAGGCGAACGACACAATGAACCTTGTTTTCCTCGGCAACTCGGAAGAGGCACGCAAGGCGTATGCCTTCTGCGGCGCTAAGTCGGGCAGAGACTTCGATAAGGCTAAGGATGCTCATCTCACACCGGTTGCTACCGAGAACGGCTGCGTAACATTCGACGAAGCACGTCTCACACTCACCTGCCGCAAGCTGTACAAGACGCAGATTCGTCCGGAGGAGATGCTCGACAAGTCGATAGAGCAGTGGTACGGCGAGAAGGGCGGCTTGCACGACGTGTATGTAGTGGAGATTCTCGACGCTTACAAGAAGTAATGCTCTAATAAGCAAAACCATTCTATATACATAATATTATATAGTACAGGTCAATTAACTTTCAAACAGAACTTTGATGACAGAGAAAATAGACAAGTATAAGGTTCAGGCGGCTTTGGTGCGTTCGTTCTTCGACGCCTTCTCGCATGGCGTTATAGAGAGTCAGGTGGAAGACCCGAAGGAGAAAACGACACCGCAGTCGGTGAAGAAGCTGATGCTGGAGCACTACGAGCACATTGCGCCCGCTTTCTTCGACACCATGTTCTTCCCGTTGGCAGCCATGAACTATAAGTACGAGGACATTGCGGCACTGGCTCGCGAAGCGCAACAGCGTGGCGACGACATGATGGCACTTGTGCGCACGGCGTGTGGCAACGAGGCGTACTACAACGCTATGGTGGAGGAATACAAGCGCAACTTCTCGATGCTGCTTGCAGGCAGATACCTCTCCAACGCCGACCATCTTGAGGGCTATGTGCGTAAGGCGGAGGCAGAGACGGAAGCGTCGGTAGGCTCCGACCGCGCCATCGAGCTGACTGTGCGTGTCGTGATGTTCGCATACGTTCGCGGTCTGCGCCAGACGGGGGAGGATGCGCGTTCTGATCGGTCGGTGCACTTGGGACAAGTGCACCCCCTACGTGGGGCTACGCTCTTCCGTCTGATGCTCGACGCGATGAACATCTTGCTGCTCGACGAAGCTGTCGACTTTGCTGACGAAGAGGCAGCAGACCTTGCTTCGCTGTTCTTGAAGGTCTGCCAGACGCAGCATAACTTCACGGTTATGACTGACGAAATGGACCGCACATATTCTGAATTAATGAAGGAATAATAACAAAATACTATGACACAGATTCCGGTATTGCTGCTCACAGGTTATCTGGGCAGCGGCAAGACAACATTGTTAAATCGAATCCTTTCTAACGAGAAAGGCATTAAGTTCGCCGTTATCGTGAACGATATCGGCGAGGTGAACATTGACGCCGACCTCATCCAGCAGGGTGGAGTGGTGAACAAGCAGGACGACAGTCTGGTGGCTCTGCAGAACGGCTGCATCTGCTGCACGCTGAAGATGGACCTTATAGACCAGTTGCGCGACATCGTGAATATGAAGCGCTTCGACTATATCGTCATCGAGGCGAGCGGCATCTGCGAACCGGCACCGATTGCGCAGACTATCAGTTCGATGGCGACACTCGGTCCGCAGTATATCACCAACGGCATACCGCGTCTTGACAGCATCGTGACCGTGGTGGACGCGCTGCGCATGAGAGACGAGTTCAACAACGGCAACGCTCTGACACGCGACGGGCTTGAAGACGAAGACCTCGAAAACCTCGTAATACAGCAGATAGAGTTCTGCAACACGATACTTCTGAACAAGGCTGCGGAGGTGAGCGCTGATGATCTGCGCAAACTCACCGAGATAATCCGCGCTATTCAGCCTAAGGCAGAAATCATACCATGCAACTACGGCGACGTAGACTTGGAGCGTCTGCTCAACACCAGTCGTTTCAACTTCAACGAGGTGGCTACATCGGCTGCATGGATCAACGAGATTGAGAATCATCACGGCGATGAGGAGGATGACGACGAAGATGAGGAGGAGGAGCATGAGCACCATCATCATCACGACCATGAAGATGAAGAGCATGAACATCATCATCACGACCATGAAGATGAAGAGCACGAACACCATCATCACGACCACGACTGCCATGGCGGTTGCGGACATCACCACCACCACGACCATGAAGGCGGCGAAGTGGAGGAGTACGGCATTGGCACGTTCGTATATTATCGCAGAAAGCCGTTCGACATGAACTTCTTCGACAACTTCGTGGCACGTTTGTTCCCGAAGAACGTCATTCGATGCAAGGGATTGTGCTGGTTCAAGGAAGAGCCCGACATGTGCTATCTTTTTGAGCAGGCAGGCAAGCAGATGGAGCTGAAAAACGCCGGACAGTGGTACGCCACAATGCCGAAGGACGAACTGCAGCAGATGCTCGAACGTGAAGAAGGACTGCGCAGAGACTGGGACGAGAAGTATGGCGACCGTATGCAGAAGCTTGTGTTCATCGGTCAGAAACTCGACAAAAAGGCAATAAAAGAACAGCTCGACATGTGTCTTACGGATGTAGAACTGTAAAAAGACTTACGGAATTATAACATAAAGCAAGAGGGTATGGCGGAATAGCCATACCCTCTTTATTTTTTAGTCTGTGTGGGTATGACATGGATGCCATACCCTTCTATATTAGAGATGCTTCATGATGTCGAGCAGATGATCCCAAACCATCTGAACAGTCGGGATGTGCAGACGCTCGTCAGGAGTATGCACGTCGCGCAGCGTAGGACCGAACGAAACCATGTCGAGGTTCGGGTAGCGCTCCGAGAACAGACCGCACTCCAAGCCAGCGTGGATGCCCTTAACGATAGGATCCTTGCCGAAGAGCTTCTTGTACGACTCGACAGCCACCTTCGTGAGCTTGCTGTCCGGGTTCATCTTCCAAGCCGGATAGCCGTCGCTCATCTTCACCTCAGCGCCAGCCAGTTCGAAGGCAGCCTTCACGGTGTTAGTCTCATTCTCGAGATTGCTCATCACGTTAGAACGCTGCGAAGCCACTACGTTGATCTCGTTCTCAGCGGTCTGCACGCTTGCCACGTTGTTAGAAGTCTCGACCATGTATGCCAGAGCCTCGTCCTGGCACATAGCGAACACGCCGTTGTCAACAGCCTGCATGCAGAGAATGAAGCGGCGGCTTGCGTCCTTCGGCAGTACGCTCTCAGCGTCAGCGCTACCGAGGTTGAACTCCATGACAGGATCGGTTACGTGGAACTCCTCCTCGACGTTAGCTGTGAACACGTTCCAGTCGGCACGAACAGTCTCCTTCTCGCTTGCCGGAACAGCGAATACGATGCTACCGTCACGAGGAATAGCGTTGTGCAGCTTGCCCGAGTTGAACTTAGCGAGGCGAAGATCCATCTTCTCCTGCTCCTTATAGAGGAAACGAGCGAGAATCTTGATGGCGTTGGCGCGCTTCTTGTTGATATCGTCGCCAGAGTGTCCGCCCTTCAAGCCCTTTACCGAAGCCGTGAGGAAGAACATACCCTCGGGAGCAGCCTCACGCTCGAATGTGAAGCGAGCCGAAGTAGTCTTTCCGCCGGCGCAAGAGATGAAGATCTGACCTTCGTCCTCAGAGTCGAGGTTGATGAGCATATCGCCCTTCATGAAACCTGCCTTCATGCCCATAGCACCAGTGAGACTTGTCTCCTCGTCGCGTGTGAACACACACTCCAGCGGTCCGTGCTCGATGTCGTCGCTGTCGAGGATAGCCAGTTCGATAGCGCATCCGATGCCGTCGTCAGCACCGAGAGTTGTGCCCTTAGCGTTGAGCCATTCGCCGTCGACATAAGTCTGAATAGCGTCGGTGTGGAAGTTGAAGTCTACGTCTACGAGTTTGTCGCAGACCATGTCCATGTGGCTCTGCAGGATGAGTGTAGGAGCGTTCTCGTGACCCTTTGTCGCCGGCTTGCGGATTACTACGTTGCCCGTCTCGTCGGTCTCGGTCTCTAAGCCGTGGCTCTTGCCGAACTCCTGAAGATACTCAATCATGCGCTCCTCATGCTTTGAAGGGCGCGGAATCTCATTGATTTTAGCAAACTGCTCGAACACGCGAGCAGGTTTCAATTCGCAATTGCTCATTTTCCTTAATTTTTTTATGTTGATGTTATAATAATCTGAATTTTCGGTAAATTATTTTGCCATACCGCCGATTTGCCGTACCTTTGTACCGATATGGGCGGTGCAGCCTATCGGATACAAAGATAATGTAAAAGGTAGACACCACAAAATAAAAAAATATAATATGATTAAATTAATGCTTATAAGCCTCGCTGTAGTGGCAGTAGCCTTCGCTTTGTTGTCGATAAAGGTGCTGCTGAAACGCAATGGCAAGTTCTCTTCACAGCACGTACACGACAATCCGGGCTTGCGCAAGCAGGGCATCCACTGCGTGATGGACCAGGACCGCGAAGCCCGTGAGCGCAACGGTGCCTACTAATATGCCTAAGTTGTATATAGTGGTACTAACTGATTTGTCTATAATATATAATGTATAGATAGGCAGGCACTTAAAATGATAAAATTAAAAAACAGAATAAAGATGAACAAGAAAAACATTTTCGGCGCACTTGCACTCGCAACTGTAGCCGCTTTCGCAATGACCTCTTGCGACAAGTCGAAGTGTCAGGTTGACGAGAAGAAGGTAGAGAGCAAGCAGGCTGTGCCTTCAGACGCAAAGATTGCGTATGTAGAGGTAGACAGCATCATGTCGCAGTACAAGTTCTGCAAGGACTACTCGCTCATTCTCCAGAAGAAGGGTCAGAACATCCAGAACACACTCGCACAGAAGCAGCACGCTCTTGAGCAGGCTTACGGCAACTTCCAGCAGAAGGTTCAGCAGAACGCCTACACACGCGAGCAGGCAGAGCAGATCCAGATGTCGCTGCAGAAGCAGAACAGCGACCTTCAGGTGCTCAACCAGCGTCTGAGCGGCGAGTTCCAGGCAGAGACAGAGAAGTATAACAACGCTCTGCGCGACTCTATCCAGCACTTCCTCGCTGTATACAACAAGGACAAGAAGTACGGCTTGATTCTGAGCAAGGCAGGCGACAACATCCTCTACGCCGACAAGGCTTACGACATCACCAACGAGGTGATTGCAGGCTTGAACAAGGCTTACAAGCCGGCGGCTCCTGCAAAGGAGGAGAAGGCTGCTAAGAAGAAGTAAGTATTTCTGCAAAGAAGAAGTAAGGCTTCTTTACAGACAAAACGCATATAACCGGAGACAATGCTGCCAATAGCATAGTCTTCGGTTTTTTTGTGCTCGCACACTTTGTCGCTTATTTTGCAAATTCACGCTGCGAATGAAGATTTTTAAACAAAATGCCAATTTAAACACAAAAATATCTATCAAATGTTTCTTTGTGTTAAAATATTTATTACTTTTGCAATTGTATTGTATGCCTTTAGTGTAAAATTGATACAATTAATAATTGGAGAGTAGTAATAGATAACTAAATAGATTCATTAACTTTTAAACTTTATAGTTATGAGAAAGACGTTACTTAACACAATGGGGCTTGTTCTTGCGTTGTTTGGCGCAACGAATGTTTATGCCCAGAGCACAGTAGAACTGCCTTACTCTATCACCTTCGATTCTACCAACGACGTTTGGACCGTGCTTGACGCCAGCCCGACACCTGGCACCTCATGGGAGTTCAATAACGATTGGGGCAACGACGGTTTCTGCATCGGCAATGCGTGGACAGCCACACCGAGCTACTGCATCAGGACCGACTCGGGCGAACCTAACGACTACTACGTTTCTCCGTCATTCAGCCTGGAGGCAGGCAAGACATACACCGTGAAGACAAGCTCGGGCACAATGTACAGCACTCCTGCAAAACTCTCTGTAGAGTACACGACGACTCCTACCGACGCCGCTTCGTTCACAAAGCTGAGCGACATCGATATGCCGTCTTCTGGCGTGCAGTACGACAATTCGTACGACCTCACCGTTCCTGAGGACGGACTCTACAGTTTTGCGTTCCACGCCACAAACACTTCTTCAGGCGACAAGAGCAACTGGGCATATCTCTACGCTCTCGGTTTCAGCGTCGAAGAGAAGGTAGGCGGCGAAACTCCTGACCCGGGTCCTGATCCTGATCCCGACAAACCAGATCCACCAGTAGAAGACCAGGAGGGCACATTGCCTTATGATATGACATTCGACTCGGCAGAGAAGTTCGCTACATGGACCACGATGGACAACAGTGAGACGCCGGGCGTGACATGGGCTTACACCGCTTCTGACTTCGCCGGCAAACCGGCTGCACACATGGGCGTAGACGCTAAGTCTGAAACATGCGATTGGCTCGTTTCGCCGAAGTTCGAGCTGAAGGAAGGCAAGTCGTACACGATTACTGTAGACGCTGCTTCGGGTCCGAACAACGAGCTGAACCTCATCCTCGACTACTTCGTAGGCAGCAAGTCGGCTGACAACCAGAAGACCATCGAGTGGATCGGCTCTAAGCTCCCCGCAACAGTAGGCGAGAGCGGCGAGGTGAAGAACCAGTGGACACTCGACGCCAACAAGGACGGCGTATACCTCTTCGCGTTCCGTGCACTCAACTGGGGCGCCAACAACGCTAACGACGCTATCAGCATCTACTCTGTGAAGATAGAGGAGAAGGCAGACGGCGAGCCCGATGCTCCGGTAGCACTTCCGTACGAGGTTTCGTTCGAGCAGGAAGAGAACGTAGCTGCATGGACAGCAATGGACCGCAGCGGCAACACCGGTTCTACATGGAGCTGGAATTCTTGGGGCTATCAGGAGTACGATACCGACTGGAATCCGGTAGGCGACCAGCATCCTTGTGTAAGCTTCAGCAGCGACTGGAACACCGACGCCAACGACTATTGGGTATCTCCGGCGTTCGCTCTTGAGGCAGGAAAGACATACGTAGCGAAGGCTCATACAGCCAACAACCGCAGCTGTCTTGAGTCTGGCACAACATCGTTCACGATGAAGCTCGGCACAAACAAGAAGGTGCAGTCTTCGTTCGACCAGACTCTCGGCTCTATCGAGCTCAACACAGTATACGACCGCGACCCGAGCACATTCGAGTTCAGCGTACAGGAGTCGGGCAACTACTATGTAGCGTTCCACATCTCAGACTCGGAGGGTGCAAACGCTTACGGCTACATCTTCGACTTCAGTCTGGCTGAGAAGGAAGGCGCAGCAGAAGAGCCGGTGGCTACTGCTCCGGTTGCCAACCTCACGGCTACCGAGGTTATGACACGCTCGGCTGTAGAACTTACCTGGACCAACCCGACTAAGGACGTCGACGGAAAGGATCTGCCGGCTGACGCAGCGCTCACCGTAAAGGTTTACGAGGGTGAGGAGCTTCTCGCTACACTGGACGCTCAGGCTCCGGGCAGCGAAGGCAAATACACTAAGGAATACACAGCCGACACATTCGCCGGCGAACACAACTACAAGGTGGTTGTAGTTTACAAGGAGAAGGAGTCGGAGGCTGCTACAGCAACGCTCACAGTGGTGGTTGACGCTATCAACGGCGTGGTTGTTCCGACTGACGCAAAGGTTTCGGTTCACACTCTCGGTGGAGCAGCGGTTGGCAACAACCTCTCAACACTCGGCAAGGGCACATACATCGTGACCATGAAGAGAGCCGACGGCACTATGAAGACCGTGAAGGCTACTAAGTAACTGAATTCTCATAATTAATTAATTGGGCCGCTCTGCATACCAGTATGGGATGTGGAGCGGTTTTTTTTATTGCTCTTGGGCGAAAAAGAATATACGGTGGGTAGCAAATAGTACGTAATAATTAATATTTCTTTGCAAAAAGGTTTGGTATATGTGAAAAATGCTGTATATTTGCAAATGTTATACCACTTAAAAACAATAACCTAAAAAATTATAGCTATGGAAGAAAAACTTCAGTTCGTGCCTTCTTTGAAGGACGCATTCGCCATCGGCGTTAAAAATCTTGTGCCGATTGTTCTCTCTGTGTTGCTTTGGCTCGTAACCGTATGGATTCCGTACGTTAATGTGGGCACTACGATAGCCTTGGCTACGCTTCCCGTGAAGCTCAGCAAGGGCGAGATGATCAGTCCGATGTTCATTTTCGACTCCGAGTACCGTCATTGCATGGGTGAATACTTCATTCTGCAGGCTGTCATCAGCTCCGCCGTGTCGGTAGCCTGTCTGTTCATGTTAATACCGGCTGTTGTACTCTCGTTCAGTTGGCTGCTCGCTGTATATCTGCTTGTGGGCAAGAAGATGAATTGGGCGCTGTGCCTCTCCGAGAGCAACCGTCTGATGATGGGCTATAAGTTTAAGGCGTTCTGCTTGAAGTTTGCCGTAAGCCTCGCTCTGCTCGTTGTTTCCTACGTTCTCTTCAGCATGTTCGACGCCATGGCCGATTTGTTGGGCGTACTTGTTGTGCTTCTGTGCGTTCTTGCCGGCGTTTGCGTAATGCTTTCTGTCGATGCCGTAATCTATCGTGAGCTTGTGCTCAGTGAGGATAAGGTTGAGGAAGCTAAGCCAGAAGAAGCTCTTTAACGAGTGAATTGCAATGCAATAGGCATCGGTTCGCGTTCGGAGTCTGATTGGGTCGCGTTCGGAATCTAATCGGATCGCGTTCGGTGTCCGATCGGATTGCGTTCGGTGTCCGATCGGTTCGCGTTCGGTGTCCGATTGGGTCGCGTTCGGTGTCTGATCGGGTTGCGTTCGGTGTCCGATGATTTTTCGATAGCAAAACATTCGTAAAACCACTGCCAATAGGCAGGAGTTCTCTGAAAGAGTAAAGATTAAAGCATAAGAAAAGGCTGACTCTTGCTGCGATTTTGCAGCTTAAGAGTCAGCCTTTTTTAGTAGCGGAGGTCTCCGGCCTCCGCCGCAAGCAATAATGTTGCTAAGTGTTTACTATCCAGCTTGATGCTGCTAAGTGCTTATTATTCAGCTTGGTGCTGCGGAGGCCGGAGACCTCCGCTACGAGGTGAATTAGAAGTCGACGACCGTGATGCCTGCTCCGCCGAACTGCACGTGCTCATCCTTGCATTGCGTCACGTTCGGCACCGACTGCAGATACTGTCTGATGAGCTGTCTGAGTATGCCGTTGCCCTTGCCGTGAAGGATGCGCACTCGCGACATACCCACGAGTATGGCGTCGTCGATGAAGTGCTGCACGGCGTTCAGCGCCTCGTCGCCACGCATTCCGCGCACGTCGAGGTCCTGGTGGAAGTTGAGCTTATGCTGGTCGATGGTCTGACGCGTCTCGCGGCTGATGCCGAACGTTGGCGGCAGTGTCGACTCCGGTGTCTTCGTGGTGTGCTCAAGACGCGATGTCTTCACCTTCGTGCGCACGTCGCCGAACACCACCGTTGCCTCCTTGCCCTCTACCGACTCCACGCGACCCACCGTCGTGAGTCCGCGCATGCGCACCGTGTCGCCAGCCTTAAAGGGGTATTGAGGCGTTGAGGTGTTGAGATGTTGAGATGTTGAGGAGTTGAGGAGTTGAGATGTTGGGGTGGCTGGGTTCGCCGCGTTCTCCTTCTTCTCCTTCTTGCGCTTCTCGCGTCGCTCCTTGCGCTCCATAATCTGGCGCATTTTCTTCTCGATGAGGTTGTCAGCCGACTTCGTGTCTATCTCGTTCACGTCCTCCTTAAACGCTTTCAGCTCTTCGCGCAGACGCTTCGTCTCCTCCTTCTCAGCCTGACACTCGCGTATCTCGCGGATAGTGTTCTCGATGTTGCGGTTGCTCTCCTTCAGCAGTTCCTGCGCCTGCTCCTTCGCCTGGCGCAGAATCTCCTTGCGCTTGCGGTCGAGCTCGCGAATCTCCTCCTCGTATTTTGCGATAGTCTTCTCCAGATCCTTCTCGCGCTGATGCACGTTCTGTCGCTTGTTCTCCCAGTAGCGCTTGTCGCGCACGATGTCCTGCAAGTATTTGTCGCTCTGTATGTAGTCGGAGCCCACGATGTCGCTCGCCTCGCGTATCACCTCGTCGGGTATGCCCGTCTTGCGCGCAATCTCGATGGCGAACGACGAGCCCGGCTGACCGATGGCGAGCTGGAAGAGCGGTCGCATCTCGTGGCGGTCGTAGAGCATGGCGCCGTTGGCTATGCCGTCGTGCGAGTCGGCGTAGTGCTTCAGGTTCTGGTAGTGGGTGGTTATCACGCCCCATGCGTGCTTCTTCACAAACTGGTTGAGCACAGCCTCTGCCATAGCGCCGCCAATCTGCGGCTCGGTGCCCGTGCCGAACTCGTCGATGAGCAGCAGCGTGCGTTCGCCCGCCTGGCGCATCATGTTTTTCATGTTCAGCAAGTGAGACGAGTAGGTCGAGAGGTCGTTCTCTATGCTCTGCTCGTCGCCGATGTCGATCATTATGTCGCTGAAGACGCCCACCTTCGAGCGTTCGCTCACGGGGATGGACAGTCCGCACTGCAGCATGTACTGCAGCAGACCTACCGTCTTCAGGCACACCGACTTGCCGCCGGCGTTCGGACCCGATATAATCAGTATGTGGCGGTCGCGCGTCAGCATGATGTCGAGCGGCACGATAGGCTTCTCCTGCTTCTTCAGCGCGAGCCACAAGAGCGGATGCTTCGCCGTAATCCAGTCGACCACGGGCTTCGCGCTCACCTCCGGCTCAATGCCGCCCGTGAGCTGCGCAAACTCGGCGCGCGCACGAATGAAGTCCACCTCGGCAAGCATGCGGTAGGCGTTCACGATGTCGTCCACATGCGGACGCACAAGCTTCGTGAACTCTGTGAGTATCACTATTATCTCGCGGCGCTCGTCTGCCTCCAACTCGCGTATGCGGTTGTTCGCCTCCACCACCTCCGTCGGCTCCACGAACACCGTCTTGCCCGTCGACGACTCGTCGTGAACGATGCCCTTTATGCGTCGCTTCATGGCAGGAGCGATAGGCACAACGAGACGGCCGTCGCGCAGAGTCGGCGTAACGTCCTTGTCGACGAGGCCCTCGCTCTGTGCGGCGTGCAATATACTATATAATGTACGCGACACGCTGCCCTCAGCCTTGCGCAGCTGCGAGCGAATCTCGGCGAGACGCGGCGACGCCGTGTCCTTAATCTTGCCGTACTTGTCGAGAATCTGGTCGATGCGGCGAATGAGGTCGGGGAAGGTGAGTACGCCCTCCGTAAGGTCGTGCAGAGTAGGGTAGTCGAAGTTGCCGTCGTCGTCGCTGCGGTTGAGGAAGCGCACTATGCCAGCCACCGTGTCGAGCGAACGGCGCAGGTCGAATATCTCGTTCTCCTCAAGGTGCGTGCCCTCGATGCGTATGCGCTTTATCGACTCGCGCATGTCGAAGAAGAACTGCAGTGGAAAGTCGTCGGTTTCCTCCTGCATTCGGCGGAACTCGCGCGTCTGCTTCAACGCCGTATTGATGCGCTCCGCGTTGTCCGAGAAGCCCATAGCGTCCACCTTGTCCTTGCCCAACTGGCTCAGACAGTAGCCCTTCAGCAGCGAGCGTATCTCGCTGAACTGTATCTTGTTTTCAAAGTTGCTTGGATAAATCATAGGTGCAAAGTTACTGCAAACCGAAGACAATACAAAATATGCTTGCATATTTTTATTGTTGAGGTGCAGCGTAACTTATTCAGAGTTACTGCAAACCGAAGACAATACAAAGCAAGCCCGCTTGTTTTTGTGGTGTCTGCGGCTTATACTTGTATTTCTTGCGGCTTCAGAAGCAGTAAAATGTGTCGAAACCAATGTTTTTTCGCTAATAGACGAAAAAAGTAAGCCGAAAATTTGGAGGTATGAACTAAAAAGCGTAACTTTGCACCCGCTAATAAAGCAAAGTGGAATAGTAATTCACTGCGATTGCAAGGCTACATCAATTGCGTTTCCCCTATTGGAGAGATGGCAGAGTGGTCGAATGCACCGGTCTTGAAAACCGGCGTACTGAGAGGTACCGGGGGTTCGAATCCCTCTCTCTCCGCAAAGTCCTGTAAGTCGCAAGATTTACAGGACTTTTATTTAATGGTCTATTTTCTTAAATGAGCCCCAATATAGGCTCACCCGATAAACCAGGGGGATTAAGCATATAGCTTTGTAAGTCTGAAAAGA
>ENA-OYXI01000819-OYXI01000819.1-human-gut-metagenome-genome-assembly--contig:-NODE-819-length-13750-cov-5.859438_pt1 | contig 13750 bp, 10 predicted proteins | sample MGYA00244217_ERZ653421 | MGnify/ENA primary metagenome ERZ653421 (study PRJEB26926, sample SAMN06165148) | human gut metagenome | biome: ENVO:00009003; feature: ENVO:2100002; material: ENVO:00002003... | reverse complement strand
CGAGATACTGATCGGTCTCGTGGGCTCGGAGATGTGTATAAGAGACAGATCATTATAAATAAATTGAAACTTCTTAATAAGCCCTTCTCTTAAAGTTTCACTATTACCAATCTGTAAGAAAGACTTATCCGCCAATACTTCAAAATACCAGTTCACAAGATCATATTTATCACGAAAATAACGATAAAATGTCTGTCTAGTCTTACCGCTCATTTCCACAATATCAGTCACCGTGATCTTATCAAGAGACTGATGATTCATCAATTGTTTGATGCATTCTGCAAATATATATCGTGTATCTCCCAAAATTCTCACCGCCTTTGTAACATTATAACAAACCTATCTACAAAAAGAAAGAAGACAACCCCCATAGAGGTTGTCTCTTAATGATTAAAGTTCGATATCACAAAGTTCTGAAGCTAAACCAATGTATGAAGAAGGTGTCATATCTAATAAAGTCTGACGATCTTCATCACTTAACTGTTCTAAGCTCTTTGCGAATGCCTGAATGTCTTCCTGAGAAATATTTTTACCACGAGTTAAGGCCTTGAGTGTATCATAAGCATCTGGTACACCATATTTTCTTAACATTGTCTGGATTGGTTCTGCAAGAACTTCCCATTTTTCATTTAAGTCTTTTGCAAGCTTTTCTTTATTTACAACACACTTAGCTAAACCGCCAGTTGTTTCAGAAATAGCCTGTAATGAATATCCGAAGCATAATCCTAAGTTACGCTGACTTGAAGAGTCTGATAAGTCTCTCTGCATTCTTGACTTAGGAAGCTTGTTAGATAAAGCCACACATAGATTATTTGATAAATCAATGTTTGCTTCAGAGTTTTCAAAACGGATTGGGTTAACCTTATGAGGCATAGTTGAAGAACCAACTTCACCCTTAACAGGAATCTGTTTAAAGTATTCCATTGAGATATATAACCACATATCTACATCTAAGTCAGCCAATACATTGTTGAAATGACGGATACCATCTAAGATATGACAAGTATAGTCATGAGATTCAATCTGAGTAGTTAATGGATTGAATGTAAGTCCTAAATAGTCTTCTACGAATTCTTTATTTAATGTAGGCCAATCTTCATTAGGGAATGCTGTTAAGATAGCACTGTAGTTACCAGTTGCCCCATTGAATTTTGCTTTAATCTTGATATTTTCAATGTTTTCAATACTAGAAAAGAAACGATAAGCATAGACTTTGAATTCTTTACCAATAGTTGTAGGTGTAGCAGGCTGTCCATGAGTATGTGCAAGCATTGCATCATCCTTATGATCTACTGCTAATTTATTGATCATTGAAGCAAATTCTTTAGCTGCAGGTAACCAAACATCCTTTAAGCCATGTTTAATCATACATGCATATGATGTATTATTGATATCTTCAGAAGTACATCCGATATGTACATAGCTTTCTAAATGTTCATAACCTAAAGCTTTAAGCTTTTCATCAATGAAATATTCTACTGCCTTAACATCATGTCTTGTAACAGATTCGATTTCTTTAATTCTCTTGAAAGAATCAAAATTGAAATCCTTAGAAATCGCAAGAATATCATCTACCTTGTTAGGATCAACCTTGTCTAAAGTTTCTGTATGAAGGTGATCCAACTGGAACTTCAACCACTGGATTTCTACAAACACTCTATACTTAACAAGTGCATATTCACTGAAACAATCAGCTAACTGATCTTTAATCTTGCCATAACGTCCATCTAGAGGACAGAGTGTCATACTTTCAAATTCTAATTTATCCATTCGTTATTCTCCTTTAAAATACTTCACGCCGGCTTCAAATAACTTCTGATCCATTTCACCGTAGATGTTAAGGTCTCTGTTTTCACCCTGACGTTCAGAATGACCCATCTTACCTAATACTCTACCATCTTCAGAAACGATACCTTCAATACCATACATAGAACCATTAGGGTTATATGGAGATTCCATAGTAACATTTCCATTTGGATCAACATACTGGAATGCTACCTGACCATTATCAATTAACTGATCAAGCACTTCCTTAGGTGCAACGAAACGTCCTTCACCATGAGAAATAGGGATAATATGTTCATCACCTAACTCTACATTAGCAAGCCATGGAGACTTCACGCTAGATACTCTTGTAGTCACCATCTGAGATAAGTGGCGTCCAATTGTATTGAACGTTAGAGTAGGATCATCTTTGCTCATATCCTTAATATGTCCATGAGGAAGTAAACCAAGTTTTACTAATGCCTGGAATCCATTACAGATACCAATCATTAAGCCTTCACGATTGTCTAATAAATCATCGATTGCAGCCTTTAATCTTGGGTTACGTAATACAGTTGCAATGAACTTACCTGAACCTTCAGGTTCATCACCAGCTGAGAAACCACCTGGTAGCATCATAATCTGTGCATTATGGATTGCTTCTTCTAATTCATCAACAGACTTCTTAATATCTTCTTCTGTCTTATTTCTAATAAGAACAAGCTGAACCTTTGCACCTGCTTTTTCAAATGCACGTTTAGAATCAAATTCACAGTTAGTTCCTGGGAATACAGGAATAACAACATTGACTTCATCATACTTCTTAGAAGCAAACATCTTGCCTCTTTCATTGCAGTCGCCAGTACGTACTTCTGTAGTAGGTGCTTTTGCTGTAGTAGGATATACAGATTCTAATGGTGCACAGTTGATTTCATATGCATCATCAAGTGTCACTTTCTCATCCTTATATGATACAGCCTTTTCTTCATTTGTAGAAGCAATAATACGAACATTTTCATATCCTGCAACAACTTCTGCGTTATCTACTTCTACAATGATGTGTCCAAAGTTCTTTTCAACTAAGTCATTAAGTGTTAAAGCATCATCAAATGCGACACCAATTTCATTACCAAATGCCATCTTATAAACAGCTTCAACTAAACCACCGTCTTTAACTGTATAAGCTGAATAAGCCTTTCCAGACTGAATCAATGCTTCTACAGCATCAAACTGTTTTCTTAAAGCTTCAAAGTCAAATACATGGAATTCATCTTTAGGAAGCATGAATTCTACTAATACATGTCCTGCTTCTTTTAATTCAGGAGTGATGACTTTATGTACATCTCCACCAGTAATTGCGAATGATACTAAAGTTGGAGGAACATCTAAGTCTTCAAATGAACCTGACATAGAATCCTTACCACCAATTGAAGGTAACAATAATTCTTCCTGAGCACGATAAGCACCTAGTAATGCACTAAATGGTTTACCCCATCTCTTAGGATCATTTAATAGCTTTTCAAAGAATTCCTGGAATGAGAAACGGATTGTATGCCATGTACCACCCATTGCGATGATCTTTGCTACAGATTCTACAACTGCATTGATTGCACCATGATATGGTGACCATTCAGAAATAAGTGGGCTATAACCATAACTCATTAATGAACATGTAGTAGTTTCTTTTCCTAATACTGGAATTAATGCAGCCATACCTTCAGTTTCTGTACGGTAAGTCTTACCACCAAATGGTGAAAGAACAGTACCATTACCGATAGAAGAGTCAAAACGTTCTACTAAGCCCTTCTGAGAAGCTGTAGATAAACGTGATAATACTTCTTTAGTTGTTTCAGTAAAGTTTTCTTTTGCTTCTGGATTGAATGGTGCCTTATCAAAATCAGGTAATTCTACATGGATATCCTGATAACGTTTAGCTCCTGCTTCATCTAGGAAGTCTCTAGAGATATCTACAATAGTATCTCCCATATATTTCATAGTTAAACGGTTCTTATCTGTAACTGTAGCCACCTGTACGACTTCAAGGTTTTCATCATGAGCAGCCTGGATACAGAAGTCTTTATCACATTCATTGATGACAATAGCCATACGTTCCTGTGATTCACTAATAGCAAGTTCAGTACCATTTAAACCTTCATATTTCTTTAACACTGCATCTAAGTTAATATCAAGACCAGGTGCTAATTCACCAACTGCAACGCTGACACCTCCAGCACCAAAGTCATTACATCTTACAATCTTCTTAGAGAATTCTTTATTTCTAAATAATCTCTGAATCTTTCTTTCTTCAACTGGGTTACCTTTCTGTACTTCAGCACCAGCAGTTTCAGTAGTCTTTAATTCGTGTTTCTTAGAAGAACCAGTGGCACCACCGATACCATCACGACCAGTACGTCCACCAATTAATAAGACAATCTGTCCATTTTCAGGAATTAATCTCTTAACCTGTTCTTCTGGTGCAGCTGCAACTACAGCACCTAATTCCATTCTCTTAGCAACATAACCCTGATCATATACTTCATGTACAAAACCAGTTGTTAAACCAATCTGGTTACCGTAAGAAGAGAAACCATGAGCTGCTTCTTCACAGATCTTTCTCTGTGGTAATTTACCAGGAAGTGTATCTTCTAATTTCTGACGAGGATCACCTGCACCAGTAATACGCATTGACTGGTAAACATAAGCACGACCTGATAATGGGTCACGGATTGCACCACCTAAACATGTAGCAGCACCACCAAATGGTTCAATTTCAGTTGGATGGTTATGTGTTTCATTCTTAAACATTAATAACCAATCTTCATCACCATCAGTTGTATGAACCTTTAAACGAACTGAGCAGGCATTGATTTCTTCAGATACTTCCATATCATCCAAATAGCCACGTTTTCTAAGTTCTTTCATAGAAATAGTTGCAAGATCCATTAAAGTAAGTGGTCTCTTTGTATCTACACCATAAACAACATGACGGCTTGCTTTATATTTTTCTACATCTTTTTCTAAGATTTCTTTAAATGCACCACTTGCGATATCAATATCAGTAATAACTGTCGCAAATGTAGTATGACGACAATGGTCTGACCAATAAGTATCTAATACTCTGATTTCAGTTTCTGTAGGATCTCTCTTTTCTACATCTCTGAAATAATTCTGAGTTACTTTTAAGTCATCGAAGTTCATTGCAAGACTCATCTTTTCAAGTAATGCTTCAACTTCTTCATCAGTGAAACCAATAAATCCTTCAATCACTGGAACCTTCTTGATTTCAACAACAGCATCATTTAAATCTGCTGGCTTTTCTAAAGACGCTTCTCTAGAATCAACAGGGTTAATTAAATAATGTTTAATTGCTGGTAATTCATCACTAGAAATACCTTCGATTACAATAAGCTTTGCACATTTAACCTTAACGCCTTTTTCACCAGTTAATAACTGGAAGCACTGTTCACAGGCATCTGCTCTAGCATCATACTGTCCTGGAAGATATTCAATCGCAAAACTTACAGCTCCTTCTGGAATTGCATATTCTTCACGATATACTTCATCTACCATTGGCTCAGAAAGAATAGTAGGAATACCTTCTTCTAATACTTCTTCAGTAATACCCTGAAGATCATAACGGTTGACAACTGTTAAGTTAGAAATGTCAGTTAAACCAAGTCTTGTCATCAAATCATGTTTGATAGAATCTGCTTCAACCGCATTTTCTTTTCTTTTTTCTACATAAACGCGATAAACTTTAGCCATGTTATCCTCCTAATGTAAGCCAATATCTTTACGCATATACATGCCATCAAAATGAATGTTTTCAATTGCATCATAGACTTTCTTTCTTGTTTCTTCAAGATCATGTCCTAATGCGCAAAGATTTAATACACGTCCACCATTTGTGACGATTTCATTATTTTCATTACGTTTAGTACCTGCATGGAAGACAACGATATCTTCTGGAAGATGATCTAAACCAGTAATGACTTTACCTTTTTCATAAGATCCAGGATAGCCTCCACTTGCAAGAACAACACATGTTGCCTGTTCATCTTTCCACTTAACATCTACATCTTTCAATGTATTTGTAGCACATCCATACATCACTTCATATAAATCACTTTCAAGTCTCATTAAGATAACCTGAGTTTCAGGATCACCAAAACGAACATTGAATTCTAATACCTTTACATCCTGATCCTTGATCATTAATCCAATAAAGACAACACCACGATAATCCATATGATCTTCATGTAAGCCTTTCATGAATGGGTCAAGAATCTTTTCTTTGAAAGTCCCTTCCATACCTTCAGGTAAGAATGGGTTAGGTGATACAGTACCCATACCACCAGTATTTGGACCTTCATTATTATCATAAATCTGTTTATGGTCTTTTGCAGATACCATAGGTACGATTGTATCATGGTCTACAAAACATAATAGAGAACATTCAAAACCAGTTAAGAATTCTTCTAAAACTACCTTCTTACCAGCATCACCAAAAGCACTGCCATCAAGCATCACTTTAAGTTCTTCTTTAGCCTGCTGCTTTGTTTCACAGATGACTACACCCTTACCTGCTGCAAGACCATCAGCCTTAACAACAACAGGAAGATCAAAAGCATCTAATGCTTTAACAGCTGATTCATAATCAGTCACTTCTTCATACTTTGCAGTAGGAATATTGTGCTTTTTCATGAAATCCTTAGAGAAGGCTTTAGAACCTTCAAGAATAGCTGATTCTTTTCTAGGACCAAATACTTTGTGTCCTCTTTCTTCTAAATAGTCAGCAAGTCCCATACATAATGGTACTTCAGGACCAATAACAGTTAAATCAATACCCTTTTCTTCAACAGTCTTTAAGATAAAAGACATGTCTTCTACACTACCTGGAATACATACAGCATCCATACCAGGATTACCAGGAATAGCATATAATTCAGTAACATGTTTACTCTGTTTTAATTTCCAGGCAATTGCATGTTCTCTTCCACCACTACCAATAACAAGAACCTTCATAGAACGCCTCCTTAGTGTCTAAAATGTCTATAACCATTGAATACCATTGTCATATCATGTTCATCACAATAGTCAATAGACTCCTGATCACGAACTGATCCACCAGGCTGTACAATAGCCTTAATACCTGCTTCATCAGCCACCTGTGCACAATCATTAAATGGGAAGAAAGCATCACTTGCTAATACAGCACCATGGAAATCCTTATCAGGATTATTATGAATTGCATTTTCTAATGCCCAGATACGTGAAGTCTGTCCTCCACCAACAGCTAAAGTACATCCGTCTTTCACTAATACAATTGCATTAGACTTAACATATTTAACAACCTTTAAACCAAATTCCATATCAGATAATTCAGCTTCTGTTGGTTGCTTTTTAGTCACTACTTTCATTTCATCAATAAGCTTAGTATTTAATTCCTGAACAAGTGCTTTACCTTCAAGATACTTAATATCATACTTAGCATCACGTGCATCAAGATTCTTAAGCTTTAATAAACGTAAGTTCTTCTTCTTTTCTAATACTTCTAAAGCATCATCATCAAAATCAGGTGCTGCAATGATTTCTAAGAAAGTCTTCTTCATTTCTAAAGCAGTTTCCTTATCAATCTTATAGTTCACAGCGATGATTCCACCAAAGATAGAAGTTGGATCTCCTTCATAAGCACGCTTATAAGATTCATAACCAGTCTTACCAATAGCAACTCCACAAGGTGTTGAATGCTTAATTGCAACAGTCACTAATTGATCACCAAATTCTCTTACGCATGCAACTGCACCATATAAGTCATTCACGTTATTGAAAGAAATTTCTTTACCATGTAACTGTTCATAATCTAATAAAGAATGCTGAACATATGGATCAACATAGGCATTTGCACTCTGCTGAGAGTTTTCACCATAACGTAAATGATCTGTCTTCTTTAATGAAATATTTAAGATATCAGGGAATTCATCATGTACCTGATCAGCGAAATAACGAGAAATCATTGCATCATAGCTGCCTGTTAAACTATAAGCCTTATAAGCAAGATTCATTCTGAATTCAAAATCAGTCTTATCTTCTCTAATAGCTTCTAATACAGCATCATAATCTTTTGGATCAGTAACAATCAATACATCCTTGAAATTCTTAGCAGCAGAACGGATCATTGAAGGTCCACCGATATCAATGTTTTCAATCATTTCAGCCATTGGCTTACCAGCCTTAAGCGCTTTTTCAAACTCATAGAGATTACAACAAACAAGATCAATAGGTGTAATACCCATTTCTTCTACAGTCTTGACATGTTCTTCTACATCTCTTCTAAATAGAATACCACCATGTACTTTTGGATGAAGTGTCTTAACTCTTCCATCAAGAATTTCAGGGAAACCTGTTACATCATCGATTTCAATAGCTTTTACACCTGCTTCTAATAGTTTCTTATATGTTCCACCAGTAGAAACAACTTCAAATCCTAATTCTTCAAGACCTTTCGCAAATTCAACAATACCTTCTTTATTTGTAACTGATACTAACGCTCTTTTCAACTGATCTTCACCCTTTCATTTTCTACAGAAACACGTCCTTCACAATATAAAGCAACGGCTTCTGGTAAGATTTCATGTTCGATTTCTAAGACACGTGCCTGAATATCTTCAGGTGTCTCTAAATCAGAAATATCAACTGCTCTTTGTAAGATGATTGGTCCACCATCCACTTCTCCAGTAACGAAATGAACAGTTGCACCTGACACCTTTACACCTCTTTTAAACACCGCTTCATGGACATGCATTCCATAGAATCCAGGACCACAGAAAGATGGAATAAGTGAGGGATGAATATTAATAATACGATTCTTATATTGTTCAATCAGCTTATCTCCAACAATAGCAAGATAACCTGCTAATACAACAACATCAATCTTTTCTTCTTCAAATCTCTTTAAGATCTCATCTTCATCCTTGATCCATTCTGCCTGAATACCATGAAGACGGGCTCTTTCTAAACCGTAAGCCTTCTTACGGTTAGAAATAACCAGACGGATCTCTCCATTGATTTTTCCGGCTTCACACGCATCGATGATGGACTGAAGATCAGTTCCACCACCAGATACGCATACAGCTATGTTTAGCATAATTCTGCTCCCTTTTCACCTTCAGCAATATAACCTACTTCATAGCTTTCATAGCCAGCAGCATTAATTGCTTCAATAGTCTTTTCAACATCTGCAGGATCAACAGCAAGAACCATACCTAATCCCATGTTGAATGTGTTGTACATCATCTTTTCTTCAACGTTTCCTGCTTTTGCAATTAAGCCAAAGATAGGAGGTACTTTATAGCTGTCCTTCTTAACAACAGCCTTTACACCATCAGGTAACATTCTAGGAAGGTTTTCATAGAATCCTCCACCAGTAATATGGCTACATCCTTTAACCTTGATACCAGCATTCTTTACACTCTTTAATGCTTTTACATAAATCTTAGTAGGAGCAATTAATGCTTCACCTAAAGTAGTACCTAATTCATCATAATAAGTATCCAAAGATTCTTTAGTCATTTCAAATACGCTACGTACTAAAGAGAATCCATTACTATGTACACCAGTAGATGCAATACCAACTAAAGCATCACCAGGCTTGATTGTAGAACCATCAATGATATCCTTCTTGTCTACAACACCTACTGCAAAACCAGCTAAATCATAATCATCAACAGGCATTAAACCTGGATGTTCTGCAGTTTCACCACCAACAAGGGCACATTCAGACTGAATACATCCTTCAGCAACACCCTTAACGATAGTCGCAATCTTTTCAGGATAATTCTTACCACATGCAATGTAATCAAGGAAGAATAGAGGTTCACCACCTGAACAAGCAATATCATTCACACACATTGCAACTGCATCAATACCAATTGTATCGTGTTTATCCATTACAAAAGCAAGTTTTACCTTTGTACCACAGCCATCAGTACCAGATAAAAGAACTGGTTCTTCCATATCCTTGATCTTGCTTAAATCAAAAGCACCAGCAAAACCACCAATACCACCAAGTACTTCTGGTCTCATAGTCGCTTTAACATGCTTCTTCATTAATTCTACTGACTTATAACCTGCTTCAATGTCTACTCCAGCTTTTTTATAATCCATGTTTCTTCATCCTTTTATCTATTATTTTTCCATTCTTGCAAGAACTGCTTTATATGTTTCAATTAAATCACCGATATCCTGTCTGAATACGTCTTTGTCATACTTCTTGTTAGTATCTACATCCCATAAACGGCAAGAATCTGGTGAGATTTCATCAGCTAATACGATTTCGCCTTCTTTAGTCTTACCAAATTCGATTTTAAAATCTACTAGCTTTAAGTTTAATCTTAAGAAGAAAGCCTTAAGTAATTCGTTGATCTTTAATGTTTCAGATTTGATAGTGTTATATTCATCTCTAGTGCAAAGACCTAAAGCAACAGCATGGTCTTCATTGATTAATGGATCACCATATTCATCATTCTTATAACTAATTTCAAAAATTGGTTCTGCTAAAACAACACCTTCCTTAGCACCAAGTCTCTTACAGAAAGAACCTGTTGTAATATTACGTACAATAACTTCTAGTGGGAAGATTTCTACTTTCTTAACTAAATCATCAGTATCATTTAACTTTTCAATCATATGAGTCTTGATACCAGCTTCTTCTAACATATCAAAGATAATACCTGAAATAGTGTGGTTTAATACACCCTTACCAGCAAACTGATCATGTTTTACACCATTACCTGCAGTTGCATCATCTTTATAATGCATTAAGATAACATCTTCATTATCAGTTGCAAAAATTTCCTTAGCTTTTCCTTCGTACATTAATTCTTTCTTTTCCATTGTTGTTTTCTCCTCTTATCTATATTTTTCTGAAATTTCGTTATTTGTATCTAAGCAGGCTTTTTCCATAGCCTGACGGTTGTTCTTTAATTTTTCACTTAATTCTGGATATTTGATTGCCATGATTTCAAGTGCTAACCAGGCAGCATTCTTAGCACCATCAATTGCAACTGTTGCAACTGGGATACCAGAAGGCATCTGGACAATTGATAATAAGGCATCCATTCCATCTAAACTTGCACCTTTGATTGGAATACCAATAACTGGTAACACTGTCATAGAAGCAACGACACCAGGTAAGGCAGCAGCCATACCAGCAGCTGTTAAAATAACATCTGTTCCATTGTTGTTGCATTCTTCTACAAATTCACTCAATGCACGATGTGCACGGTGTGCAGATAAAGCACGTACTTCAACATCTACGCCATATTCTTTTAATATAGCAATTCCTTTTTCTACCTTTGCTTCATCAGAGGCAGAACCCATAATTACTGCAGCTTTCATTTCAGTCCTCCATTATTTTCATTATGACTTTCATGATCTAGGTGCTCAGAGGCCTTTCACCTAAACTTGACCTCAATTATTAGAATAAACCAGTAATCTTACCTTCTTCATCGATGTCCATATTATTGGCAGCTGGTACTTTTGGTAAACCAGGCATACGCATAATATTTCCAGAAATAGCAACTAAGAATCCAGAACCAGTATTTGGAATCAAGTCACTAATTGTTACCTTGAATCCTTCTGGACGTCCAAGTAAAGTCGCATCATCTGATAAAGAATACTGAGTTTTCGCAATACAGATTGGTAAATCACCTAAGCCCTGAGCAGTGAACTTCTTGATCTTGTTAGCTACCTTCTTAGTGAAGACAACATCATCTGCACCATAGATTTCTTTGGCGATTGTCTTGATTTTTTCATCAATAGGCATATCTAATGAATAGATAGGTGCATAATGAGATTCTTTAGTATCAAGGATATTTAATAGCTTGTTAGCAAGATCAATGCCTCCTTCGCCACCCTTAGCCCATACTTCAGAAATGGATACTTCAACATTTAATTCCTTACACATATCATCTAATAGCTTTAATTCAGCTTCTGTATCTGTAGGGAAAGCATTAATAGCAACGATACAAGGTAAACCAAACTTCTTGATATTTTCAATATGTTTAGTTAAGTTACCAATACCCTTCTTTAATGCTTCAAGGTTTTCAGTACTTAATTCTTTCTTGTTAACACCACCATGCATCTTTAATGCACGAACAGTCGCAACAATGACAACTGCATCTGGATTTAAACCAGCCTGACGACACTTGATATCTAAGAACTTTTCAGCTCCTAAATCAGCACCAAATCCTGCTTCAGTAATAGCGTAATCACCAAGTTTCATAGCAAGCTTTGTAGCCATAACTGAGTTACATCCATGAGCGATATTGGCAAATGGACCACCATGTACAAATACTGGAGTATGATCTAAAGTCTGTACAAGGTTAGGTTTGATGGCATCCTTCAATAATAAAGTTACAGCACCAGTTGCATGAATATCACCAACAGTAACTGGTTCACCATCATAATTATAAGCAACAATCATTCTTGCTGCTCTTGCCTTTAAATCTTCAAGAGAAGTAGATAAACATAAGATACCCATAACTTCACTTGCAACACTAATATCAAAACCATCTTCACGAGGAACACCATTTGGTTTACCACCTAAACCAACAACAATATGTCTTAAAGCACGATCGTTTAAGTCAACAACTCTCTTCCATACAATCTGTCTAGTATCAATATTCAAAGGGTTACCCTGCTGAATAGAGTTATCAAGCATTGCCGCAATCAAGTTATTTGCTGAAGTGATGGCATGAATATCACCTGTAAAATGAAGGTTGATATCTTCCATAGGAACAACCTGGGCATATCCTCCACCAGCTGCACCACCTTTAATACCAAAGCAAGGACCTAAACTTGGTTCACGCATTGCAACTACAGATTTCTTGCCTAACTGATGTAATGCCTGTGATAAACCGATCATTGTAGTTGTCTTACCTTCACCTGCAGGTGTTGGGTTGATTGCAGTTACAAGGATTAATTTACCATCCGGATTATTTTCAACTTTCTTGATAGTTTCCAAAGAGATTTTTGCTTTATATTTACCATATAATTCTAAATCATCTTCAGTCAGTCCAATCTTGTCAGCCACATTTTTAATTGGCTCCATGACTGTACTCTGTGCAATTTCTACGTCTGTTAACATTTTTTTGTTTTTCCTCTCTTTCAGGTTATTTTCTTTCAAAACAATTATATACTAATCCGGTACCTGTATGCTTCCATTTTTTAAAAAAAACAAAAAAAGAGCCTACTAAGTCCAGGACGTTGCCCAGACGGTCGGCTCTTCAAGAAATTATACTCCATGTGGTTAATTCCACTTCCGTCAGTCGTATAATACAGTTGTAGTTTATCAAATAACCTATTGTTTGACAAGCACAAATTTGATTAAATAGTGGCATAAGTTTATAATATAAAAACGGAGGTAATGACTATGTTTAAAGAAGTAGATGTAAATACATTTGATTTAAAAATATTCAATAAATTGAATAAGGAATGGGCACTACTTAGTGCAGGTAATAAAGACGCATTTAATACTATGACTATTTCATGGGGCGAGATGGGTACATTATGGAATAAGCCAGTGATGACTTGTTTTGTAAGACCACAGCGTTATACAAAAGAATTTATAGATTCTAATGATCAAATGACTCTTTCATTCTTTAATGGAGAACATATGATAGATTTAACAATACTTGGTAGAGAGTCTGGACGTGATGGAGATAAGATTGCGAAGACTGATTTAACACCTACATTTATTGAAAATCTCCCTACATTTGAAGAGGCAGACATTGTCGTTGTGGGAAAGAAACTCTATGAAGACACTATCAAGCCTGAATGTTTCTTAGATGAAACACTTGTGGATAAGAACTATCCTAATAAAGATTTCCATACAATGTATATCTGTGAAGTTGAAAAAATCTATATGAAATAAGACTGTCTCTTATACACATCTGACGCTGCCGACGACTTAATAGGTGTAGAT
>ENA-OYXI01000817-OYXI01000817.1-human-gut-metagenome-genome-assembly--contig:-NODE-817-length-13768-cov-4.754102_pt1 | contig 13768 bp, 14 predicted proteins | sample MGYA00244217_ERZ653421 | MGnify/ENA primary metagenome ERZ653421 (study PRJEB26926, sample SAMN06165148) | human gut metagenome | biome: ENVO:00009003; feature: ENVO:2100002; material: ENVO:00002003... | reverse complement strand
CGAGATACTGATCGGTCTCGTGGGCTCGGAGATGTGTATAAGAGACAGCTCTTCGACGTGAGCGACGAAAAGAGCTGGCGGGCCTTTGCCGAAAAGCTGGAAAAGGAGGGTTTCGCGCCCGATATGCTCATAAACAACGCGGGCTATTTGCTCCCCTTCGGCAAGGCGGAAAAGCACTCCGTAAAGGAGGCGGAGAACATTCTTTCCACCAACTATCTTTCCTGCGTATATTCCTTTCACGCCTTTCTGCCGCTATTGAAAAAATCCGCGGCGCCCGCGGTTGTGAACGTTTCGAGTTCCGCCGCCCTCGCGCCCGTGGCGGGAACGGCGCTCTATTCGGCGTCCAAAGCGGCGCTCAAAAGCTTTACGGAATGTCTTGCCATGGACTATAAGGGCGAAATATACATAGCGGGCGTCTATCCCGGCTTCACCAAAACGGCGATATTTTCGCACCAGAAACGGAGCGCGGACAGCAAGCTGATAGACGCCGTAACCATGCCCGTGGACAAGGCGGTGAAACGCATACTGAAAAAGCTGAAACGGAAAAAGACGTATATCGTTACGGGCGCGGACGCGAAAGCCATGAACTTTTTTTACCGCCTGTTCCCCCGTCTAACCGCAAACGCCATCCGCGGCGTTTTGAAAAAGAGCAATATGGATATATTCAAGGACGTTTTCTGAAATGGCGCAGCATATCGAAATCGTCGGCTACGACCCCTCATGGGAGGAAAAATTCAATCGGGAGGCGAGGCTGATCGAGGAAATCCTCGGCGGAGAACTCGTTGCGATCCACCATATAGGCAGCACCGCGGTAAAGGGCCTGGCGGCGAAACCGATCATAGACATCATGCCCGTGGTGAAGGATGTTTCCCGCGCGGACGGTTTCAACGCCCGTTTCGAAGAAATCGGCTACGAGGCTATGGGAGAATTCGGCATAGCGGGCAGGCGGTATTTCCGCAAGGGCGGGGACGAGCGCACCCATCAGCTCCATATCTTCGGCGTTTCCTCCGAAAAAGACATCGCGCGGCATCTCGCCGTGCGCGACTATCTCCGCGCCCATCCGCAGACGGCGGAAAAATACGGCGAACTGAAACGCGCGCTCGCCGCACGCTTTCCGTACGATATAGAATCTTACTGCGACGGCAAAGCTGCGTTTATGAAAGAACTGGAAAAGGCCGCGCTGAAATTTTACGGAAAATAACTTCAAACAGTTGACAAACGGCTCCCGTCGGCGTATGATGGGTTCAAATTCAATAACGGTAACTTTGGGCAGGGTGCAATCCCCGACCGGCGGTAATGTCTTTCAAAGAACGAGTCCGACAGCCCCAACAGCCGATTGCGGTGAGATCCCGCAACCGCCAGTAAAGTCTGAATGGGAAAGTTGCTTATGTTTTACGCCGCGCCCGCATTCGGGCGGGCGTTTTGACGCAAGCTTTTTTACTCCCGAGGTTACCGCTTCGGGAGGTTTTTTATGAAAGGTTACTTCACCACGAAACGCATCACCTTCCTGGCGGTATTCACGGCGCTCGTCATGGTAACGACGATGTATTTAAGCGTGCCGAACGGTATGGGCTACACCAACCTCGGCGACACGTTTATCATGCTCGGCGCGGCCCTGTTCGGCCCCGTATTCGCCGCCATATCGGGCGGGATAGGCTCCATGCTGGGCGACATTCTGCTCGGCTACACCGTGTACGCCCCCTTTACGCTCGTCGTCAAGGGACTGGAAGGTTTTCTCGCGGGGCTGGTCGCAAAGGCGCTTATCGGCGCAAAACTCAACCGCCACGCGTCGCTCGTCGCCGGATTTATCGTCGCCGCGCTCGAAATGATACTGGGTTACTTTCTGACCAATTCCATTCTGGGCAAGAGCTTTATCACGGGATTTACCGACGTGCCGAGCGACTGCATACAGGGCGCGCTCAGCGTAGCGGCGGCTTACGTGCTTGCGCTTGTGCTCTCGCGCATCAATGCCCTGCGCACGCTCACGGACAATGTGCTCTGCAAGCCCTTGCCCGAAAGCGAACACACCCCGCCGACGGAGGAAAAGCATGAAGATAACGCTGATCAATGACCTTTCCGGATTCGGAAACTGTTCCCTGTGCGCGGCGATTCCCGCGCTCGCGGCGCTCGGACACGAAACGCACCCTTTTCCGACCGCGATCTTATCCAACCAGACCGCTTACGACAGCTATTTCATGGCGGACTGCACCCGATATTTCGACGATTTTTTGAGAGAATGGCGCAAAAACGGCGAAAAGACGGATTGCGTTTACCTCGGTTTCACGCCCTCGAAAGCGCTGCCCGAAAAGGCCGCCGCGCTCGCAGAGGAATACGGCGCGAAATTTTTGTTCGACCCCGTGCTCGGCGACGACGGAAAACTGTACAAGTGTTTTGACGAAAGCTTTGTCGCGCGCTACGCGGCGGTCGTGCCGCGCGCCGACTATCTCACGCCGAACCTGACGGAATGCTGCCTGCTGTGCGGAGAAAGTTACGCCGACGTACTTTCGGCGGACGGCGAAAACGCCCTTATCGAAAAGGTGTTTTCCCTCGCGGAAAAACTGCGGGCGGCAGGCGCGAAAAACGTAGTGGTAACGGGCGTAAAATCCGGCGGCAGGCTCTTTAACGCCTGCGCGTTCGAAAGCGGGCGGCACCTGTCCGAAAGCCGTTGTTTAGAAAGATCGTATTCGGGCACGGGAGATCTGTTCGCCTCGGTCTTTTTAGGTTACGTACTGAACGGCGAAAGGTGCGAAAGCGCGGCGGATAAAGCGGGCGCGTTCGTTTCCGCGTGTATCGAGCGCAGCATACAACGGGAAATCGCGGGCGTGCACGGCGTGGATTTTGCGCCCCTTTTAAAAAATTTATAAACCCGCCGCAAAAAAGTTGCATTTCCTTAAAAAATTGTTGTATACTAAAATAAAAGCCTGCCCTGTACGATAGGAAAGAAGAATTGCTCCACAAATAATGATAAGAAGCCATTTTGGTCTACGTTGATATGCAGAGCCTTTTCATTAAGGAGGTCAGAGGCAACGAGCGTGGCATTCGCCTGTTTTTTGAAAACGGGGTTATTATTTTCTTTCCGTCGGCAACGGCGGGTTTTTTGCTTTCAATACTTCGCTTCCGCAGTTTTGCGGAAACGGCCCTTTTGTCCGAGGCCTTTTCGTCCGCAAATCACGTTTACGGAGGCGTTTTTATTCGCGGGAAAGGCGCTATTTGCATTTTTGCGGCGGCTTTCCCGCCGTTTTTCGCACGCGCAAGCAATCTTGTCGCTCCCGCCCCTTTACAACGCGACCGACCTGTGATATATTGAATAGGGAGGCGAAACATGGAATTCAGCGACAGACTAAAATCCTTAAGGCTGCAGGCCGATATGACGCAGGCCGAACTTGCGGAAAAACTTTCCGTTACGCGGCAGGCGGTGTCCAATTACGAACAGGGCAGAAGTTTTCCCTCGTTGGACGTGCTCGCGGAGATCGGCAGGATATTCGACGTGAGCCTGGACGAACTTCTCGCCGGCAGATCGTACAGGATGCAGTTTTTATATCCTTTGCTTTCCGCGTGTGCGATCTTCATGATTTCCGTCGCGCTCGCTTTTTCCTGCGCGTGGAATCCCGACCCGAAACTGCTCTATCCTCTCTTTCTCGTTTTGACGACGCTCATTCCCTTTCTCTGCACGCTCATGTACCTGCTGTTTTGGCTGTGTCCGCCGAAAAAGATAAACCGGATAGCGGGTTACAGGACGAAAGCTTCCATGAAAAACCAACTCGCCTGGGATTTCGCGCAGGCGTATTTTTCCCGCGTGCTGGCGAAACTTTCCTTGATTCTTTACGCCCTTTCGCTTATCTTCGTCCTGCTGACCTTTTTCGTGGATCTTTCCGTTCTTTCTATCTTGGGCTTGATACTTTTCTGCATGCAGACGTTTTCCCTGTTCGTTCCCGTATTTTTTGTCGAGAAAAAACTGAAAATTTTTATAAAGCGCGAAAGTTGACCTCCGAAACCGCAAAAAAATCATTGCCAAACGCAAAAAAATATGCTATACTAAGAAAGCTGAAAATTGAAGGCCTCATGGTCAAGCGGTTAAGACGCCGCCCTCTCACGGCGGAAACTGGGGTTCGATTCCCCATGGGGCTACCAACCAGTAACTATCCGAACACCACTATAACAGAAAAGTGGGTTTGGGTAGTTATTTTATTGCCGAAAAAGGCGTAATCTCCGAAATTTTTGCCTTTTTCGTTGTGGCTATCGTAGCGTAGCACAATGTTCACGGAAAGGCAATGGGAAACAAGAAATCGCTTAAACTTTAATCATTTTGTATCGCAAGCCGAGCAGATCAGATTGACCTGCTCGGCTTTTTTGTTTTACGGCATATTTTCTATTATTCTCACGCAATGTTTTGTTTCCTGTCGTTGACTTTCCGTCTGTCTGCTCCGAAAGAAATAAACTGCCGATGCCGAAAAAGGCAAAATACAATATCGGAGGTAAACTCTATGAAAACCAAGTTTCTTGTTTTACCGAGTTTCGGAAGTATTATCTCTCGGAATACGAACTCTACGACGACGAATATTTTATCACGCTCAATCTCGTAGGCGTTGACCTTGACCGCAGCGAATTACAGGTTGCAGTCAGCGACAGAGGCAGAATCAGCGTCGTAACTTATGAGTTTATGACGGATAATGACGGCAGACTGTACTTTGAATACGGCTTAATGTTCAAGCGCATGTATTTGGACAACTTCGAGGAGTTTGCATAATGAAATGTAGAATCCTTGACTTCTCCGTACTCAAAGAAGAAATCACGCCGAATAACGTACTTAAAATGTCCGAACTCATAGCCTTTTCGGACGTGCGCTTTCAGATGAACGGGCAATACCAAAAAAAGGCAAAAAAGATAACGGTAAATATAGCCTGCATTAAAAAGGTGATGAAACTAATCAACAGAAAAACGAGTGATTATAACCGCAGTCCCAGCGTTGAGGTTTTAACGCCGCATGACGAATCGTTCAGCGAAATACCAAAAGAGATTAAGCAGGACTATATCCTATACGATAAAATCATAGACAAGCCTGAATTTAACGGAAGAAATGCGCGTCGCGCTCGAATGCCTCATATCCAGTTCGAGCCTATCCCAATTCGAGCTATCCCGAAATATGAAGAATTCTTGCAAAACCGCAATCCACGGTATTCCAATACATTGTTAAAATGCGCTGGAGATATACCTCTATTTACGGCAAGCCTTTTATACCGCTCTGCCGCAAACGGGCGGATAGTCCTTGCTCGGTAAATTCCACGGCGGGGCGGAATCGTACGGACTAAATATTCCTTTAGACAGCACCCCATGTTTATTTGAACAACAGTAGAAATACAGATATAGTCAAGATATCTAACCGTAGGAAAAACAGAACGGAAATTTTTCACCGTCGCGTTGCCCGCTAAATATTTCCGAAAATTCGTCAAGGCGGACATATCCGCCATGTCGACATCTGCAAGCTCCTCCGTCGACAACACCGTTATTTTTTCATTCCGGCTCTTCCATAACCGACGGAATATCCAAGCCCTCGTCAATTAACACATACTCCGAAGTGAATCTAGCACCTTCGGAAGTAAACCGTCCCGGCCCCGACCACCGGCACTCGTTTGCCCGTTTTACATAGTGCAACGGTCCGAATGTGTTACGGCGGCTACAGCAAAACGTAAACGTCAATTCGCCTTGAATACGGCGCGCGCGGCTTTTGTACGGTGCAAATGCTATGATTTCCGTTTCCCCGCCGCCCCAATCCGCTTCATAACATGCGCCGCGTACGCGCGAGAAAGCAAGCTGAGTTTTCACGTTGACATCGGCGAAACGAATACCCGTGAAAAACCGTATCTTGCCGCCATAAAAAGGCAATCCTTGCACTCGCAAAGGGCGCTCGTCAAGAGTTTCCGGCAATGAGATTATCTTTGCGCACGGCAATCCGCCGTTCACCTCGACGCAAGCAACGTTCGGCAATAAAACGCCGAACCGCCCCAAAAGATACAGCGCCTCTAAATTGATTTCGTCCGTAAAATCGCAGTCCAAACGCAATACGTTCAGTCCCTGTATCAACACACCCGCCGGCAAGAGAAGTTTCCGTATGGATTTATCTACATAAAAATCTGCCGAATGCGACGAATCTATTTGTAAGCCGTTTAATTCAATTGCGAATTTTTCGGGCGTTTCCAAAGCGAGATATACGTCTTCTTCCGGCACAGTCTGTACGTATATGGTGTACTCTAAACCCAGTCGGCATATGGTTTTCGCGCTATAGGGTTGATACTTCGCCTTAAACCACGGCTGGCACTCGTCGCCGCCCCTGAGAGGCATATCAAACCGCTTACGTACGGCGATGTCAATTTTCAATATTTCATCCTCGCCGACCGCCTTGCCGTCAATATAATATTTCGCGCAGTCCAAAACAAGAGGATTGGGTTCGGACAACTCATACTGCAAAGCGGCGGGAAGTTGTATTCTGCGCCGAACGTGTTTTGTACCGCTTGTCGGCTGTAAGCCGACTTCCTCAGTCAGCCTAAATATGCGTTCACCGCCCGCGGCAAAAGACGTACGGATTATCGTGTAATCGTTTTGCCGCATAAAATTGCACGGCAGTGTCTCGCCCGTTCTCGCGCACCATTCTTCGACGTTCAGCGGCTGATTCCATCGAATCTCCACTTCGCGCATTTCCCGTTCTGTATCCCTGTTTAAAAATACGGCGAAATAGTCGTTCCCGACCTTTCTGATATTGGAAAACAGCCCAGCCTGATATGTTGCTTTAACCTCTGCCGTTTGCTTGACAAGCTCGACGATTTCTGACATTCCGTCCGTTACCGTAAAGGCTGTGGCGTCTATCTCCTTTCGTACGCCGTCCACATATTCGGGCACACCGCGCACAACGACCTTTCCGCCGGCTGCCGCAAAATCGTTCAAAAACTTTAAGGTAGTACCGCGGATATTGATACACCCCGAGACCACAATTGTGCGGTACTTGGCGGCGCCCACGCACAACACGCCGTCATCCACTTTGCCATGCCGCGCCAGAATGTCTTCGTCCACGTAATCAAAGGCTACGCCGCCGTCGGTCATGACTTTGAATAATCCTTCATAATCGGCTTGCGCCTTCTGCATATCGGGGTACACGCCCTGCATACCGTTAAAGCAACCGCCTCGTACCATACCCCATACGCTTTCGACGGGATCGACTACTGCCACGTCGATTACTGGTTCGCCGACCGACATAATATAATTAAGCCGCGCAAAATACGTTTCGACATAAGTATATTGTTCGTACCAGGCGGATTGAATAAAGATACTTGCGGGATAATCGCGCTTGGCCACGCCCTGCATAGTATACCATGACAGATGGTGACAGCGCAGATTTACTCCCAAAACCGCCTGCCAATCGCCCTGATTTTTATGATTTTGAAACGAATATTGCCAGCCGGTGCTACCGTACAATTCGGACAACACAAAGGGCTTTTCAAGTTGCCTGGCAACCGAACTGACCTGTTTGGCCGCCCAATAGGTATTATCGCGATCAGCTAAAACGTCTATGCCCGGATAATCCATATATTCGTAATAGCGTTGCGCCGAGCCGCTCAAGCGGGCTTGGCCCACCAGCGTACTCTCCTCCCACATATGCCCCGTCAAAATCAGATTGTGTTGTTTGCACCAATCATGATACGGCTTGGCAAAGTTATCCAAGAACATTTGTTGCAACACTTCGATATATTCCCAGGCCGTTTTATTGAAAGAGCCTTGAGTATAATACACTTCGGGCAAATGTGCCGCTAAATCATACCCCTTGGTCTCCCGAAAAACATCAAATAGTTTTTCCGTATACGGCAGGTGGCGCATATCATCGCCGCCAAATATAAAACCGCGGTGCGGCTCGTCCACAAAAATGCCGACGATTTCCTTTCCGAACATATCGCCCAAAACCGTCTTATATCTCTCGTGCGTCAAGCGAATAAACTCGTCTGTCGCCTCACGATTTAAACGATCGACATCGGTCGAACCGTTAAAAAAACCATCACAGGGTTGAAGATGCACGGTAAACACGAGTGCATCGTAACCGTCGGGAATCTGCTCGGTATAAGAAATCGGAAAATAGTCGACAAGCCGTTGTCCACCTTTATCGGAAGTATCCAAGCGCACCGCAAAGGAGCTCAAAGTCCGTTTTTTCGACCAAGTCCGCGCGCATAAACTTTTCTTTGTAATGCGGATTCTGCGTCACCAACCCGCCTGCCGTGCCGCTTGGCCACCTGTCTTCATCATAGAGATAGGCTTTCATGCCTAATCTCGCTGCCTCCTCTGCGCAAATCCGCGTCAAATCCATCCACTCCGCTCCCATATACTCGGTTTGAAGTCCGACTCGGGAGTGCATAAAAAATCCGCCCATACCCATATCCTTAAAAATATGGATTTGCCGAAGCAACTCGTCCTTCTTCAAGGTGCCGTTCCACGCCCAAAAGGGCATTCCTCTAAATGCCGCAGGCGGATGGAAAAACTGTTCGCGGTTCACTTGTCTCGTTTGCATACGATTCTCCTTACGCTTCTAATGTAAGCGGCAACACGGATAATACAGCATAGACCTGTCGCGCAACCTTTTCGCACGAACAGGAGCAATATGCGAAAGAAGAAGCGAAACGGAATATATTCCGGTCATTCTAAATTGGTGGGAATAGGCTCACCTACCGTCAATATACCGTCTTCGGCTGTTAGGCGGTTGATTCTGAGACTGCGACAATCGGTGCCGTCGTCCGGTATGTCGACCGTGCGTGCATGATAAAAGATATAGTATGCGCCATTATACCGCAGTACGCTATTATGCCCCGTCCCCTCTTGTACGCCGTCCCGAAACAGCAACGGTTGGAAAGTTTTATCGTCGGGATACTTGGTGAACCGGACATCTCGTAGATCTTCACACTCATCACGGGATGTTGCATAGCCGACAAAATAATTGTCGTTCTGAAAGGCGCTGCCGCTGTACATAAGATAATGCACCCCGTCTTTATAAAAATAAAATGCGCCCTCCACCGTGTGCCATTTTACGAAAGGCTTGCCGTCGCCGAAATCGCGCGCCGGCCAGGAAACTTCCTGTTCGAGAGTGGGAAGCAACACCGGCTGTGGCCGGCCTTCCGCCGTAAACGGATTGGTCAGACGGTCCAGTACGATAATCGTTCCCACACGGTTTCCGCTCCAGATATTGGTCGAATAGAAAAGATACATCTGCCCCCGATACGTCACCACGTGCGCATCTATGGAAAAGGGGGGAAGTAAGGTTCCTATATAGGTGAACGGCCCTTCGGGAGAATCAGCCGCCGCCACTTTCAGGCACTCCTCGTGTGAATCCTGACAGCCGACGGGAACCGACGAGTAGTATAAATAATACTGCCCGTCACACTTAAAGACGGCCGGCGCCCAAAACGCCGTTTCCTTTTTCTCTGTGAGAACGAAACCCCGACACGACCAATTTTCCATGTCATCGGACACAAAAAGCGTTATACCGTCGTTATGCGTTGCGTAGAGATAAAATCGTCCGTTTTCGTGTATAACGTACGGATCGGGCTGACCGGTAATATATTTATAGTCTAAGTTGTTTGACAGCATATGCGGCACTTCCTTTTTTCCAGCGGATAAAGTTCCGCCCTGTTTTTTTACACATCAGTAAGCTATCCCTCCCCCCGCCGCTGGTGCAACATTACAGGCAGCGTGATTTGCTGCGGCGCGCCCGTTGGACTTTCCAAACGCGCGGCAATAACGTCGTACACGGTCTGAGCGAACGATGCAAAATCAATTTTGACGGTTGTTATCTGCCGTATTCCGTAAATCCATTCGCAAAGCCCGTCGAACCCCACCAAATGCAGATTGGGATATAATTTCCGCACGTTTACCACAAGCGAGTCCAGTTTATGCAGCGCCTCATACGCCGTCATATCGTTGAAAAAGAATATGCTACGATAACCGTTCTGAATTAACTTGTGCAGTTTCTGGATATCTTCCGTGCGTATGTCGAAATACTTCACATCGGCATCTTCGCCCAGTTTCCGCAATTCGTCGGCAAAGTAATCCCTGCGTATCCGGCAATATTCGTTACCTATGCCCACATAGATATATTTGCTATCGTTATGATAATTATATAGATACCGCGCGGCTAACCGACAACCCAGTTCGTTGTCGATTGTCACAATATCTATGTTTTCCTGCGGATGCACCATACTCCCCACGAACACAATACGCACGGCGTTGAGTTGGGCGAACGCCGCCGTCGCTTCGTCGCATTCCTCCGATGTCAGAATTAAATCCACACGCTGCAGAATGCATTGTTTGATGACTTCCATGTCAAACCTTTCTGACAGTAAAAATACGAAATTGTATTCGTTTCTGCTACGGAAAACCCGGACGATTTCGTCATTGAAAATATCGAAATACAGATTTGTAAACTCGCACAGGTATATTCCCACGACAGGTCGCTCATCCTTTTTCATCGTCTGCGCGATATGGTTGGGCATATATCCCATATCTATCGCTGCCTTGCGAATCCGGATTTTCAGCGGCTCGGAAATATCATCCATATCCCGAAGCGCATGAGAAACGGTATTGATAGATACGTTCATACGAGTGGCAATCGTTTTAAGGCTTACATTTTTCATACTATGATGTCACCAGTAATCGGATCGAACACATACAAATCCTCCGACGAAAAACACACCGTTATCTCGTCTGTCGTCGAAATTTTATGACGAGCATCGAACCGACCGACCATGTCCTTGCCACAGAAATCGAAATGCACATGATATTCGCCGCCGAGCAACTCGCACACCGTAGGCCGAACGGTAAACGAATTGCCACCTCCATTTGCAGACTTTTTCTTTTCTATGCCAATACGTTCGGGACGAATCCCTACGGTGAGCGTATGGTTTCCAGCAAGGCTGCCCTTTACGGCATTCAGTTTTTGCTGACAGACTTCCTTTTCCCACAAAAACATTTCGGCAGTCGCCCTCTTTTTCAGTTTATTTTTTAGACGTGAGAACAGATTCGACTTTCTGCCGCCGCTTGCGACCGCACGGCTCTCACCGGTAGCGGACAGCAGTTTAAGAATCTTTTCTCTGGCGGATACGTCGAAATCGTCCAACAAGCCTTTCAGTTCTTCCGCTTTCCGTTGATAGAAAGCGTCGTGCCGTTTCACAAAGTCCTTGCCAAACGCGATGTTCAGATGGCCGAAAGTAAGTGTCCCGCTCTCGCGGTTGAACTGCCCGTCAAAAATATTCATGGTAGGCGAACCGATAAACCGAGCCACAAACACATTGACTGGTGCGCTATACACCTCTTCCGGCGTACCAATCTGCTGAATAAAACCACGCGACATGACCACGATACGGGTAGCCATCGTCATGGCCTCGGTCTGGTCGTGCGTAACGTAAATGGTCGTGGCGTCAATGCGATTGTGCAGTTTGACAATCTCACTGCGCATCGTAAGCCTCAACTTGGCGTCAAGGTTACTGAGCGGTTCGTCCATCATGAATATAGGCACGTTTTTTATGATTGCCCGCCCTAACGCCACACGCTGCATCTGTCCGCCGGACAGTTCCTTTGGCAGTTTATCGAGATAAGGTTTCAAATCAAGTATTGCTGCCGTTTCGTACACTTTGGTTTTAATCTCGTACGGAGTGAGTTTTCGATACTCGGTCTGCACCCGACCGTCCGCATCCGTCAGCTCGAATCTTTCGTTTACCTGCACCCCTTCTGTTTCAAGATGCGCTCGACCGGCTGCGATTTTCCCTTCGATATCCGACAGCCATGCGCGCAGCATCTCCGTATTTCTTTCGCGCATCTCTGCCGCCCCTTGCGTTCCCTTCGCGTATAACTTAGCGAGAATCTCCGCCGCATCCAGCGAAATGTTGAACATGGCAGCAAGTTTCTCTATGAGAACCGATTTTTTGAGCCGTACGGCAAACGCAGTCGCCAGCCGGGAGAACAACGTCTCCGAATCGGTGTCGGTAAAGAGTGCTTTCAGTTCTCCCAGCGGATACAGTTTCCTGTCCGTCACCGGCGCGGGATATTTGTTAATCGTCAGCGGGAACGCGATATTGTCGAATACGTTCATCTGCGGGTACAGCGCGTAGCTTTGGAACACAATCGCCATATTCCGATCTTTACTCGGCCGGTAATTGAGCAGTTCACCCTCTAAAAAGATGTCGCCCGAAGTGATGTCCTCCAAACCCGCAATCATGCGGAGCGTAGTGCTTTTGCCGCAGCCGGACGGTCCGACAATAACGATAAATTCTTTCTTTTTTATGTCAAGATTAAAGTCATACACCGCCTTTTCGCCGTTCGGATATACTTTTTCTAGATGCTGCAACGTAAGAAATGACTGTTCCGCTGTTTCGATTGTGTTTTCCATGTTTTCCTTCTCCTCATGACCTTGCTTCAGCTTTTAACGCCGGTAGAAGCCAGTCCGTCAATCATCTTGTTCTGCGTAATGCAGAATACAATCACTATGGGAATCAGCGCGAACACGCTGGTAGCCATAGCGACGCCGGTAGAGCCCCAGGACGATCCGCCGGTGTAGCCGGTAAGGGCTACGGTAATCGTGTTCCAGTATGATTTTTCACCCGTCAGCAACAGCTGCGGCCACACAAGATTGTTCCAACTCCCCGTAAACGTGAACAGCACTACAAGCATTATTGTAGATTTTGCCAAAGGACAGACAATCCGCCGGAAAATTTTCATATTGCTTGCGCCGTCGCTTTTAGCACTATCCACGATGTCCTTGGGGATAGACAGGAAAAAGTTGCGCATGAGCAGCATGTTGAAAATGCCCGTAATGCCCGGCACAATAAGCCATGTATAAATATATGCGTATGTGGCCACGTCGCTTTTGATGGACAGCGAATTGCGTATCTGCGAGTACAGCGCAAAACTGGGCGCCGTACTGATGACACCGGGCACAGCCATCCACAGCAGCAGAAATTTTATAAACGTGTGCTTCCCCTTAAAATTGAGGAATACCACCGCGTACGCCGTCAGCAAATCGACGATAACCGTCAACCCCACCGTCGCAAACGTGGACCACAGGGAGTTGAGCATCCATAGCGGCATGTTGTCCACCTTGCCTTCGCGGACAATAAAACCGAAATAGTGTTCGAGCGTCCATTCGCTCCATGCCGAGGGAAATATTTTTTCGGGGTGCAGCTGCAAGTCTAGTTCCGACTTGAAAGACGAACCCAGCATATACAGCAGCGGCAGTACCCACACGAAACATACGACCAGCAATATGATAAAAGACACAGTCTTTTCGCGCAGCATGGTACGCTCCGATTTAGTACGCCTGCGTTTTTTAGTGGAGGTCATACTCGGTTTCCTCCATAACGACGGCGGATTCGGTCACCCTAGCGCTGTCCGCCTCATATTGCGCGCACTGCTCGGAATGCTTCGTCCTTCTGCGTCGCTGCGCCGTCACTTTGCGCTCTAAAATACTGAATAACATGACGATAAGTCCGAATACAATGGCCGCGGCGCACAGGTAGCCCGTCTGTTTAGCATAAGTCAAACCGCCCATCAGATATTTCTGGATAAACATCATGGGCGTAACTAAAATGTCCTCGTTTTCAATCGTGTTCAGCACAAACGGCTGCGAATACAGATTGAGATACCCTATCAGCGTATTGAACAGGCATATCGTAATAGACATTCGGATATTAGGCCTGTCTCTTATACACATCTGACGCTGCCGACGACTTAATAGGTGTAGATC
>ENA-OYXI01000802-OYXI01000802.1-human-gut-metagenome-genome-assembly--contig:-NODE-802-length-13951-cov-10.650763_pt1 | contig 13951 bp, 12 predicted proteins | sample MGYA00244217_ERZ653421 | MGnify/ENA primary metagenome ERZ653421 (study PRJEB26926, sample SAMN06165148) | human gut metagenome | biome: ENVO:00009003; feature: ENVO:2100002; material: ENVO:00002003... | reverse complement strand
ACGGCTGCGCCGAATATTATCCTTCTCCCTGTTCTTCGGTCTGCAAGGTGGCCTATTCCGACAACTGCCATATCCGCAGCGAGGTCATTTCAAGCTGTCCGAGCAACGCCAGTTGTTCTTATTTTTCTGATTGTTCGTATAAAATCAGTTCTTGGAGCTGCAATTCCGGTTATATACAGTCAGGAAACAGCTGCATAAATCCCTGTGACAATCGTACCGCCGTCATTTCGAGCTGTCCGAGCAACGCAAACTGTTCTTACTTCTCCGACTGCTCTTCCAAAATCAGTTCCTGGTCTTGCAATTCCGGATATGAAAAATCAGGAAATTCTTGTGTTCAGAAAACCAAAACCTGTTCTGATTACGGTCTCTATTCATCTCCCAGAACCCCTGTCAGAAATTGGGATTGCACCTATGTAACCCGGAACGGATTAGGCTGTTATGATTGTGTAAAGGCTATTTCCAGCACGGGCTGTCCGTCCGGTTACAGACAGGCGAATTGCAGCGGCATGAGTTGTTGCTGCGGTGCCGGACAAAGCTGTAGGGGCGGAGGAATGAGATGTATGTGTCAGATGAATCCGAATTTATAAAAATGGCAAAGGTAAAAATTCCCGGTTATCTGCCGGGATTTTTACCAATCGGATTTTGCTGTTTTTATTGGACAAAATATTGACTTAATAAGGCGGTTCTGTTAAGGTTAAATAAGAATAACAACAGGAATAACGCCATGAGTCTGCGGCAGAAAGCGGAGAAAATAAAAGGAATCAAACAAAGTATGCGCAAAGCCGCATTAGTCGGTTTAGCTTCATTGGTTACGACGACGGCGCTTGGCGAGGAGAAAAGGGAATGGGAAGCGTCGTCCGATAATGCAAAAATTCCTGCCGGTCAGGTTGCCGAAAGCAAGACAGACTGTGCCTGTTATGTTAACAATCTGCTTCTTGACGTTGAATCCCCGGTTTCACAAATATATAAGGTCAGCCGCAACAAGGCTTTTTATTCGCCTTACCTGGACGGCGGTGCCGGCGGCATTGTCTTTACCCGGTTCCATATCAGTGATGCCGATGCTTTTGGCAATGCCAACAATACTTATCCCGAAAAATTTTCCAAAGCATTGCAGGATTTTGCGTCACGAGCTAAAAATTTTGGTTATAAAGGCGAAATCAAAAATCTGGACGATGTAGCGCGTTGTCTGGCTTCTTATGTCGACAGCAGTCGGAAAAAAGACCGTTATATTGGCGAGGCTCTGTCGCAGAACTATGCGGACAGCGGGCTGCAGGCGGCTCAGAACCTGAAAAAAAACGTTGCCGAGTTGAACGAGGCTAATCTTAAAACGGCAAAACACGAGCAGACGCACGCTTCCAACGGCCAATACATGAAAGCGATTAATACCGGCGACGTCCTGCTGACGCCGGGCGGCATTTATTTGGCGCGTATGGCCGACGAACTGCGGGCGCAGATAAAAGGCGGCAATATTCAGGCGTCCGAAAACGGGCTTGAACGGTTTTTCGCCGATTTCGGCGCCGGATATTATGAACAGTATACGTCGGATATTCTCCAAGATGCGTCTTATAACCGGATGTTTGCCTATGCTTTGAACGAAGAGCGGGCGGAACGCCGTATTCCGGCCGAGATTAACAATTCGCTGCTTGGTTTTGAAATGGAGGGCGTTGACAGCCGGGGAAGGACGCACACAATCAACGGCGTGGAAACTTCCCGGGGATTTGTTTTCTTCGGCGGCGAAGATGTTTCGTCGGTTAAAATGAAAAACGGCCGCGTCCTGCCGCTGAACTGTCTGACTGACGCCAACGGCCATGCTCTGAAGGACGACAACGGCCAAAAAATACCGGCGCGGGTAATTTATAATGACGGCGATTTTACTGTTGCCCTGACGGGAAGCGTTTTGACAACCAAAGACATGGATAAAAACCTGAAAGAAGCTCTGCGGTACCTTTTGCGCGATTTGGAACCTTCCGTGCAGAAGATGGTTTTGAAAGCGCTGGACGGACATTGTCGTGCCGATGCTGACAAACTGACCGGAGCGTTGCTTGGCGATTATGATACTCTGATGAAAATGCGCGCCGAAACCGCTAAGGAGAACATTGCCGCGGATTTGCAGTATATTCGCGAGAAGAGAGCCGGTTTTTTGCAGAAGGCAGAGGAAGAAAAATATGCCGGCATGAATTTGGTGCGGATTGCTTCGCCGCAGGATGACGCTTTGCAGCTGACGCCGGCAATGTTCCGGCCGTTGTCAGCGGAACGGAAATAAAGAAGTTTTTAAGCGTGTCCGGCTTTGGCGACCAGCCGGGACAGGTCAATGCCGAGCGATTCGATGGCTTTTTGCCATTTTTCTTCGTCCTTGGTTCTGAAAACCAGCTCCGGCGTCGGATTGGCTACCAGCCAGCTGTTGTTGACGATTTCGTTTTCCAGCTGCTGCGGCGCCCAGCTGGCGTATCCCAGCGCAATCAGATTTTCTTTCGGCCCGGTGCCGAAAGCAATGTCGGTAATGATGTCAATTGAGGACGAAACCGCGATTTTGTCGTCGATTACCACAGTGTCGGGTTTGATATAATCGGTTGAATGCAGGACGAAACCGCGCACTTTTTCAAGCGGCCCGCCCTGATGGAGGTCAATGGGTTCGATGGGATGTATCGTATTGATCGGAAGTTGGTTAGCCAAATCAGCAAAGGAGAATTCTTTGATTTTTTTGTTCACAACGAAACCCATTGCCCCTTCTTTGGAGTGCGAGCAAATATAAATCAGCGTGCCGGCAAACCGCTCGTCGTCCATATTCGGCATGGAAACAAGGCATTTCCCGGTAAGATATAAATCGCATTTGTCTGCCATTGATTTTAATACCTGCATAATTACTTTTTATTTACCCAACATTGCTAGTATAACATATAATTAAGTAACTTAAAAATATTTTTTAAGGGGCGGGCCGTAATTTATGAAAAATTTTTGGATGTCAGTATTGCTTGCCGCCGGTTTATTGCAGGCCGGTTCGTGCATTGCCGCCGATACGCCTCAGCCGCAGCCGGCGCCGGTCGAAAGCGCGGACGGGGGGCTTACTTTTCCGCAGACGGTTAGCAATATGATTGCCGTCGGAAAGTATTTTGACGAAAAATATCCCGATGCCGCAATTGACGAAGACTTTTCCGAAGACGTGGCCGAGAAGTTTCCAAACCTTACCACGCAACAGGTTTTTGACCGGGAAGAAACCATCCGCTTTTGGATAAAGGTTTATCGCGTCGGCAAGGCAATGTATGAAGCCGTCAAGGCCAAAATGCTGCTTCCCGAGGAACCTCCTTTGATTGTGCCCGAAGACCAGTACGACCTGCCCAAAGAGCGCGAATATATTGAGTCGGACGACATGGTTGTTGTGGAAGACTTTAAGAAGGTTCTGTCTTACGGAAGCAATCCGCGCGATTTTGAAGCCTATGCCGCCAAACTTGAGCGAGACCGCGAAAAGGAAGGGAAAAAATCCGATTTTGCCAAATTGAACGGCATGCTGAAAAAGCTTGAATGGAAAAAACTGCCTTTTTACGGCATCATTTACGACGATCCGTTTACCGGTAAGCTCGGCAGCGGCGAATGGATTAAGGCGGACGGGGTTGAAATGCGGCTGATTGCCGAATACAGCACTGTAAACGACCGAAAGGATATCCGGGCGGGCATTCATTTTGACCTTGAAAAAGACTGGTTTGTTTTGGCGCAGAACTATAAGGGATTTCAAAAGCCGCGCTTTTCTTTTGAAGGATCCGAAAATCTGGCCTCTGCCGAATATTTTTATCCCGTGCCGCTGCGTCTGTCGGCCGATAACGGCGAAAGCGCCGCCGTCTGGCAGCGGAACTTCATGCTGCCGCTGCAGCTAAGGCTCAAAGACGCTTCACAGCCGTTAAAGCTCAAGGCCGGCGCCGATTTTACGCTTTGCAGCCTGCAATTGGAATGTCGTCCCGTGCATATAGACGCGGAACTGGATCTGCAGGCCGGCGAGGGTTTCTATTCTTCGGTAAATAACTTCATCGTTCAGAGCTTTAATTTTCTGCCTCGGGACAAAACCCCCGTGTTCAGTCTCGAAAAGGCCGTCGTTGATGAAACCGGCCAAAACGGAAGTCAGGTTTTGCGTCTTGAGTTTGATGCCGACGAGGAACTGGACAATTTTGACGTCTATGTCGAAGGTTCGGATAATATTGCCTTTCGGCGGCCACGGCTGGCTGTCGGCGATTTTGGCATTACCGCGCGTGTCGAGCCGCAAAATCCCGGACAGGAACTTGCCGGCAAAACTTTTGAAATTACCGCCCGGCTGAATAATATGGCATTTTTGCGCAAAACCGTAACTGTCGAAAAGGCGTCCGTCTTTGACTACCGTTCCGGCAGTTTGTCTCTGACCTTGCTGCTTACGGCGGTTTTGGGCGGCTTTATTCTCAATTTCATGCCCTGTGTTTTTCCGGTCTTGTCGCTGAAGCTTCTGTCTCTGACCCGTTTCGGCGCCGGACGTCCGGAAAATCTGCGCCGCAATTTCATATATACGGTTTTGGGAATTTTTGCGGCTTTTGAAGTTATTGCGCTGTTTTTGAGCCTGTTGAAACTTGCCGGGCACGGTATCGGCTGGGGTATGCAGTTTCAGAATCCGGGTTTTCTGGTCGTAATGATTTTTGCTGTTGCCGTTTTTATGTCCGTTGTCTGGGGATTTGTCGGTGTCCGTTCGCCGCAGTGGCTGGAAAACAGGCTGTCTTCTGCTGAAGCGCGTGAAAAACTGCCGCATTTGCTTACCGGCATGCTGGCTGTTTTTATGGCTACCCCCTGTACGGCGCCTTATTTGGGAACGGCGGTCGGATTTGCGTTGGCCGGTACGGTTGCCGACGTCTGGCTTGTTCTCAATGCCGTTGCTCTGGGGCTGTCGCTGCCTTATCTGCTGGTGCTGGCCTGGCCGTCGCTGGCCGCGGCTTTTCCGAAACCGGGAGCGTGGATGGAGCGTCTGAACAATATCATGGGCTTTATGTTGTTTCTGACGCTTTTGTGGCTGTTGAGCGTTCTGTTTGCACAGGCGGGATTCTGGCCGGTCTTTCGTCTCGGTTTGTATCTGGCGGTTTTCCTTTTCGTCCTCTATTACCGCCGGGAAGCGCTCGACGCTGTTGACGGTTCGGATTTTGAGCCGGAAATCAAAACCCGTGTCGTCCGTCTTTACAATCGCAGTATTTTATCGGTGTTGTTCTTTATTTTTGCCGTGGCCGCTGTCGACGTTGTGACGCATTTCAACAGAGCGCAGGAGGAACGGACGGCGGAACGGGCCGCATATATCGATTATGACGCGATTTCGTCCAAAATCCGTGCGGGCAGAACGGTTGTCGTTGCCGTCGGCGCCGATTGGTGTCTGACCTGTAAGTATAATGAAGCCGTTGTTTTCAACAATGCCATTGTCGAAAACCTGCTCAAAAACAGCAATACCGAATTGATAGAGGTTGATTGGACGTCATATAATCCGGAGGTTTTGGCTTTTATGAAAAAATTCGGCCGGCAGGGGCTGCCCTTCTATGTGGTCTTTTCACCGATGGTGCCGGACGGAATGGTTATGCCCGAAGTCCTGAGCGAACGGACGTTAAGTAAAATTCTTCGCAGCATATCCGACTAGGCGCAGTTGAAATAGCGCCCGAAAATCTCTCTGATAAACCCCTTGGGTTTCCGGTCCAGAAAAACGGACGGCTGCACATGGAGCCGTTTCATGGCGGCGGCGTTGAGTTTGGCTTCTTTCTCGGTAATGATGTCTTCTCTTTTCAGGCCGTAGATTTTGCCGCTGACTTTCGGCAGCTGGCTGAGCCTGATTTTTCCGCCGTGCCACATGACGCTGCCCCGAACCTCAACACGGCTCAGGTTCATGTCTCTCATCGGAACGATCGTAATATTTTTTTCTACGACGATTTTTTCTTTTTCAGTGTGAAAATGCCCGCAGGCGTTGTGCGACAGAAACTGAACGATATTTTCCGGCATCGGCAGATCGCCGCTGATGCCGTGGGTTGTTACGGGAAGTTTGTCATAAGAGGAAATCAGCGGTTCTGCCGCCGTATCGTTGTTGAAACGAAACTGTCTGGCTCTGACGCGGCTCCAGTCCAGACCGGCGACAACATTCCTGCCGTCTGCCGTAACTCTGCCGTTGATGAGTTTGGTACGGGTTTTTTCGTCATAACTCTTCTGGCTCTCCAGAAGCTGTCCGCTTGCAATCAGGTAGTCGAAAAATTCACGGACGCTCTTACATTTCTTGTTGTTCAAATCCATTGACCGCCACCGTAATTGTTCTTACTGGACAAATAGTAGCAATATTGTGTCTAATTGTCAAATATTTTCGAAAAAAAAGTTCTTGATTCTGAAACCAATATATTGAATTTTACTGATTTTTCAGAGATGATATTGCATCACGCGCCAGCTTGTCGACACGTTCGTTTTCAGGATGTCCGTTATGCCCCTTGACCCAAACCCAGCGGATTTCGTGTCGGCCGGCCAGCGAGTCGAGTTCCTGCCAGAGATCAATGTTTTTGACCGGGGATTTTTTGTTGCTGGTTCGCCAGTTGTTTTTCTTCCAGTTCGGAAGCCATTGGGTAATGCCGTCCATAACGTAGCGGCTGTCGGTATAAAGCGTAATGTTGCACTCTTTTTTCAGCGCTTTCAGCGCCTCGATGACTGCCGTCAGTTCCATGCGGTTATTGGTGGTTTCCGCTTCTGCGCCGCTCAGTTCCTTTTCTGTGTCCCTGTGCCGCAGCAGGGCGCCCCAGCCGCCGGCTCCCGGATTTCCGGAGCAGGCTCCGTCGGTAAAAATTTCAACCCGTATCATCTTTTACTCGCTTCTGAAATATTCGGCAAAGAACTCCTGTTCCAACAGGGCAATGTCTTCGCCTTCGCGCATTGCTCTGGCCACGAAGGAACGCAGTTTGTTTTTCGGAATATATACGCGGAAGTCTTTGGGTGCGGCATGGTCGGCGCCGATAACCCCGTCCATCAGAAAGTCTTCTTCGCTGTAGGGCGAAAGGATAATCGTCACATTGGCAAAACGAATGACGCCGCGCGGCGGCAGCCGCAAATCCGGCCGCGTAATCAGGTTCAGCTGTCCCTCGATGCCGGGAATGGAGTCCATTTGGTTGTAGTTGGAAAAGCGTACTTTGTTATACTCTCCGCCTTTGCCTGTCGAAGAACAGGAAAGGTACAGCTCGCGCGCAATAACGTTGCTGTCGTTTTCGCCGCAGATGGAGAAGCTCAGCCGCAGATATTTCTCAGGCGGATTGTCCAGCGACGGCGGATAAACCATATCTTCGACCGCGTTGTCCAGAACCTCCAGATTCTTGTCGGCAATAATCAGTTCGACATTTGGCTGCGGGCGTTTTCCGAACATTCCCGCAATAACCGAATACGGCGCCGGCACGTTGTTGGAACCGGAGCGGATATAGATGTTGTTGCCCATGGTCGTCATCAGGGGAGCCAGTTCCGATTTCGGAATGTAGGTGGCGACAAAACCGTCGCCGTTCTTGTCAACGCTGATAATATGATTGCGCACGCGATTGTGGCTCGGAATGGTGCAGCCGGAAATGGCGTTCTCCAGCCAGCTTAGAAAACGGTGCACGTTCCTGACTTTAACTTTTGCCTTGGCAACGTCGCCGATGTCGCAGTCGCGGCTGCATTCCACGCCCCAGACGATGACGCCGCCTTCCGAATTGCCGAAACCCGAAATGCCCTTGGCCAGATTTTTTCTGTCGTCCTTATGCAGGCTGGTGCCGTTTTTTCCGGTCGAAACGGCCTGTTTAAAATCCAGAAACAGTTCCTCGGTTTGCAAATTGACGATAAAATCGTCAATGGCATCTTCCCCGAAATAAATCAGCTTTTGAAAAATATCTTCGGCACGGGACATGTTTTTTCTCCCAGAAACTTAAAAACGGTCTTTCTCTTTTACCGAGTTTACATGATGAATCTTAATTTTGTCATAATGCTTTTTCAGTTCGGCCAACAAGCCTTCAACCAGTTCCTCTGGAGCCGAAGCGCCGGCACTGATGCCGAGGCTGCCGCCGATTTCGGCAAAGTCAAGTTCTGCCGCGCCGTCAATCAGAAAAGCCTTTGCTGCGCCGTTTTTCAAGGCGGTTTCTCTTAATTGTTTCGAATTTGAGGAGTTGGCCGAGCCGATAATGACGACGACGGCGGTTTTGGAGGCCAGAGCCTTGACCGCGCCTTGACGGTTGGTCGTGGCAAAACAGATGTCGCTTCGGCTCATCGCCAGCAGATTTTTGAATTTTTTCCGCAGAATGCCGATAATTTCCGCCGTATCGTCTACGGACAACGTTGTCTGAGTCACAAAGCCGACGGTCGCGTCCTCGGCCAGGGCAAGCTGCTCCGCTTCTGCGGCGGAACAGATGACATGCGCTTTTTCGGGGTGTTTGAGCTGGCCGACCGTTCCGATGATTTCCGGATGGTTTTTCTTGCCGATGACGACGATTTCGGCGCCGTCTTCTTCCAGCCGGGCAATCTGCCTGTGTACTTTGGCTACCAGCGGACAGGTGGCGTCAAGAACCGTCAGGCCGCGGCGTTCGGCTTCTTCGGAGACGTTCCGTCCGACCCCGTGTGCCGAAAACACGACCGGACGCCCGTCGGGAACCTCTGCCAGTTCGTCAATGAAGACGGCGCCCTTGGCGCGCAGCTTTTCAATCACAAACTTGTTGTGGACAATCTCGTGCCGCACGAAAACCGGTGCCCCGTATTGTTTCAGCGCCTCTTCAACAATGCCAACCGCCCGCCGTACGCCGGTGCAAAAACCGCGCGGTTCGGCGAGATATACGTCCAAAGTCCGTTCGTTCATGATCTTAAAGCTTAATCAGTTGCTGCAACTGCTCATAATCGGGATATTTTTTCAGCGAGCCGAGTAGGGCGTAGGTCGGTTTGGAACTGAAAATTCTGGTGGCCGTATCCCGAATGTCATCCAACGTGACGTTCTCGATTTTTTCAACCATTTCCTTAATCGGCAGAACCCGGTCAAACAACAGCATCTGCCTGGCAATGACTTCCGAAGTGGAAGACGAGCTTTCCAACGCCATCAGCATGCTGGCCTTAATCTGCGCTTTGGCGCGGTTGAGTTCCTTAATGTCGACTTTGTCGTAGCAGACTTTTTTTATTTCCTGCGCCACGACCGGAAGCAGTTTTTGCAGCTCGTCAGCCGTCGTTCCCGCATAAATGCCGGATATGCCCGTCTGCGTATGCGAATTGGCAAATCCGTATACCGTGTAAACCAGTCCGAGTTTTTCGCGGATTTCCTGAAACAGGCGCGAAGACATGCCGCCGCCGAACAGGGTCGAGAAAATCATGGCCGGATAATAATGGTCGCTGTTGTAGTCAAAACCTTCAAAGCCCAAAACCACATGCGTCTGTTCAATATCGCGCTTTTCGACATAAAAGCCGCCGACATATTTCTGCGGTTGTGCCGTAAACGAAACGTCAGGCTGCAGGCCGCTCAGGCGCTGTCGGCACATTTCGACGAATTTTTCGTGTTCAAGATTGCCGACCGCGCAGACGACGATGTTTTCGGCTGCATAGTTGGTTTTCAGATAATTTTGCAAAGCCTGTCCGTCGAAGGAACGAACCTTTTCGGCCGGTCCGAGAATGCTTCTGCCCAGCGGCTGGTCAGGAAAGGCTTTCCCCTGAAAATAGTCAAAAATAATGTCGTCCGGGGAGTCAATTGTCTGTTTGATTTCCTGCACGACCACTTCGCGCTCCTTAACCAGCTCTTCTTCGGGAAAGGTCGGATTGAGGATAAGGTCGCTGATGACGTCCAGCGCCAGTTCTGTGTCGTCTTTCAGCATTTTGGCGTAAAAGGCCGTAAACTCGCGCGACGTATAGGCGTTGTTCTGTCCGCCGACATTCTCGATTTCTTCCGAGATTTGCAGCGAAGTGCGGTTTTTTGTGCCCTTAAAGACCATATGTTCCAGGAAGTGGGAAATGCCGTTAATCTTTTCGTCTTCATAGGCGGAACCTGTTTTAATCCAGATGCCCAGCGAAACGGTTTCGGTGTTTGGGCGGGAGCAGGTAACAATTCGTAGTCCGTTGTTCAGGGTAGTCAGTTGTGTCTGCATAAAGAGTTCCTTAGTCAAATTTGTATTTACTAAAATTATATAGGTAGTATATATTGATAAAAATTTATTGCAATAGTTCAGAACAAAGGAGACACAAGTTATGGAAACACCGAGATTTGCCGTTGTCTTGTCGGGTTGCGGCGTTTTTGACGGCAGCGAAATCCACGAGGCCGTCTGCGCGTTGCTGGCGATAGACGAGGCGGGCTGCGCGTATCAGTGCTTTGCGCCCAACACCTGGCAGGCCAAGACCGTCGACCATTTTACCGGCGAAGCCTCCGCCATTGCCGGCGACGCCGACAACCGTAACGTTCTTGCGGAATCTGCCCGCATCGCCCGCGGCAATATTTTGGATTTGTCCGAATTTAATCCCAAAGATTTTGACGCAATCATCTTTCCCGGCGGATTCGGCGCCGCCATGAACTGGAGCAACTTCGCCGTCAGGGGGCCGGCCTGCGAGGTCAATGAGGAAGTCGAGCGTGCGCTCAACGCAAGCTACGAAGCCGGCATCGTCATTGGTGCCATGTGTATTGCGCCGACGGTTGTTGCCCGCGTGCTCGGCAAACATAAAGTTAAAGTGACGGTTGGCAATGACAAGGCCGTTGCCGCCGGCATTGCCAAAATGGGCGCCGTTCATCAGGACTGCGGCGCGGCCGAAGTCTGTGTCGACGAGGAAAACAAAATTGTTACCGTTCCCGCCTATATGCTGAGCAAAAACATTTCGCAGATTGCCGTCGGCGCGCATAATCTGGTAAGCGCCGCGCTGGATTTGATAGAAGCGTGAATTGCGCACAAAATCCTTGCAATCCGCAATTTTTGTTTTATGGTGTAAACAGGTTAAACAATTAGTCAAAATAGGTAGTTGAATTATGAAAGTAAGAACCAGATTTGCCCCCAGCCCGACCGGCTATATGCACATCGGCAACCTGAGAACCGCATTGTACGAGTATCTCATCGCCAAAACCAACGGCGGCGACTTTATTCTCCGTATTGAAGATACGGACCAGAAGCGTTTTGTCGAGGGTGCCGAAGAAATCATTTACAACACGTTGAAAAGAGTCGGCATGAACTGGGACGAAGGGCCGGACGTCGGCGGCAATTACGGTCCTTACGTTCAGTCGCAGCGCAAGCCTTTGTATGCCGAATACGCGCATAAACTGGTAGAACTGGGCGGCGCGCATTATTGCTTCTGTTCCGCCAGGGACGCCGACGAGCAGAAAGACGACGAACAAAACATCAAGTTCAAAGATCCCTGCAAGCGCCTGAGCCTTGAAGAGGCGCGCGCCCGCATTGCCGCCGGCGAGCCTTATGTCGTCCGCCAGACCATTCATAAGACCGGAACTTCCATTTTCCATGATGTTGTTTACGGTGACATCGAAATTGATTATGACGAACTGGACGAAGGCGTTCTGCTCAAGTCCGACGGTTTTCCGACCTACAACTTTGCCAATGTCGTCGACGATCATCTGATGGAAATCACGCATGTTGTCCGCGGCAACGAATATATTTCCTCGACGCCCAAGTATAATCTCATTTATGAGGATTTCGGCTGGACGCCGCCGGTTTATGTCCATGTTCCGCAGGTTATGAAAGACGCGCAGCACAAACTCAGCAAACGTAACGGCGACGCTTCGTTTCAGGATTTGGTGGCCAAGGGTTTTCTGCCCGAAGCGGTTTTGAACTATATCTGTCTGCTGGGGTGGAACCCGGGAACCGATGAGGAAATTTTCTCGTTGGAAGACTTGAAAAAAGTTTTCAAAATGGAACGCATTAACAAGTCGCCGGCCATTTTCGACCTGACCAAGCTGACCTGGATGAACGGCTGTTATATCCGTGCCCTCAGTCCGGAAGCTTTTCATGAAATGGCAATGCCGTTCTACAAACAGGCTGTCAGCCGCAATATTGACTTTAGGGTTTTGAGCGAGGTTTTGCAGCCGCGTACCGAAGTTTTGGGGCAAATTCCCGAAGAAATCAAATTTTTGGAGAATGTGGCCGATTATTCGGTTGAACTTTATAATAACAAGAAAATGAAAACGGATCCAGAGGTTGCCAAAAAGACTTTGGCTCTGGCTCTGGAAACTTTGAAAGAGCAAACTTCCTGGGACAATGATACCCTGTTCGCCGCGTTGAAAGCGCTGGCAGAGAAAGAAGGCTTAAAGAACGGTCAGATTCTCTATCCGGTCAGAATAGCTTTGTCGGGCAGGGAAACCACCCCCGGCGGCGCAACCGAACTGGCTGTAATCTTGGGCAAGGAAGAAACCTTAAAACGCATTTCCGAAGCTCTGCAAAAACTAGCTTAAAAAAACAAAAGCCCTCTCAACCGAGAGGGCTTTTGTTTTTCAACGACACCAACCATCAACAGGGCTACGATCTATAGAATTAATAGAACAATAACTACATCTTTTACAACCATTACCATCACTAGAAACTCCAATACCGTCGCATTTATTATTAAAGTAATAACCTGTAGAACATTTTTTACACGTATAACACCCTTTTTGTGTTGAGTGTTCCACTATTTGTGTGGTTTCTGATGAACCGGTACAATAAGGAAGAATATCCTCATATTTAGCATAACCGGAAGAACATGCGCCGCCGCTTATAAGCGAAGGATCAACGCAAAGACCATCCGAATTAAGCGTATATTGGTTGCGGCATTTTGAACAAGTCCAGCAACCATTAGCATCTTTAACATTGCCATTTTCATAAGAACAGCCATCATAACCTGTACCTGCGCAACAACCAGACACTTGTGTCAGGTGTGAGCCCGAACCACATTTCTGGCATTTTGCGCAATTTGGATTTTTTGTATCATAAATCAACCGAGCTTTATCTCCGGTACAATAAGGAATAATCTTCTCAATTTCCGAATATCCATCGGAACAAACGCCGTTTTGCTTAGCATCGGCACAATAAAGTTTGCTCTCATCCATTGGGCATTTTAAGGTAACTTTGTTGGCACAATCAGCCGCTGTTTTGTTGTAACCCAAACTTTCACAACTTGGCGGCATTTCGCAAGTCGGTGTTGCTGTGTTTACGCTTGTTGTCATCCCGGTATTCAGCAAGGTCTGCGCACTTGCCGTTGTCATAAAGGAGAAAGCCAACAGCATTGTGCTCATTGTCAATATCCTATTGTTAAATTTCATCATTTCTTTTCTCCCTCATCATATCGTAGTACAATTACCACCTTCATCTAAGCTATATTGATTTCGGCATTTTGAGCAAGTCCAACAACCATTTTCATCTTGAACATTACCATTTTCATAAGAACAGCCATCATAACCTGTACCTGCACAACACCCAGCGACTTCAGAAAAATGTCCGATTTTTCCGCAATTCTCACATTTGGCACATTCTAAGGAAGAATCCGAAAATACAAGCTTCATATTTTCACCTTTACAATAAGGTTCTATCAAATCAACATCGGCATAACCAGCTGGACAAGAGGTAAGCAATTTTCCTTCTTCGCAATAAACCTTACCTTTGTTCAAAGGGCAACGCACCATAGATTTTCCGTTGCACTGAGCCTCAGATTTCGTAAAGCCGAGTTCTTCGCAAGTGGGCAATCTGGTACAAGTTTGCGCTTGGGCAACCGCACTACATCCTAAGGATAATCCGACAAATCCCATCAACAAATACTTATTCATCTTCGTCCCCCTCCCTTTTCTAGGGTTTGAAAAAACATTTCAAAGCGCCATTACACCAATAATCATTAAGGTCAATTTCCCCGGAATCGCATTCCTCGATGCATTCCTTGCAGCTTAAAAACATCTGCTGCTGTCCGCTCCAGCATTCGGTTGAGCCGATTTCGCCGCCGCAGTCGCAGACCGAGAAACCCAGACATTCCTTTGCCTTGC